>Ga0070738_10002336_pt1 | contig 30000 bp, 26 predicted proteins | sample Coa_R2_2_FD_66446 | JGI IMG/M metagenome (GOLD analysis project Ga0070738, IMG submission 66446) | Surface soil microbial communities from Centralia Pennsylvania, which are recovering from an underground coalmine fire - Coalmine... | ecosystem: Environmental > Terrestrial > Soil > Unclassified ...
TGGGACAGGCGCTGGATAACGATCCCCAGTTCGACGTGGCCGCGCTGAGCAGCGATCCGGAAGGGGACCTGACGGACAACCCCAACCGCGACCGCGACCGTGTGGCTACGATGCGCCTCGACGGAAAACCGGTGGAACTGTGGCTGGAGCGCTCGCAGTTGCGGTCGGGAATCTGGGTGTGGCGCTTTGCGCAGGAGACCGTCGATCTCATTCCGGCGCTGGCGCAACAGACCGCGGCATCCCCGCTGGAGCGATACATTCCGCTGGCGCTGGCGAAGACGGCGTTTCTGGACACGGCCCTGTGGCAATGGATTGGATTACTGGCCGTAGCGCTGGCGCTGGCCGGGCTGGGAAGAGCGCTCTCGCGGCTTCTTCTCACGCTGCTCCGCCCCGGAATTGCGCGCATTGCGCCGAGGCTCAATTGGAGCGAGGCGGAGGCATTTGTCGCGCCGCTGCAATTGCTGTTGGCGGCGGCCTTGTTTCGCGCCGCCATGGAAGCGATTGGCTCCTCGGCGATCGTGCGCTTTTATTTGGGACGATTGCTTTCGCTATTGTCGATTTTCGCCGTCGCCTGGCTGTGCCTTCGAATCGTGGACGCGGCGATGATTCCGGTGCGAGGGGCGCTAGCGGCCCGGCGCCGAACCATTACCCATTCCGTAGTCCCGCTGATCGCCCGAATCGCCAAGCTGACGATATGGGTGTTTGCGGCGCTGTCCGTGCTGGCGAGCTGGAATTACGACACCAAGACCGTGCTCGCCGGGCTCGGCATTGGAGGCATCGCCATCGCTCTAGCCGCGCAGAAAACCGTGGAGAACGTTTTCGGCGGCCTCTCGGTAATTACCGACCACCCGGTCTATGTGGGCGATTTCTGCAAGTTTGGGGACAACTTCGGCACTGTGGAAGATATTGGGTTGCGCTCCACGCGCATCCGGACGCCCGACCGGACCGTACTGACGGTTCCCAACGCGCAGTTCTCCACGGTCACTCTGGAAAATTTTTCGCGCCAGGACAAGATGCTCTTTCACACCAAACTGAACCTGCGGCGGGACACAACGCCGGAACAGGTCCGGACGCTTCTGGCCGCGATCGCAAAGCTCCTGAAGGCTTATCCCAAGGTGGAGGCGGGGAATCTGCCGGTGCGCTTTATCGGCGTGGGCGCCTATTCTCTGGACATCGAAATTTTCGTGTACATCCTCACGGAAAACGCCGACGAGTTCATGGAAATCCGGCAGGATCTGCTTTTGCGCATCCTCGATGCGATCAAAGAGGCCAGGGCCGCGCTCGCCATCCCCACGCAGGCGAGCATCGTCTATCCCCCGCGGGAGGAAGCCAGCCAAGCGCTCGCTACCGGGCCGCAGCCGCTTCGGGGGGCTTAGGCGTTCCAAACCCGGCCCCGCTCAAGTCTAGAATTGAGAGAGCAGTGTCCATCCAAACGATTCTGGTTATCGACGACGACGAGAGCCTGCGCGACACCATCGGCCTGATGTTAGAGAACGAAGGGTTCCGCCCGATCCTGGTGGGCGACGGCGCGGCGGGCCTGGAGCAGGCGTTTGCGGCAAAGCCTCATCTGATCCTGGTGGATCTTCGCATGCCGGGTTTAAACGGCGTGGATGTATGCAAGCGCCTGCGCGCTTCCGGCGCGAAGACGCCGGTGATCGTCCTGAGCGCGGTGGGCGACGAGATCGACAAAGTTCTGCTGCTGGAGATCGGGGCCGACGATTACGTGGTAAAGCCCTTCGGCGCCCGCGAGTTGCTGGCCCGCATTCGCGCGCTTCTGCGCCGCTCGGCCCAGGATTCCCCGCCGTCGCTGACCTTCGCCGACGTCGAAGTAGATCTCGACCGGCGGGTAGTGAGGCGGTCCGCCGAGGAGGTCCGGATGACGCGCGCCGAATTCAATTTGCTGGCCTTCTTTCTTCAGAACCCCGGACGCGCGCTCTCCCGCGACGTGCTGCTCAACTCCGTCTGGGGCTATGATTCCTTTCCCAACACGCGCACCGTGGACGCCCACGTAGTGCGCCTTCGTCAGAAGCTAGAGCCGGACCCGGAGACTCCGCGCCATTTCCTGACCATGCACGGCGTCGGCTACCGGTTCCTTCCTTAATGACGGATTTCCCTCCGGGTCGCGATACGCTGGCGTTTACCGTTCTTTTAGTCGACGACGCGGAAGATTGTTTGCTCACGCTGGGCTTGGCGCTGGAAGCGGCGCCGGGCTTTTCGATTCGCTTTGCCAGGACCGCCGAAGCCGGGCTTGCAGTTTTGGACCAGGAAGCGGTTTCGGCGGTGGTCACCGATCTTCAGCTTCCGTTGATGACCGGGTTGGAACTCATTACCCGAATCCGCCGTCAAGAGAGGTTCGGCGCAATGCCGATCCTAGCCATCAGCGCGGCAACGGATCCGAGGGCGGCGGAAATGGCGCTCGATTCCGGGGCGGACGCGTTTTTCGCTAAGCCGTTTTCGCCAAGCGCGGTACGGAAGAAGCTGGAAGAATTGATTCACGGGGGTGACCCATGGGGAAAAAAGCAGTCAGGAGCAGGGAGTCCGGAGTCAGAATAGCCACCGCGGCGGGATGGCTTTGGATGGCCGCTTCGCTCGCGCCGGCGCAAACGCCCGACTTGCAATCGGTGCTGCAACGGCTGGACCGGCTGGAGGCTCAGAACCGGGAGTTGATGGCCGAAATCCGGGCTTTGCGTGATCAGTTGGCGTCCCATCCCGGCTCGCCCGGCGCCGTAGAGGCGTCCGCAGAGGGCCAGCCCGAAGCGGCTGCGCCCGCAAGTCCGCAGGTGGCCGAGCAGGTTCAAGTAGAGCGAAATCAGATCTCACAGTTGGACCAGGAAAAGATCTCGACGGATCATAAGATGCCGCTTTCGCTCACGGGAATGCTTCTGTTCAATTCCTTCTGGACGGGCCGAGCAGGAGGAGCGGACAATCCCATCGCCGCCGCCGCGCCCTCCTTGCCTCCGGAATCCGCTGGAGGCGCGACCTTCCGGCAAAGCGTGGTCGGCGTGAAGTTCGACGGACCGGAGATCGCGGGCGGGGGGAGAATCAGCGGCTCCGCCTACGTCGATTTCTACGGGGGCTCCGGAGGCGCTCTCAACCAACTGCTGCGCCTGCGGGTGGCTTCCGTCGAGGCCGCTTGGAAAGACACCACCTTGACCCTGGCTCTGGATAAACCGATTCTTGCGCCGCGCGAACCCGATTCGCTGGCTCACGTCGGCGTCTCGCCGCTGACCTGGGCCGGCAATCTCTGGCTATGGCAGCCGCAGGTGCGCCTGGAGCGGCGCTTCTCTTTGGGCTCGCAGGCCGGCTTGCGCGCGCAGGCGGGGCTTTACGAGACGGCGGAAAGCGGCACGGGCGTTCCCCAAGCCTACGCGGCCTCGCTCAGCCGAGCCAGGCCCGGCTATGAGGGACGGCTCGAGTTCTGGTCTCAACCGAGCGAATCGCGGCGTATTGAAATCGCGCCCGGATATCACTGGAGCGACAGCCATGTGCTGGGAACCTCTGTGCCGTCGCGTATTTTCACCGTGGACTGGCTTATCCGGCCCGTGAGCCGGGTCGATTTGACGGGAGCCTTTTTCTCGGGCAAGAACGCCGGCATATTGGGCGGGCTGCCCCAAGGCATCGACTTCGCCGACCGTTGGAGGCCCCAGGCTGTCCCCGCCATGGGTGGATGGGCCCAGGTAAAGCTCCGCCTGACTCCGCGCCTGACCTTCAATCTCTATGGGGGGCAAGAGAAGGATCGCAATTCGTATCTATCGGCCGGAGCGATCGGAAGGAATTTGTCTTATGCGGCGAATATAATGTACAGATTCGGCTCGAACGTTTTGGGAAGCTTTGAGGCTTCCCAGACCCGCACCACTTACCTGAACTCGGCAACGCGGATCTTTCCTCACTATGACTTGGGGCTTGCGTATCTGTTCTAGCCTGCTGTGCGCCGCCGCGGTGAGCGGCGCGACGCTTCACGGCAGAGTCGAGTTGCGCGACTCCAAGGAAGCCGCCGTACGCAAGAAGAAGGACTTCTCCGGGGTGGTGATCTGGTTGGAGCCGGTGAGCGGCAGGCCGCTTCATTCGCCGGCGGTCCGCGCCCGAATGATCCAAAAAGACAAGACCTTTTCGCCCCACATTCTGGCGGTTCCCACCGGCGCCGTGGTGGATTTTCCCAACTTCGACCCCATCTTTCATAACGTCTTTTCCACCTACGATGGCCAGTTGTTCGATCTGAAGCTGTATCCTCCCGGAAAGTCGGAAAGCGTAACTTTCACCAGACCGGGCATTGTGCGCGTGTTCTGTAACATTCATTCGGCCATGAGCGCCGTGATCGCAGTGCTGGATACGCCGTATTTCGACGTCAGCAAGCGCGAGGGCGCCTTCGAAATACGCGATGTGCCGGCGGGCGAATATCGCCTCCATGTGTTTCACGAACGCGCCACGCCGGCGACCTTGGACGAGCTAGGGCGCCGCATGAGCGTCGATGGCGACGAGCTCGAGCTGCCGCCGATCGCGATTTCCGAAAGTGGTTACTTGCCGATTCCCCACATGAACAAATTTGGCCGGCCCTATTCGCAGCCGCCGGACGACGGCAGCGTCTATCCGGCGGTTCGCAAATGACGGCGCAGGAATGAAAATGACGCTCCGGCTCCGCTCCATTTCCCTGTTATGGAAAATTCTGTTTTCCACCTCGGTGGCGATCACGGCGCTGCTGGCGGCCATGGGATGGATTCTCCAGGAACAGCTTGTTCGCAGCGCCACGATGAGCTTAGAAGAGGAAGCGCAGAGCAGTTTCCGGGCCTACGAGTCGCTTTCCAACGCTCGCGCCGACGAGCTGGCCGCGGTTACGCGGGTCTTAAGCCAGACGCCCCAAGTGCGGGCGGCCTTCGGCACGGGCGATCGAAATACCATTCAGGACGCCGCCTCGGAGGCCTGGGACCGCATCTCGCGGCCGGGCGCGCTCTTGATGGTGGCCGATCCGGCGGGCGCACCCATCGCTTCTTTGGGCGACGCCCGCTCCGAGGGCCTCTTCAATATGTCTTTCGTTCCCGCGGCCGTCAAGCGATTTCCCAGCCAGGCTCGAGGATTCATTTTGGCGTCGGGGCGCTTATACCAGATTGTCGCGACGCCCGTGTACGTCGCCTCCGGCCAGGGCGAGGCTTTGCTCAATGTGCTGGTGGCCGGCATTGCGGTTGACGCCGAACTGGCGCGCGAGCTGAAGGCGTCTACCGGAGGCAGCGAGTTCGTTTACCTGGCCCACGGCCATGTGGCCGCATCGACGCTCAATTCCGCGGCCCTGAAGCAGATCGAGCGGGAGGGCCTGCCGCAAGGATCTCAAATCCGCCTGGCGGGCGCGAAATACTACCAATTTCCTTCTCCGCTGGCGGACATCGAGGGCCGACCGATCGGGGAACTTCGAATCCTGCGGCCTTTCGATGCGGCTGAGAAGCACATTTCCGAGCTGCGGTCCCAGCTTGTGGCGCTGTGGAGCGGCGCAATGCTGGCAGGCTTGGCCCTGACCTACTGGTTGGCCCGCCGGCTGCTCAAGCCGGTGGGCGAGCTCGACCGCGCCGCCGGTGAAATCGGGAAAGGAAACTACGACCTTCAAGTGCCGGTATCCTCAGGCGACGAGATCGGGCGGCTCGCCGGCACCTTCAACTCGATGTGCGCCTCGATCCGGCAGGCGCGGGAAGAGCTCATTCGACAGGAGCGGATCGCCACCATCGGCCGCTTATCGACTTCGATTATTCATGATTTGCGGAATCCGCTGGCCGCCATCTATGGAGGCGCGGAGATTTTAGTGGATACGGAGCTTTCGCCGGAGCAGGTGCGGCGCCTGGCCAACAACATTTATCGCGCCTCGCGCCGCGTGCAAAACCTTTTACAAGAGCTGGCGGACGTTACCGAAGGCCGTTCGCATGCCCGCGAGGTATGCCGGCTGCGCGACGTTGTCGTAGCCGCGTTCGAGCCTTTGGCCACGGCGGCGCAGACCCACCGGGTTTCGTTGCGTCTGGAAGTGCCGGAAGACGTCGAGCTTCCGCTGGATCGCTCGCCCATGGAGCGCGTCTTCCAAAATCTGATTGCCAATGCGATCGAAGCGATGCCGGACGGCGGCGACGTATCCATCCACGCCGTTCGTGAGGAGTCCGCGGTCCTGGTGAGCGTGGAAGATACCGGACCCGGCATACCCGCGGCCGTCGCGCCTCAACTTTTTCAGCCGTTCGTCAGCGCCGGCAAGAAGAACGGCATGGGGCTGGGATTAGCTCTTTCGCGCAAGACGGTGCTTTCTCACGGCGGCGATCTCTGGACCGAGCACGCCCAAACCGGCGCGAAGTTTGTGATGAAGCTGCCGGTGTGATGGGCGGTTCGCCGATGGCCGGCGCGGCCGGACCGGAGAGCAAACCGAATCCGCTTGATATCATGAGCAATCGAGTATGTCTAACCCGCGGCCCCAACCGGCGCCGATTTCCGAAGCGGTCACACGCAATATCCGGGTGGAAGTTCTATCGCGTTATTCGCCGGAACATTCGCAGCCGCTGAACGACGAATGGGTCTTTCAGTACACGGTCCGAATCACAAATCAAGGCGAGGAGACGGTGCAGCTCGTCAGCCGCCATTGGGTAATCACCGATGGGCTGGATCGCATTCGCGAAGTTAAAGGGCCAGGCGTAGTGGGGGAGCAGCCCATTCTGGGGCCGGGGGAGTCCTACAAATATTCCTCGTGGTGTCCGCTTAAGACGCCCACCGGAGTCATGTGCGGAACCTATCGGATGGTGGGTTCGGACGGCGGCCAATTCGATATCGAGATCGCGCCCTTCGCGCTCAGGGCGCGATACGCTGTGAACTGACCGCTATCCGTTTCCGGACGCCTTCAAACGCGGCGGCCGGCAACTCCGCGCCGGATGGCGTGGTACACAAACAGCACAATCACGGCGCCAACGACTGCTACGATGAGGCTCCAGAGGTTGAAGCCCGTTACGCCTTGGGCGCCGAACAGCCGGAAAACCCAACCGCCAACCATGGCGCCCACGATCCCAAGCAGGATATCGAGCAGAATGCCCTCGCCGTGGTGATCCACAATACGGCTGGCAATAAATCCAGCGATCAGTCCGAGGATAATGAAAAGAAGCATACGTTTTTCCTGCCGCTTTTAAAGCTGCAGGCCGATTGCCAAAGCCAATTCCAGCCGAGCCGCGCGCCGGCCATTGTTCCCAAAACCTATGGAACGTAAGGAGGATCGCTCCGCCGCCACGGCCCGCCGAGAGCGGCCAACAGGCCAGACGGGCGCCGGTGAACGGTAAAGTACGCCTTGCAGCGGCCGTAAAGGTGAAGAAGTGACCGTACGCGGCGTCACACAGCCGCGGCGGCCTCGGCAAGGCGCGACCGCTTCCATAGCTCGACGTACGGCTTCAGATCGTCCATCATGTGGGCAAACTGCTTGGGATCGAGCGATTGGGCGCCGTCGCTGACCGCTTTCTCAGGATGCGGGTGCATTTCGACCAACAACCCGTCGGCGCCGATCGCGACGGCCGCGCGGGCAAGCGCGGGCACCAGGCTACGTTTGCCCGTAGCGTGGCTGGGATCGAGGACTACGGGAAGATGCGTCAGCTCGTTCAGCACGGCCACGGCGGTAATATCGCAGGTGTTGCGCGTCGCGGTTTCGAAGGTCCGAATCCCGCGCTCGCACAAAATCACGCGCGGGTTTCCGTGCGCGACGATATATTCGGCCGACATAAGCAGCTCCTTAATGGTGGAGCTCATGCCGCGCTTCAGCAAAATGGGGCGTCCGCATTGCCCGAGATTTTTCAGAAGCGAGAAATTCTGCATGTTGCGCGCGCCAATTTGGAGAATGTCGGCGTATTCCGCCACCAGCGGAACGTCGCGGTCGCTCATCACCTCGGTAATAATGCGCAGTCCGGTGGCCCGCCGCGCTTTCGCCAAAAGCTTCAAGCCCTCTTCCTCGAGTCCTTGAAAATCGTAGGGCGAGGTGCGCGGCTTGAAGGCTCCGCCGCGCAGGATCTTCGCTCCATGGCGGGCTGCAATCTCGGCCGATTCGAGAATCTGCCGCTCGTTTTCCACCGAGCAGGGGCCGGCCATGACCACGAAATCGCCGCCTCCAATCGTTGCGTCGCCCACGGCAATCGCGGTTTTGGCGGAGCGGAATTCGCGGCTGACGAATTTGTAAGGCGCGGAGATCCGCACGGCTCGCTCCACTTGCGGCATGGCTTCCAGCGATTCCAGGCAAGCCGTTACGTCACCGACGCCCACGGCGCCGATGACGACGCGCTGCTCGCCCTCGATCGAATGGACCTTATATCCAAACTCCTCGATGCGCGCCTTTACTTCGGCGATTTCCTCCTTGGTGGCATGCAATTTCATCGAGATGATCATCGTGGTCTCTCCTTGGCCACAGAGCCGCGACCGCAAAGGAAGGGTTCCGTCAGCCTTTCCAAAGCACGAAGGCCCACCCGGTTAGAGTGGGCCGAAGAGGCAGTATAGCACAATGGGGGTTATGAAGGTTTTGCGGTTGCTTTTGGCGTTTGCGCTCATGGCTTACTCACAGACACGCACCGTGACGGATGCCGAAGTGATGCGAGTTCATCGCTCCGCGCTGCTCATCGACACCCATGAAGACCTTCCCTCGCGGACCGTGGACGGGTTCGACGTAGGCTCCAAGGAGCGTTCCGGCCAAGTGGATATCGCACGGCTTAGAGAAGGCGGGGTGAGCGGAGCGTTTTTCGCCGCTTATGTGGCCAGCCGTTACGTCGAGGGGAATCGTTCGGCCAACCGGGCGTTGCAAATGATAGACTCGGTGCGCCGCGATATTGTAGCGCGCTATCCCAACGATTTCGTCTTTGCTAGAAGCGTAAAGGACATCGAAGAAGCGCATCGGCAGGGAAAGATCGCCGCGCTCACCGGCATCGAAGGCGGACACGCCATCGAGGACAGCCTTCGCCTGCTGCGCAGCTACTACGATCTGGGCGTGCGCTATATGACTTTGACGCACACCAACACCAACAGTTGGGCCGATTCCTCGGGCGATCTCAACAATCCGGCGGTGAAGCATCACGACGGCCTCACCGATTTCGGCAAGGACGTGGTGCGGGAGATGAACCGGCTGGGAATGATGGTGGACATCTCGCATGTATCGGACAAGACTTTTTGGGACGCGCTCGCGGTGAGCAAGGCCCCGATTTTCGCGTCGCATTCCAGCGCCCGGGCGCTCACCAACGCGGCTCGCAACATGACCGACGAGATGATCGTGGCGCTGGCCAAGAAAGGCGGCGTGGTGGACGTCAATTTCAATTGCGCCTTCATTTCGCAGAAGTCCGCCGACGCGGACGCGCGGAAGGAGAAGATCCCGCGCGCCCGGCTCGCCGACGTGGTCGCCCATATCGACCACATCCGCAAAATCGCCGGAATCGACGCGGTGGGCATCGGCAGCGATTTCGATGGAATCGAGTGCACGCCGGAAGGGCTCGAGGACGTATCCAAATTTCCCAATCTGACGCGCGCATTACTGGAGATAGGCTATACGGCGGAGGATATTCGCAAAATCTACGGGGGAAATTTCCTGCGGGTCATGCGCGCCGTGGAGATGGCGGCGGGGAAATGAAAAAAACGGTTCCCCTGGCGGCGGCTCTGCTGGCCGCCTGTTCGCATCCGGCGCAGCCGGGACCGAAGATCGATCCCGCGCTTGCCGGCATGATTCCGTCCGACACCAGGCTGTTGGCAGGCGCGCGTCTTGAAGCGATTCAGAAGACCGCGATCTACAAAAAATATCTGGCCGGGCGGGATTTTCCCGCCGTGGACCGCTTCGCCGAACAAATGAAGATCGATCCCCGCAAGGATCTTTGGGAGCTGTTGTACGTCTCCAACGGCTCGCGCAGCGCGGTTTTGGGGCGAGGCATGTTTTCCGACGAATCCGAGCCCCGGATTCCGGGGCATCGATTCGGCTATCGCGGCTTCAACCTGGTGGGCGACGACAATACCGCCGTTCTGCTCGTTAGCCCGACATTCGCCGCGATCGGCGATACCGCCGAATTGAAGGCGCTGGTGGATGCGCGCGACAAATCGCCGGGCGCTCCTGCCGCCCTGGCCGCGGCGATGAAAGATATCCTCCCGGATTCGCAATTGTGGGCGGCCTGCGCCGGCGATTCGCTGCGTCTGCCCTTTGCGGCGACCGGGAATTTGGCGAATCTCAACAATATCGTCCAAGCCATCCAGAGCGGAAGCTTTTATCTGGACTTGCGGATGGGGCTCGCGGGCGTGGGGCTGGGAAGGTCGCGCACCGAAAGAGACTCTCAGGAGCTGGAGGCCGGGCTGAAAGCGCTGATTGGCCTCGGCCGCCTCTCGACCCCACAGAACCGTCCCGAGCTTCAGCGCATCTGGGATGGAATCCGGGTCACACAGCAAGACCGCGAGACGAAGCTTTATATCGATCAGCCGGAGGAATTGGTGGGCCAGTTCCTCAGCCTCACGCTGGGCCGCGCGCCGGACGCGCCGAAGGCCGCGCCCAAAAACTGACCTGGGCGCCATCGTCCGGTTCTGGCAAGCCTTCTCCTGAAACGGCTCGCCGATTCCTCAAACCCGCGCCTGGCGCGCCGCCGCGGCGCTTGACACGAATCGTTCTTCGGGATAGCTCTAGAGGAGCATGATTCCAATCGGCCGGCTTTCCGTCGCCTTCCTTTCCCCCTTAGGTCTGTCCGCATCGTTCTCAGGCGCGCAACCTGCGTCTTCGCCTCCGCGGCGTCCTCAAATCTTCGACGTGCAAGTAGGCAAAATCCGCGCTGCGCCCGTGGCAACCGTGGCCACGGAGAAAACAATCCACGGGGACGCGGCCAGCGGCATAATCCTCAGAATCGAGCCAGCGGATGAATAGCGCGATGAACCGCCGGAGGTTTTTCCGCGTCGCGGCGGGAGCGGCGGCGTGCGGCCGGTTTGCGGGGCGCCTGGGCGCGGCCGCCAAGTACGACCTGATCATAAGGGGCGGACGCGTGCTCGACCCTTCCCGCAAGCTGGATGCGATCCGCGATGTGGCAATCGCGCGCGGCCAAATCGCGGCCATCGAGCCCCACCTCGCGGCCGATGCGGCCGATGCGATCGATGCGAGCGGAAAGTTGGTCGTTCCCGGATTGATCGATATCCACACTCACGCAGGGCGGGCCAAGGAGGCGGCGCAGTTGTGTCTGGCCGATGGCGTTACAGGGCTGATCGACGCCGGCTCGCAAGGCGCGGATCGAATACGAGAAGTGATCGAAATTGCAAAGTCGGCGCCGCAGCCGTGCCGGGTTCTGATTAATATTGGCCGCGCCGGAATTCTACCGGAAGGCGACACGATGGACCTCAAGCGCGCCGATGTCGCCGCCGCCCGGCAGGCGATCGGACTGAATCGCGCAATCATCGCGGGCGTGAAGGCGCGGCTTTCGCGCGATGTGGCCGGCGACAACGATTACGAAGTCCTCCGGCGGGCGCAGGAAGCGGCTTCTGCGTTTCACTTGCCCGTGATGATCCACATGGGTCAGACGATGTCGCCGCTGCCTAAGCTTTTGGCTCTGCTTAAACCCGGCGACGTGGTCACGCACCTGTTCGCGCCGCCGCCCAACAGCATCGTCGACGATCGCGGGCGCATTCTTCCCGAGGTGATGGCCGCCCGCCGCCGCGGCGTCAAGTTCGACCTCGGCAACGGCCGCACCGGCCATCTGCGTTGGGACATCGCCGAGGCCGCGCTGAAGGCCGGCTTTCCGCCGGATACTCTTTCCACCGACTGGACGCCGGAGGGCCGCATTTCTCAAATCATCGACTTCCCGAACGTCATGTCGAAGTTTTTGATGTTGGGCATGACGCTCGATCAAGTGATCGCCTGCGGCACGGTAAACGCATCCCGAACGTTTTCCGCGTTCCGCAATCGAGGAACGCTTCAAGTGGGCGCGCCGGCCGACGTGGCCGTCGTGGAGCTGCGAGAAGGCAGCTTCGAATTCGTCGACAATTTCGGAAACAAGCGCACCGGCCGCCAGAGGCTGTTTCCAAGCGTGACCGTGCTGGCCGGCAAGCGCGTCGCGGCGCGAGCGTAGGGCCGCCTCGCAGTCATCGGCGGCGCATGTCTAGCCCCCTCGCATGAGAATCGATAAATGGCTTTGGGCGGCTCGCTTTTTCAAGACGCGCAGCCTTGCCGCCCGGGCCTGTGAGCTGGGCCGGATTCAATTCCATGGGCAGCCGGCGAAGCCCTCCCGCGAGATTCAACCTGGGGACATGCTGCGCGTGAAGAATGCGTCGGGCGAGTTCGAGGTGGAAGTGGCGCGGTTGAGCGAAATGCGCGGACCGGCGGCCGTCGCGCAGACGCTGTATCGAGAGACGGAAGAAAGCCGGAAGCTGCGGGAGCAAAGGGCCGCCCAGCGCGAAGCCATGCCCTCCGTCGAAGACCTAAGAGAGGGCCGCCCATCCAAACGCGATCGCCGGAGATTGGAGCGGCTTCGCGGCAGACAGTGAGAAGCCTCAGCCCGCGACGATGCCGCGGAAGCCGCGGCTTTGGTAGCCAGGAAAAACTTCGCTCAACCGCGGATTGCCCATGTGGCGCGTCACCAGTTCGCCCAGCACTTCGCGGAAATCCGTGGTGACGTCCAAGTCTCGTTCCTCGTAAAGCTGCTCCCGCTCCATGCCAGGCCAGTCGCCGTAAACCTTTCCGCCCTTGATTCCCCCTCCCAAAGCGAACATCGCATTGGCGTGGCCATGATCGGTGCCGCGCGCGCCGTTTTCCTTGGCGGTGCGCCCGAACTCGCTCATGGTGACGACGCTCACCTCGCCCATGCGGTCTCCTAAATCCGCATAGAAAGCCGCGAGCGCCTGGCCGAACTGCGCGAGCAGGTTGGCCAATTGGCCGACGCTCGGCTTCGCGCCTACTTCATTGACATGATGGTCCCAGCCGCGCAGATCCGTGAACGCCACCTCCAGGCCCACATCGGCTTTGATCAATCGCGCGATCTGCATCAGCTCCTGTCCGAGCTTGCCATTGGGATATTGGGCGCCGTTGGCCGGCCTGTAGCTTTGCTTCTGGACCGATTGGAGGAGCTTTACGGCTTCGAAAGCCTCGCGTCCGGTTCCGTTGAGGACCTGGTCGCGAGCGCCCTCGTACATTTTCTCGAATGCGGCCGCGCCCGCTGGATTTCGCACCCTAAAGTTGTCGATGCTGTCGACCGTGACGGCGTCGTGGGAGCCGCGCAAGGCGCGGGGAATTTCCGGTCCCAGGCCGACGGCGCGAACCGGCGATTTCGATTTTCCCTCCAGCGCCCGGTTGAGCCAGCCGTCGCCGGTCGTCTTCATTCCCGGAGTGCCCGATTCCATGTAATCCTGTGCGTCGAAATGAGAGCGCGTCGGATCGGGCGAGCCGGCGGCGTGAACGATGGCCAAATGGCCGGCGTCGTAGATCGGCTTGAGCGGCTGCAAGGAGGGATGCAGGCCGAAGAAGCCGTCAAGGTCGATGACGGAGTCGGGCGTTCCGTCCGGCCTGGGCAGCGCCAGATTCGGACGCAGATCGTAATACGCGGCCTCGCCGTGCGGAACGACGACGTTGAGGCCGTCCATGGCGCCGCGCTGGAAAATCGCCACTAGAATCTTCTTGCGGGGGCTGGGCGCGTCTTTCGCATAGAGAGCGCGCGAAAGCCAGGCTGGCGTGGCGCCCATCCCCACCATCGCCATGGCGGAGCTCTTCAAAAATACGCGACGTGTGGTCATACTACTTCCTTTGAAAATCGGGTGAGCCGATGAGCAATCCAGCGATCAGAGCGCCGTTGGGCTGCTGCCGCGGATTCTTGCGTTTCTCCGCGGACAATTCCTTTCTGATCGCCTCAAGCGTTTGAGAAGAGGCGTTCGTAAACAAGACTTGCCTTGCCGCGTCGGAAGGATTTTTTGAAAACAGGGCGGCGTCGACGTGAACGCCGGAAAGCCTGTTTTCTCCCAGTTGCATGGCAAAGTTCATCCGGGCCAGCAGCGCGGACGAGTTCACCCATTCGCCGTTCAGGTTGGAATACCCGGTCGGCTCGATCTTGCGGTACAAAGGCTCGCCGAGATTGCCGATTTGATTCACCATCGCCGCGGCGGAATCCACGCGCGCGCCCGTGGCCCGGACCGCGCCCACCACCGTCTCCAGCGGCGTTCTCACCTTCGCGCGGAACGCGCCCTGAGAGAAAAATTCCTTGGAGCCGAACATAACCGTGAGAACCGCGCGGATGTCTCCATCGGAATCCTGGAAAGCTTGCGCCATGCGATCGATGAGCGCGGGAGGCGGATCGTCGGCCACGAAGCGCTGCGCCAGCTTTTTCGAGATGAATCTTGCGGTGGAGCGATGATGGGCGAGGATATCGAGCACCTTCTCGCCATCTTCTTTTCCGCCGCCCGCGGGAATCGTCACGCCGAGAACTATCTTTTCGCCTTTATCATGCGTGCGGTCGTTGTACAGAAAGGTTCCGGCTTGATTCGGCCGGTCGATGGTCCAGCCGGTGAAGCAGCGCGCGACCTCGGTCACGTCCTTCTGCGTATAGCCGCCATCTACGCCGAGCGTGTGCAGCTCCATCAACTCGCGGGCATAATTTTCGTTAAGCCCGCGCGTTTGTTTTTTGGCCGCCGCCCGCCGCGGCGTGTCGGGGGCGACGCTCTGCCAATTGTCGAGATAGAACAGCATGGCGGGACTTGTGGCGGTGGCTTCAAGCAGGTCGCGGAATTTGCCGAGAACATTGGGACGGATGGCCTCGCGCTCGTAAGCCGGCGTCAAATTCCGGTCCGCCCCCTTGCTCATATCGACGTTGAAGTGGTTAAACCAGAAATCCACCAGCACTTCCTGAAGCTGCCGGTTGCTGTACACCGCGCGATAGATCTTTTCCTGCGCGTATTGCGCGGGCGCAGCCTGCTTGCCCTGTTTGGAATTCTGTGCGAGCGCTTGAACCTGCTTTTCCAGCTCCGGGTTTTCGGGAATTTTCTCGGGATGAAGCTGAAGATCGATCCATGCTTCAAGACCCATCTTCTTGACCGCCGCAACATCGCCTGGCTTCGGACCGAATGTCAAACGATCGAGCGCATGCAGGATAGCTTGGTCTTTGGAAAGCTTCTTTTCGAATTGGCCGTAATCGCTCGGCCGATTTTGACGAATCGCGCCCGCCGAAATCCAGCTCGCCGCGCAGAGCAGCGCCGCCGCGGCGACTCCGTGCGCCAATGTTTTGCCCGTTTGGGTTTGACGCATTTTCGCTCCCCTACCAGTATTAAACAGCGGTAGCGCGAAAAAGTTGTCCGTAACCCGGGCCAAGTTCGCGGCCGAAACTGGGACCGGCTCCGGGCGCCTATCTGCTCAAATCCAACGCGGCTAGAGTCGGCCCGAATTTGCCCGGAGGCAGCAGGCTCGGCCCGGAGCGGTGGAACAACTTGGCCGGATCGTCCCTTACGTCGAAAATCAGCCCAATAAAGCAATTGCTCATCTCGTCCCAGTTCTGCGGACCCCAGCGGACTTCCTTCGCCGGGTCGGGATTGAACGGGTTGTTGGCGGAGTTGTCGAAGTGAGAGATGCCGACGACGCGGGTGCCCTTGGGCAGCGGGATGGGCTTGGCGAAATCGTAGCCAAGCTGCCAGTTGAAATCGAATTTGCCTTTAAAAACCGTTTGAGTTTCGCCGGTCGGATAGATCAGCCGGAGCTCGAAATCCTTGCCGCGCAGATGCATGTGCGGTTGCGCGTAAACCAGTTTGGCGTCGTCCAGCCCGACCGTGACTTCGCTGACGACTTCGGCATTGCCGTCTCCGGGCGGAATCACGAGATTGGACGCCGTCGGCCCATTGGAGAGATAGTAGCGCTGCTTGGGCGGCGTTTTCGCCAGCACGATTCCAAGCTTGCTTTTATCCGTAGTTGCTTTGCCGATGGCGGTGTAATGCAGCTCAAAAACAAGGTCCGAGCCCTTCGGAATGAATTTGGCGGCGCCGCCGATGCTGAAGTCTTGCGAGCCCAGGCCGGGATTGAACTTGCCCAGAATGTCGTTGCCGTCGAGGGGATCATTGCGGCCGGTTTCGCGGCCTTCATAAGGAACGCCGTATTCCGCATCCGCCATCCACTTCGATCCGGGAGGAACCACCCACACCTTTCCGTGATGCAGCACCGCCGAATTGCTGGGACGCATCTCCGCCGCGCTTACCCAGAGATCCCGGTCGAAATTGCCCTTCACGCGGATGTACTGGTAGTTAATCGTGCCGGTGGGGGGCAGATGAAATTCCGCGGGCATTTCCACAACAATGTCCGGCTTCAGACTCCAGCCATCTTGAAAGACCAGCGGGGCCGGCTTATCCTTGGCGTCGCCTTCCGGCGCGCCGTTATCGGCCCAGGCCACGATTGTGGCGATGTCCGCGTCGCTCAAAGTGCGGTCGTTGGCGAAATGGTTCTGCACCGGCTCGGCGAACCACGGCGGCATCTTCCGGCTAACCACGGCAGCCTTCATCGCCTTGGCCCACGGCCGCGCGTCTGGGTAAGTCAGAAGGGACATGGGCGCAACTTCGCCGGGGCGATGGCAGTTTTGACAGTTCTTCTGAAGAATTGGAAGAACGTCTTTGTTGAACGTCACCGTGGCATTCGGAGCGGCGGCCGCGGCCGCCCCCAACATCGAAATTGCGAACAACAGTCTTGAAGCGCTCACTTGCGATGCCTCCTGTCACGCCCGCAAAACAACCCGCCGGCGTTTGCCCTCGCGCCAGCAGGCGGCCGATCGCCGCGCCGCCCCTGGGCGCAATCACGGTCCTATAATATAGAACCGTTACGTCAAGCGCAATGCGTTTGCCGCGCGGGCGATGGCCGCGACAAATTGCGAACTGCGAATGGCTGCTGCCCGCCTGCAGGCCGCTATATTGGTGTTATGGAACAGACCCCCGCTCCAGGCAACGAGCCGGGCGGCGCCGCGGCGGTCGCCGCGCGCCACGCGTCCCAGGGGGCCAAGGCCGCCATCTCGTGGCTGAGGGATTTGACCTTGAGCGTGGTGCTGGCGGTTCTGGTGATTCTGTTCGTCTATCAGCCGGTCAAAGTCGAGGGGACGAGCATGATGCCGACGCTGGTGGATCAGGAGCGCATTTTCATCAACAAATTCGTTTACCGATTCGGATTGGCCGACATCGGACGCGGCGATACCGTGGTTTTCTGGTTCCCTCAAGACACCAGCAAATCCTACATCAAGCGCGTGATCGGAATTCCGGGAGACACTGTGGAGGTGCGAAGCGGAACGGTGTACGTAAACGGCAAGGCGCTGGATGAGCCTTACGTGCCGGAAGAATTTCGGGACCACGTCTCGATGCCGGCTCGCACGGTGGAGCCGGATCATTACTTCGTGCTGGGCGATCACCGCAGCTCGTCGAACGACAGCCGCACCTGGTGGACGGTCCCCCGCGAATTTATCTATGGCAAGGCGGTATTCGTTTATTGGCCGCTGGACCGCATGGGATTGCTGCGCTAATCGCGCGTTTTGCTTTTTCTAGAACGTTTCCCTCATCGCCGCGGAGGATGGCGCCGTTCGGTCGCCAGCGGGCCAGGGTGCGTTCGCTGGCGAAGCCGTTCATGATGGCGATCTGGGGGACGCCACAGGCGGAGGCCACGTGGCCCGCCGCAGAATCGTAGCCGATAAACAGGCGGCTCCGGGCGATTTGCGCGGCGAATGGGGCGAAAGAGCCGTCATGAGTCCGCATGCCGCGCGGCAACGCGCTTTCGACGCGGCGGCGTTCTTCCTCCGTACCGCCCTTATCGACCAAAATGGAAGCGCCGGTTTCGGACAGTTCGCGCAATAGCTCGCGCTCGAAGTCATCGCCCAGGCGCTTGGCCGGATTTTCGCCCACGCCCAGGCTGACGGTGATATCCGCAGGGGCGTCCCGCGATGGCAAAGGAGCGATATAGGGGTGCGCCTGATCGACGCCGATCGTTTCGCTCGCCCAGCGCGCCGCGAGATCGGGCAACCGGGCGTCGCGCAACTCGTCCTGGGCGCCGCCTCCGTAGGAGCGGCTTTCGAAGAAGAGGTAGTTGCTTTCCGGACACACCGCAATCAGTCCGAGCTGCGTAAGGCGGGAATCCGGATCGATCACCAGGCCGTCCTCGAACCATAGGCTGGCGGAGGCGCGGAGACGATCGCGCAACGCCCCTCCGCGCGGGTACGGCGCGGGCAGGTGACGAAGGCGAGGGTCGGCCTGGAACAATTCGTAATTCTTTTGCGGCCCGACGAAAAGGATTTCCGCATCTGGATAACGCCGCTTGGCGGCGTCGAGCAAGACGCTGGTGACGGCCACGTCGGCGCCAAGCGTGATGCGGGAAAGCACATACACGCGCTCGGCCGCGCCCGGCGCCCGGTTCCAGGCTCGGCGCGGACGCAGGCGCGAGAGCAGCTCGGGGCAGGCGCGCGCGATGGCGTCCGAAAACAACGCCCGGTAGGTTTCGCACAGCCGCGGCTCGAACAGATCGCCCAGCCGCTCAATCACCCTCGATAAGAAGGTCCGGCCTTCATCGAGATCCAGCGCGGAGGCGAGAAGTTCGCCGCTCCAACGCTCGCCCCGCAGGCACAGCCCGAGCAGCTCGTCAAACGCCGGCGCTTTGAGGTTCGTCCAGGTACTTTCCAACCAGCAGCTCCAGCTTTTTGAGTGTGGCCTCGGGAATGGATTTGCGATCGGTGATCAAGGCGTGGGAAAGAGCCGAACCGCAGGGACACCGGCGTTCGGCCGGCATGTCGCGAACGGCGGCCGCCACCAGCTTACAAGCGTTTTCGGCGTTCTTCGTCAGATTGGCGACGATGTCGTTTACGGTCACCGCGGCGTGATCGGGATGCCAGCAATCGTAATCGGTGACCATGGCGATGGTGACGTAGCACAGCTCGGCTTCGCGGGCGAGCTTGGCCTCGGTAAGATTGGTCATGCCGATGATGTCCATGCCCCAGCTCCGGTAGAGATGGGACTCCGCCAAAGTCGAGAAGGCCGGTCCTTCCATGCAGAGGTAAGTTCCCCCGATTTTGGCGTTGATGCCTACGCTCAGCGCGGCCTGGTGCGCAAGCTTTGCAAGATCGGAACAGACGGGATGGGCGAAGCTGACGTGGGCCACCAATCCCTCTCCGAAAAAAGTCGACTCGCGGCCGCGGGTCCGGTCGACGAACTGATCGGGGAGGACAAAATCGAGGGGCTTGTGTTCCTGTTTGAGCGAGCCGACGGCGCTAAGCGACAAGATGCGCTCCACGCCGAGCGATTTCATGCCCCAGATATTGGCCCGGAAGTTCAACTCCGAAGGCGAAAGGCGGTGGCCGCGGCCGTGCCGGGCGAGGAACGCCACTTCCCTGCCCTCCAGCCGCCCGACGACGTAGTTGTCGGAGGGAGAGCCCCAGGGCGTGGCGATAGAAATCTCCTGTTCGGCTTCGAAGCCGGGCATGGAGTACAGCCCGCTTCCGCCGATGATTCCGATGGTTGGCTTTGCTGAGATCATGTAATTAGTTCGCGCAACGCCTCAAGCGGGCAAACGCGCTTGCGCTGGTGCGCTTCATCCTTGTATCAGTTCCAACAGTACGCCGCCGGCCGAGGCGGGGTGCACGAAGACGTAGAGATGGCCGCCGGCTCCCGGGCGAGGCTCGTTCAGCAGGCGGGCTCCGGCGGCGCGAAGACGTTCGATGGCGGCCTCCAGATCCGGCACTCTGAGCGCGACATGGTGCAGTCCCTCGCCTCGTCTTTCTAGAAACTTTCCGACCGGCGAATTGGCTTCGGTTGGCTCCAGCAACTCGATGCGGGAGCCTTCCACCGGCAGCATGGCGACCCGCACCTTTTCCTGTTCGACGACTTCGGCGCCGGCGGAATGCAGTCCCAGTAGGCCCTCATAGAGCCGCAGAGCTTCCTCCATCGATCGCACCGCGATGCCCAAATGGTCAATACTTGGCGAGCAGGTCATGAACGATGGAGTACGGATCGCGGCGGCGTTCGGCGACTTCGCGGCCAAGGCCGGTGAATTCTTCCGGCGGGATGCGGTCCAGCAGCCGGTCGCGCAGCATTTCGCGCAGCCGCGCGCTCCAGATGCCGGCCTGACGCGACGGGTCGGCGCCCCGCTGGCTGTATTCGCGCGCCGCCGCGAGCGCTTCCGAGATTCCCTCGCCTTGGCTGGCGATCGTCCCGACGATCTTCGGCGCCCAGCCATCGGGCCGATGCGCCAGACCCACAGACGCCTTGAGTTCGCGTTCCAGCTTTGCCGCGCCCGGCAGATCCGATTTATTGATGATAAACACGTCCGCGATTTCCATCATACCGGCTTTGATGGCTTGGATATCGTCTCCCATGCCGGGCGCGAGCGCCACCAGCGTGACGCCCGCCAAACGCGCGATGTCGATTTCGTCCTGGCCTGCGCCGACCGTTTCGACAAGGGCCACATCGAAGCCGGCGGCGTCCATCAGCATCGTGACTTCGGCGGCCGCCCGGGCGAGGCCCCCGAGCCAGCCGCGCGTGGCCAGAGAGCGAATAAATACGCCCGGATCGGCGTGATGCCGCAGCATTCGAACCCGGTCTCCCAAGATCGCGCCGCCGGAAAAGGGGCTGCTGGGGTCTACGGCCACAATGGCCACGGTCTTCCCTTCGGCGCGGATCTTGCAGGCGAACTGATCGCAGAGCGTGCTCTTGCCGGCTCCGGGAGGTCCCGTGACGCCGATGACCAAAGCGCGGCCGGTGTAAGGGAACAGCTCCTTGAGCAGCGCTTCCGCCTCGGGATGCCGGTTTTCAATCCAGGTAGCCGCGCGGGCAAGCGCGCGCGGATCGCGGGCAAGGATTCTTTCGGCGGCCGGAGTCATGCTCGGAGAGCGGCGATGGAGGCGCGCCAGCTTGCGCCGTCACACAACAGCATAACAACGGCGGCGAACCAGGCAAGATTCCATAAAGTTAATAAGCTTTGGCGATTGCGACTCTGCGATCCACCGGCTCGCCAGTGACGATGCATCGGCCCGGCCCGTCGAAATGATCCGCCAAGGGAATGCCGCGCACAGTGGCCTTGAACTCCTTCATGCGCGCGTCGACTTCCGGCGCGTCCTTGGCGTGGGCCATGACGAATTTGCCCCCGCCCTTCTCCGCCGTCGCGCCGGACAAAAGCGCTTCCACTTCGCCGATCGAATTCGCGACGACGGTGTTGCTGTGCAGCCGGCCCTTGGCGCGCGCGTATAAATCTTTCTGCATAAGCTCGAGCGTGGCCGCCAGCTTCGCCGCGGCTTCCGATTGCGCGATCGGCTCCTTGACGCCCGTATCGCGGCGCTTGATGACGATTTTTCCGGAGACCAAGTCGCGCGGCCCCAGTTCCAGAATCACCGGAACGCCCCGCCGCTCCCAATGAAAGAACTTCGCGCCTGGAGTTTGCCCTTCCCGCGCATCGAGAAATGCGCCCAGATCGCGCGCGATCTTGGAAGCCGCCTCCATCACCTCCGCCCGTTCCTGGTCCTTGCGGTAGATGGGAACGATGACCGCTTTGCGCGGCGCGACCTTGGGCGGAAGCACCAATCCCTTATCGTCGGAGTGAGTCATGATCAGGCCGCCGATCAGACGAGTGCTCACCCCCCAACTGGTCTGCCAGACGTAATCGAGCCGCCCTTCCTTGCTCTGGAACTGGACATTGAACGCCCGGCCGAAATTTTGTCCCAGGTCGTGGCTGGTGCCGGCTTGCAGCGCCAGCCCGTTCTGCATCATGGCTTCGATGGCGAACGTGCTGAGGGCGCCGGCGAATTTTTCCGCGCCGGTCTTGCGCACTTTGACCACCGGCATCGCCATGACGTTTTCGGCCACGTCGGCATAGACGTCCAGCATTCGCTGCACCTCCTCCATCGCCTCCTCGTGCGTCGAATGCGCCGTGTGGCCCTCCTGCCACAGAAATTCCGTGGTGCGGAGGAACATCCGCGTCCGCAACTCCCAACGCATCACATTCGCCCACTGATTGATCAACAGCGGAAGGTCGCGGTAACTCTGAATCCATTTCGCGAAGAAATGGCCCACCAGCGTTTCCGATGTGGGCCGGATGACGTACGGCTCTTCGAGTTGCTTGCCGCCGGCGATGGTCACCACGGCCAGCTCGGGCGAAAATCCCTCCACATGCTCGGCTTCCCTTTTCATAAAACTTTCGGGAATGAGGAGCGGAAGATAAATGTTTTCGTGGCCGGTCGCTTTAATGCGGTCGTCCAATTCGCGTTGGACGCGCTCCCAGACGGCATACCCGTTGGGCTTCACCACCATGCAGCCTTTGACGATTTCGGCCGGCTCGGCCATGTCGCCCTGGAGGACGACGTCTTGATACCATGCGGCAAAATCCTGCTCGCGGGGTGTGATGGGAGATTCGGTCATTTTGGATTTGGGGATTTCCCCACGATAGCGCACCGGGGATTGAGCAGGCTAAAAACCTGCTCAGTGCGTCCACGAATCCCGGTCGCGGCGCTGCTTGGTCATATACACCTGAAATTTGCGCTTGGCGCGGTTCATTTTCCAGGTGTGATAGGCCGAATGGAAAGCAGCCAGGGGATGCAAGCTCATGCCCCGCGTGGATCTCATTCGAGCCCAACCCAACTTCACGTAGAAATAGCCGAACAACAAGCCCGATAGGTGGGCGATATCGCTGACGCCGCTATTGGGGTTCCAGGAATTAAGAAACGTGATCGCGCCGATGATCGCGACAAAGTACTTCATCTTCATGGGGAAGAAGAAGAATGCCAGGATGACGCGATCCGGCCACAGAGCGGCCGATGCGGCTAAGACTCCGTAAATGGCCCCGGAAGCGCCTATCGTGGCGATGCGAGGATCGCCAAACAGGTAGTTCATCAGCACCACGACAACGCCTGCGCCCACGCCGCAGAGAAAATAGAAGCGCAGAAATTTATCCGTTCCCCACGTCTGCTCCAATTCCACGCCAAACATCCATAGCGCCAGCATGTTCCACAAGATGTGCCAAATGTTGGCGTGCAGAAACATGTAAGTGACCAGTTGCCAAACGTAAAACTGCTTGACCACCTGGAGGGGAGACAGAGCCAGTAGTCCGAATACGCCAGCAAGAAAGCCTCCGGCGAAATACTGGACCAGGAAGACCGCGATGTTGGCGATGAGCAGCGACTTTATGCCGAGCGGAAGACGATTGCCGTACAGGTAAGGGCGTGCATAGGAGCGGGTGCCGTAGGCCATTCCGATTCCTGAAGCCAGCATAGCATCCGCCCGTGGGTCGATCGCCCCTCTCTGCCGGCGCGGCCAAGCCGCGTCATTCCTTAAGCGCGCGGCCAAGCCGCGCTAGCGACCGGCCGAGCGATAACGAAACGCCGCCTACCGAAATATCGAGCACCTCCGCAATCTCGCGGTAGGTCAAACCCTCCGCGCGCAGCGAAAGCTGCCGCCGGTCCTGCTCCGGCAGGGCGCGCAAAACTCTGACGAAACGCTGCTGCCTCTGGCGCCACGCCAGTTGATCCTCGGGATTGGGCCCCGGATCGGCCCTCCGTAGCTCCAGCCCAAATTCTTCTGGGCCGCCCAAGGTTTCCTTGGCGCGGCGCATGCGGCTGAGCTGTTTCAGTCCCAGATTGTGAGCCACTTGAAAGAGCCACGCCCGAAGATTCCGCTGCGATTTGCCGCGCCGCAAATGCTGGAACAGCGCTAGAAATACCTCCTGTACGATCTCTTCGCCATCGGCGGCTCCAACGCCCATGCTCAACAGGTACCGGAGCAATCGCTCCCGAAACTGATCGAACAGGCCGGTCACCTCCTGTTCCAAGCGGGAAAGGCAGCCTTCCGCCGCGCCGATGGGCGCGATTCTCCCAACTGCTTCGTCTTCCAGCACGCTCACAACTTAACCCGGATTGGCGGGCTCGGCGTCGCCCACCCCAATCGTGAAAATCCCAAGTCGAGGTAATCGACGCCGCCAGAACGGTTTCTAATGAAGATCATCAGCCTTATTATCGTCGCCGCCTCGCCGAATCTTCGCCGTTCATTCGCCGCTACCGCGTAAGTCTATGAATCACAAGCTCAGGTTGCGGCATCATATGGCAAGATATTGCTAGAGATGTAGACTTCACCAACATAAAGGACGTAATGGAATGCAGACTGCGACGCAGGAAAGTCCGTCCCGCTCGTTCCGCTTGGACGTAACGATCAACGATTTGCTGAAGCACTCAAACTCACCGCGCCAGCCGCTCGCCCCATTAGCCGAGCCAAAGGCGCTGCCTGAGCCGGTCTTCCCCCAATACCCCGAGCTGCTGGGAAGCGATAATTTCGTTCCCCACGATTTCTCCCAGCCGCGGCGTTGGAAGCCGAAGCATATCTACCGGCACATGCAAGGCTGGATGTTTCCGTGGTTCAAGTCGCGCGTGTTGCCCGGGCATTTCCAGCCCATCATCGCCTACCTTTTCGTCGAGTGGAAGTGCAACCTGGATTGCCACTACTGCTGGGCCTTCAACAATAGCGTGAAGGGCATGACCGAAGACACGGCCAGGCGCTCCATCGACTGGCTGCACGAAACTCCTTGCCGCGTGCTGGCGCTGCAGGGCGGAGAGCCCCTGCTGCGTCCACAGTTCGCGCATAAAGTGGTGTACTACGCCACCAAGAAGGGTTTTTGGCCCTACGTCTCCACCAATGCGCGGCTGCTCCGTCCCGACGTCATCGACCGCCTGGCCGACGCGGGCATGGCGACGTTTAACTTCGCGGTTGACGTGGTGGATGAAAAGCCCGGTCTGCCGAAGGCGCTCGCGCCCGTACGCAAGCATTTCGAGTACCTGGTGAAAAAGCAATACTCCTATGGCTACACCGTATTTTTGAACATTAATATCACGCGCCGGAACATGGAAGATGTGATGCGATTGACCGAGATCGCGCGCGAGCATGCCGTGGCCACCGATTACCACGTCAATGAATCGCCTATGATGGAACAGCCCGAGTTCAAGCACGCGGACGAGAATGACACGTTCCTGCGGCCGGAGGACCTGCCGAAATTCGACGCCCTGATCGATTGGCTGCTGGAGAAGAACCGGCAGGGCTACAAGATGGTCAATTCCGCCGCCCGGATCGCCCAGATGAAGCGGTTCGCCCGCGGAGAGCTGCAAGATTGGAATTGCCGGGCGGGCCAGAATACGCTGATCATTCGAACCGACGGTTCGCTGGCTCCATGCTTCCCCATGTACAACGCCAACTACGATTGGGGCACGGCGGAGAAGCCGCGCTTTGAACGGCGGCAATTGCAGGAAATGAAGCGCTCCTGCCAGCCGCACTGCTTCTCGACTTTGAACCACATCGTCGGCTACTGCTATAACGACGCCCGAGTGATCCGATGGCTGTTCAAGCAGGCCATGCGAGGCTTCCAGGGGGCCACCAACTTCGAGTGATCAGCCGTGCGCCGTCCCGGGCGGCGCGTTGTTGTAACTCCTATTCAATTGGGGTACCCTGCTCAGAGGAGCCCCGATGTACTCTCGACGCGACTTCGGCAAAATCGCCCTCGCCGGCATCCCGGCGGCTGCCCTGGCGCAGGTTCGCCAGATCGACTCCAAAATCGCGGGCGTTCAAATTGGAGTCCAAAGCTATAGCTTTCGCGATCTGCCGCTGGATCGCGCCCTCGCCGCGATCGCGGACGCCGGGCTGGGGGAATGCGAGCTTTACGCCCCGCATGTGGAGCCGCGGCCGGCGCCGCCCGCCCCCGGCCAGAGCCAGGCGGACGCCCGCAAAGCGGCCCGCGAGGCTTTGCGCAATTGGCGGCTCACCGTGGCGCTCGAAGAATTCCAGCAGGTGCGAAAGAAATTCAACGATGCCGGAATCCGGATTTACGCCTACAATTACAGCTTCACCGACGATTTCACGGACGAAGAAATCGATCGCGGCTTTCAAATGACTCAGGCGCTGGGGGCCGGCGTCGTTACCGCCTCTTCCACGCTGAGCTGCGCCAAGCGCGTGGCGCCATTCGCGGAAAAATACAAAATGGCCGTGGCCTATCACGGACATTCCGACACGCGGGATCCGAATCAGTTCTGCAAGCCGGAAAGCTTCGCCGCGGCTTGCGCGATGTCTCCGCGGTTCGCCGTGAACCTGGACATAGGCCACTTCACCGCGGCCAACTACGACGCCGTCGAATTCATTCGGGCCAACCACGACCGCATCCCGATCCTGCATTTGAAAGATCGCAAGCGCGACCAAGGCGCAAACACGCCGTGGGGGCAGGGCGATACGCCCATCAAGGCCGTTCTCCAGCTTCTGCGCGATAACAAATGGCCGATTCGCGCCTATATCGAATACGAATATCGCGGCGCAAGCGATTCGCTCACGGAAGTCAGGAAATGTTTTCAATACTGCAAGGAGGCGCTGGCATGACTTGGGCGGCGCTGGCGTCTTGGGCGGTGATCCTCCACGCCCAGGTGCAACTCATCTCGCGTCCGGTTCCTCCCGCCGACGCCGTCGAGCGCGGTCAAAAGTTGTTCGTCGCCAATTGCGGTTTCTGCCATGGCGCCACCGCCCGGGGAGGCGAGGGCGGGCCGGATCTTGTGCGTTCCGTGGTGGTGCTTGACGACGATGACGCCGAACACATCGGCCCCGTGATCCGTCAGGGGCGGCCCGGCACGGCCATGCCTTCTTTTGACTTGCCCGAGGCGCAGATCCGCGATATCGCCGCTTTCTTGCGTTCCCGCACCCAAGCCGCCATCGACCGGCGGGCCTACCAATTGAAGGAGCTGAACACCGGCGACGCCAAAGCGGGCGAGGCTTACTTCAACGGAGCCGGAAAGTGCAATAGCTGCCATTCGCCGGCCGGTGATTTGGCGGGAGTCGCGAAGCGCTATGAGACGCAGGCGCTTCTTGAGAAGTTCCTGTACCCCGCCCGGGGCCGCGAGCGCAAGCCGGTCGAGGCCGCCGTGAAGCTTGCCTCGGGCCAAACCGTCTCGGGCCAGGTGGAATACCTCGACGATTTCATCCTTTCGGTTCGGGATGCGGAGGGCGAATACCATTCCTGGCCGCGCGACAGCGTCCAAGCCGCGCTTAAAGACCCCTACGCCGCGCACCAGGATTTGCTCCGCCAATACACCGACGCCGACATCCACAACCTGCTGGCCTATCTGGCGAACCTGAGATGAAGCTCTATTGTCTAGTTGCGATGGCCGCCGCGGCGGCGGCGGCTCAGGATGCGGGATGGCCCACCTACAACGGCGATTATTCCGGTCGGCGCTATAGTCCGCTGAAGCAGATCGATTCGTCCAACGTGAAGAACCTCGCGCTGGTTTGGGCTTCCCGCTTCGCGCCGCCAGGCGCGCCGCAGCAGATCAAGGCGACTCCGCTTGAATCCGACGGCGTTCTGTATTTCGCGGTCCCCGATTACGCCTGGGCCGTCGACGCCCGCACGGGCCGCGAGATCTGGCGCTTCCGCTGGGAATCCCAGGGCGGCATTCACATTGGAAATCGCGGTTTTGGACTGTACCAAAACTGGCTCTTCTTGGAGACCCCGGATTGCCATTTGGTCTCGCTCGACAAGCGCACCGGCAAGATGCGCTGGAGCCGCGAAATCGCCGACGTGAAGCAGGAATACTTCTGCACGCCCGCGCCCCTGGCGATTCGCAATCACATCCTCACCGGAGTCGGCGGCGATTCCCTCGACGTGCCTGGATATTTGGAGGCTCGCGATCCGGAAACGGGCGACGTCCAATGGCGCTTTAACACCACCCCCCGGCCGGGCGAGCCGAACGCCGATAGCTGGCCCTCCAAGATTTCCATGGAGCACGGCGGCGGCATGACGTGGCTTTCCGGCACCTACGACCCCGAGCTCAATCTCTACTTCTTCGGCACCGGCAACCCCAATCCTGTGCATGCCGCTCAGAGCCGCAAGGGCGATAATCTCTACACCTGTTCCATCGTGGCGCTGAATCCGGACAACGGAAAGATGGCTTGGTACTACCAGGTCTCCCCGCACGACACCCACGATTGGGATAACGTCGAAACGCCGGTGTTGATCGACGGCGTATTCCGCGGACAGCCGCGCAAGATGCTCGCGCAGGCCGCGCGCAACGGCTATTTCGTCCTACTGGACCGCACCAACGGCAAAAACTTGCTAACGGCGCCGTTCGTCGATTCGCTGAACTGGGCCAAAGGAATCGACGCGCTGGGCCGTCCGGTTCCCGATCCGGCCAAGGAGCCGAAAACGGATGGCACGCTGGTTTCGCCGGCGTCGGGCGGCGCGGCCAACTGGCCCGCCCCAGCTTACAATCCCGACACCGGCCTGTTCTACTTGCACGCCACCGCATCCTGGGCCATTTACTATCTGACGGACACAGATGACAATCCGGAAGGCTACGGCGGCCGCGACGACGGCCTCTTTTCCCGGAACCTGCTTCAAGCGATCGATATTCAAACGGGAAAGATTAAATGGAGCCACGTTTACTCCGGGCCGGGAGGAACGCGGTCCGGCCTGCTGAGCACCGCCGGCAAACTTTTATTTGGCGGCGACCCCTCTGGCAATCTGATCGCCTACGATCCCGCCGACGGAAAGATTCTCTGGCATGTCAGACTCTCCGCGCCCGTAGGCAATGCCCCCATCACGTATCAGCTCGACGGGCGGCAATATCTCTTGACAGGCGCGGGAGACATGCTGTACGCCTTCGCGCTGCCGCAATAGGCGCTACCGCCCGCCCGCCGCGGCGCGCGCCCCTAAAGCCTCCCTGGCCGCCCTTTCCATCACCGCGCGGGATGCGCGCTCGCCGGTCCAGATTTCAAACTGCCGCGCCGCCTGCTCCAAAAACATCTCGATGCCTGGAATCACCGCCGAGCCCTGCTGCCGGGCCCGCTGCAAAAGCGTGGTTTCGATCGGGTTGTAAACCATATCGAACACCAGCTCTCCAGGGATTCGCCCAGGGAAAATGCATTCGTGGATGCGCGGCGCCATGCCGATCGGCGTGGCGTGAATGAGAACGTCGAACATGCGGCCTTCGGCCTGCTCGCGCGAGAGAGGCTCGGCGCCGCACGCCGCCGCGAGCGCGCGAACGCGATCCAGATTTCTGCCAGTGATCGCCAGCCGCGCTCCGGCAGCCGCCAGAGCGAACGCCGCCGCGCGCGCCGCCCCGCCGTTGCCCACCACCAAAACGGAACTCTTGCTGATCCTGACATGACGCTCCAGCGGCGCCGTCACGCCCGCGGCGTCCGTGTTCGCTCCCCGCCACTTCCCGGCCTTGCGCCACACCGTGTTCACCGCTCCGATTCTCCGCGCCAAAGGGTCTACTTGATCCAGGTAGCGAAGGATCTTCTGCTTATGCGGCAAGGTGACGCTGAAGCCCGCCAACGGCATTTTTTCCGCAAACAGCATGAAATCCTTAAGCTGCCCCGGCGCGACCAAAAAAGGCAGATAGACCGCGTCGGCGCGGCGGGCCTGGAAGGCGCGATTGTGCACCGCGGGCGATATCGAATGGCGGACCGGGTCGGCGATCACTCCATAGATCCGCGCATTGCGCGAAAACTTTCCGATCCGGTAGAGAGACCGCAGTTGCTTGGCGCAAATCTGGCCCGAAGCCGTGCCTTCCGCCGCATTTGGCGCCGCATATGTATAAAGCCCGCCAAACGCGGGCGACAACACGCGAGTCGGGAATCCGGTCTCCCCCATGGCCAGCAGAATCGTCGGGAGCTTGGGATAGTTCTTGGCCAGCATCAACACCCGATGGTTGTCGGAGGGCTTGCGCGCGGTGGTCACCACCTTGTACCCATCCGCGGGAATGTGGGCCATGCGCCGTAAAATGGCGTCCAGCCGCGGAGGCGTGCCGCCGTAATTGTGATAGGAGACCAGCAAATAGGCTCTGGCACGCAAGAATTCAAGTTTCGGCAGGCAATTTTCAGCGCTCTCGATTTCAAGATCGATCGCTCGTGCTCCCGCTTCGATTGCGGAATCGAGAAAACGCAACTGTTCCTCGATGCTGCCGTTGAATCGTCCCATGTTTTGGTGCCGCCGGCAGGTGGCCAGAATCGTGCAATCCGTATGGCGGCTTAAGAATTTGCGGATGGCCGAAATGCCCTGATCGGGATTAGGCAGAT
>Ga0070738_10002337_pt1 | contig 29994 bp, 27 predicted proteins | sample Coa_R2_2_FD_66446 | JGI IMG/M metagenome (GOLD analysis project Ga0070738, IMG submission 66446) | Surface soil microbial communities from Centralia Pennsylvania, which are recovering from an underground coalmine fire - Coalmine... | ecosystem: Environmental > Terrestrial > Soil > Unclassified ...
CCGCATCCGCTCGAACAGATCCAGATTTTCTTGAATGCTGCGGTTGCGGTAGGGGCTTTCCTGCCCCGGTTCGTTGAGCGTGCCGCGCGTTTGGCGAACCTCCTCGGCGGAAAGATCGCAAACGTAGGCTTTGCCGGCCTTGATCAATTGCACGGCCCACTCGTAGAGCTGCGGGAAGTAATCGGAGGCGTAGAAAAGGCGGTCTTCCCAATCGCCCCCCAGCCAGCGGACGTCCTCAATGATGGATTCAACGTATTCGGTTTCTTCTTTCGAAGGATTGGTGTCGTCGAACCGCAGATTGAACTTGCCGCCGAACTCCCTGGCCAGTCCGTAGTTGAGATTGATCGATTTCGCGTGGCCGATGTGAAGATAGCCGTTCGGCTCCGGCGGAAAGCGGGTGTGCACGCGGCCGCCGAATTTGCCGGTCTTCAGATCCTCGACGATGATGTCGCGGATGAAGTGGGAGGGCGGCGCGGGATCGGAAGAAAATTCTTGTTTCGGCGCTGGGGTGGGTTCGGTCATCGGTCGTTCGTCGATAGTTGCTAGGCGGCTTTAGGCAGCTTTTCGATGGCTTGCGCAATTCGCTGGATCGCGGTTTCGCGGCCCAGCACTTCCAGAGTTTGAAAAAGCGGCGGCGCGTTCTTGCGCCCGCATACCGCGACGCGAATGGGCTGGAACATCTGCCCGGACTTGATCCCGAGATTTTGGGCCCCGGCGCGTAGAGCCGCGTCCAGCGAGTCGTGATGGAAATCGGCGCTGCTAAGAATCGCCGCCGCCTGTTCCAGCGCGGCGCGAGCCATGACGGCGTCGCCTTTTTGAGGAATCAGTTCGGCCGGATCGTACGGCGGCAGCCGGTCTACGAAAAAGAAATCGGCCGCGGTTGTGACGTCGCGCAGAAGACGGATGCGCTCCTGAATCAACGGCGCGACGCGAAGCATGGCCGCTTCGTCGGCTCGCAAGCCGGCCGCCCGGGCGAAGGGGAGAAGGCGCCGCGCAAGCTCTGCCGCGGGTAGAGCGCGAATGTGCTCTGCGTTCAGCCACACGGCCTTGGGATCGAGGGGATCGTCGTCGGTGAAATTGACCGTCGCGTTGCTGCGGTTTACCCCCTCGAAGGAAAACCGCGCGATCAGTTCCTCCCCCGACATCACCTCGCGATCGTCTTTGGGCGACCAGCCCAGCAGGCAAAGAAAGTTGACATACGCCTGCGGAAGAAAGCCGGCGTCGCGATAGGTGAGAACGCTCACGGCCGGGCCGTGCTTGCGCTTGGACAGCTTGGAGCCGTCCGGCGCGATCAGCAGCGGCAAATGCGCGAATTGAGGCGCCGGCGCGCCCAGAGCTTCGAAGATAAGGACGTGCTTAAAGGTGTTGGAGAGATGATCCTGGCCCCGGATAATGTGGCTGATCCCCAGGTCGATATCGTCGGCGCACGAGGCCATGTGATATGTGGGCTGGCCGTTGGAACGCAGCAGCGCGAAATCTTCGATATCGCCCGTGGATTTCGATTGCGGGCCGTAGACGAGATCAGAGAAGGCGACCTCGGCGCGGCTATCGCGGGGGACGCGAAAGCGCAGCACGAAAGGCTCCCCGGCCGCGGCCCGGCGGTCGCTTTCCTCAAAGCCCATTTCCCTCATGCCGGGATGGAAAAGCCAGGCGGCCCCGCGCGCGCCCGCGTCTCCGTCATCGTTGTTGGCGGCGGGCGTGAAGTCGCGATAGGCGAAACCCCGCCTCAGCAACTCCTGCGCCAGGCGGCGATGGAGATCCAGCCGTTCGGAGGCATGGTAAAGCTCGTCCCAGCCAAGCTCAAGCCATCTTAAGCCATCGAAGATCGAATCCAGAGATGCTTGGGTGTTCCGCTCGACATCGGTGTCGTCGATGCGCAGGATCATCGTCCCGCCGTTGTGGCGTGCATAAAGCCAGTTGAAAATGTACGTTCTGGCGCTTCCGATATGAAGATAACCCGTCGGGGACGGCGCGAAACGGACTCGCAACATGGAGATTTCAGGATAACAACCGCCTCCCAGGCCGCGTAACTCAAGAAGTCCGGCAAGGGCCCTGGCGCTGGGCCGGGCGGAGGTCGGCGCTTGACGCATTTCCATATTTCTACTAAAGTAGAAATATGGAAAGAGCGCCGGCCAGGCCCCTTCCCGCCGCCGATCGCACCGCGGCCTACGCCGACATGTTCGCCGCGATGGGCTCCGAGCCCCGTTTGAAAATTTTGCGAGTGTTGCTCGCCTCGCACCCCGGCGGAATGGTCGTGGGCGAGATCCAGAAGGAACTGGGGATTGCGTCCTCGACGCTGTCCCACCACCTGGAGAAGCTGAAAAACGAAGGCCTGATCGCCGTCCAGCGCGAAAGCTCGTTTTTGCGTTACACCGCCAACACAACCGTTCTTGCGGAACTCTTAGGATTTCTGTACGCGGAGTGCTGCACCCGGAATAAGGCCATCCAACCGGCGAGGGTCACGCAAATCTGTAAATAAAGGAGGCCGCATGGCGATCAAATCGAGAGTTTTGTTCCTTTGCACGGAGAACTCCTGCAGTACGGCGCGGCGCGCCGTGGCCGAGGCCCTGGGCGCTGCTTTCCTGCTGGCCGCCGTCGTCGGGTCGGGCATCATGGGCGAACGTTTGTCCGGCGGCAACCTCGCCCTTGCGCTGCTGGCGAACACGATCGCTACGGGCTCCGCCCTGGTGACGCTGATTTTGACCTTCGAGCCGATTTCGGGGGCGCACTTCAACCCGGCCGTCACCCTCGCCGCCGCCACGCAGGGCCGCCCAGCCTGGCGCAACGCGCCCGTCTATATCGCCGCTCAAACGATTGGCGCATTTGCGGGAGTCGCCGGCGCTCATCTGATGTTCGGCCAGCCGGTGTTTTTCGCCTCGCGGCACATCCGCAGCGGCGGGGCCCAACTGTTCAGCGAATTCGTGGCTACCTTTGGCCTTCTGTCGGTGATTTGGAGTTGTGTCCGTTTCCGGCCTTCGGCCGGACCCTTTGCCGTGGGAGCCTATATTTCGGCCGCTTACTGGTTTACCGCCTCCACCTCGTTTGCCAATCCCGCGGTCACGCTGGCCCGCGCCGCTTCCGATACTTTCGCCGGAATCCGGCCCCTGGACGCGCCGGGCTTCATCGCTGCGCAGCTCGCTGGCGCGGCCGCCGCCACTGCGTTGTTTCGCTGGCTCGCTCCCTCGCGGCCCACGGACGCCTCGAACGCGGTTGTCGGCCCTCCGGCGGAAAGCACCCATGCCCGATAAGAAACGCGTCCTCATCCTTTGCACGGGAAACTCCGCTCGCAGTCAGATGGCGGAAGCGTTGCTGCGGCACGATGCGGGAGATCGTTTTGAGGCCTTCAGCGCCGGCGCGCGCCCCAGCCGCGTCAGGCCTGAGGCCATCGAAGTGATGCGCGAACTGGGCATCGATATCTCGAACCAGCGCTCGAAAAGCGTGGAGAAATTCGCCGGCCAATCTTTCGATTACGTCCTCACCGTCTGCGACGATGCCAGGGAAAGCTGCCCGGTGTTCCCGGGCCGGGCGATCCAGATTCACCGAAGCTTTGACGATCCCGCTGCGTTCCAGGGGCCGCCGGAACAACGGCTGGCCGTCTTCCGGCGCGTTCGCGACGAGTTGAGGATCTATCTTTCGCGCTTTCCGAAAACCTGACTCGGCCAAGCCAACGGGCTCAGTCGTCGGCCATTCGGCCAGGACAACGGGGCCGCGCGCATCCGGAAAAATCGCCGCCTCCTTGAGGTCTTTTATAGCGTTGACATTGATATACTACGTCTCGTAGCGCACTCCACCGGGAACGTGGACGCCAACCCGGCGAGTTTTTTGGCCGGCCAACCCGGAGACGCCTTATATGCACCTGCACCGTTTCATCAAGATCGCTGCAATCGCGTTGTCGAGCCTATCTTTTGCCCCTGGCCAAAGCGCCGCCGGCCCGCCGCAAGGCATTCCCCGCACCGCTGACGGCAAGCCGGACATGCAAGGCATCTGGCAGGCCACAGGTTCAGCCGGGGCGGATCTTCAAGATCATGCCGCCAGCCTCAATATGCCCGCCGGGCGGAGCGTCGTGGACGGAGGCGTCATTCCTTATCAGCCCTGGGCGGCCAAGAAGAAGGCGGAGAACTTCAAAAACCGCGCCACCGAAGACCCGTTGGGTAAGTGCTACATTCCCGGCGTGCCCCGGGTGATGTATCTGGACTTTCCTTTTCAAATCTTTCAAACGCCCAAGATGATCGCGATGGCCTTCGAGTGGGAGCTGGATTACCGGCTCATCCGGATGGAGGGCGCCCATCCCGAAGACCTGGATTTCTGGATGGGGGATTCGCGGGGCCACTGGGAAGGCGACACGCTGGTGGTGGACGTTGGAAACAACAACGGCAAAACCTGGCTCGATATGGCGGGGGATTTTCACAGCGACGCGCTGCGCGTCGTCGAGCGGTACCGGATGTCGGACCGCAACACAATTGAGTACGAAGCCACTCTGGAGGACCCCAAAACTTTCACCAAGCCCTGGACGATTCATATCGCCTTGCAGCGGCGGCTGGACCGGGACCGGCTGTTTGAATACTCCTGTGAATCGGAAGTGGAAGAGGCCAACGGGGCTTTTACCCGCGAGGAGCGAACGTGGTACCCGGGCAACGGAACGCCGCCTCCGTTTATGGAGATGGAGACGGCTTCCAATCCGCCCTCGGCCCCGCGACCGGCGCCTGCGGTTCCGCGCCTTGCGCGGACGGCGGATGGCAAGCCCGATTTACAGGGTTTTTACGAATCCATATCCCGAGGCGCCAACCAGGGACTGGAATCGCGCGGGGGGGCTAGAGCGGCCGCCCGCGGCGCCAGGGACCTGATCGTCGACCCCCCGGGCGGAAAGCTCCCCATGCAGGCATGGGCGATAGCGGAAAGGGACAGCCGAAACCGGACCGAGCGCGGATATGACGATCCCACCGCGCACTGTTTCCCTCAGGGCGTTCCCCGGTCCCTGTATGTGCCGCAGGGGATCGAAATCGTTCAGACGCCCGATTATATCGCCATGTTTTTCGAGCGCACCTCGTGGCGGATTATTCCTCTGGATGGGCGCAAGCATCTTCCCGATTCGATACGGTTGTGGCAAGGCGATTCGGTCGGACATTGGGAGGGCGACACCCTGGTGGTGGATACCACCAATTTCAACGGCAAGACTTGGCTGAACGAGGGCGGCGAAATCGTCAGCTACGCCGAGCACGTGGTGGAGCGGTTCACTCCAACGGCTCCGGATATGCTTGACTATGAGGCTACCGTGATCGATCCGGTCGTGTACACGCGGCCCTGGACGCTTGCCTTCCCCATGAGGCGGGAGCCGAAATTCGAACTGCTGGAAGCCGCATGCCACGAGGAAGACCGGGATCTTCCGCACCTGAAGGCGCTGAAGGACGCTGCGGCGGCGAAGAAATAGGCTTCGCCGCCGGTTAAGTCCCCCAGCCGGCTTATTTGAACGTGACGTTGAGCTTGGGCGAGCCCGGGCCTGCGGCGGCCGCAAAGCCGATATCCAAACCCGTCGCCGATATCGCTTGAGGCGCCGTGAGGTCGCTGACCACCAGCGAACCGGGACCGGCCGGCAAGGCTAGCAGGATCGATGACGGAATAGTGAGTTGTCCTGCGCTCTCGGCGGCGTAGCAGAAGAATTTGACCGCCGGGGAGCCGGCCGAGCCTTGCACCTGGAGAATGCCATTGGGAAATCCCCCCGTCCAGGTGACAGTGGCGCCCTGGGATCGGGTAATCGTGCCGAGTGCGTTCAGGTTCGTTACGTTCAACGATGGCGCCGGAACATTGAAATTGACGCTGAAGTGTCCAATATTGGCTCCTCCAGACCCGGCAAAAGTGTAAGTGCCGGGGGATGCGTTGAAGCTCTGCGACGTGTTGATTCCCGGCAGCGACCCCACCGTAACCTGCCCGTTTGGCCCGCTCAACTGGATCGTACCCGTGTCGAGGGGCGTGAGGTAATTTGTAAGCGGCCCCTGTTCGGGTGGAACAATGGCGCAGCTCCCCTGCGATGCATATAAGTATCCCTGGCCGAAAACCGCGCCGCTTGCGCTCGCGGCAATGCTAAAGGCGATCGAGCCGGTTCCGCCCGGATGATAACTCAGCACCGCGACCAGGCCGTTGACGTTTCCGGATTTGTTGGCCAAGGATTGGAGCTGCGTGCCGCTCAATCCCGTGCTGGGGTCCGAGCAGGCTCCTCCGTTGGCGCTTATCGGCATGGTGACCGCATTGCTTACGACAGAACCGATCTGGGCGACCACGGAAACGAAGCAGCCCGGCGTTACATTTTGCGGAACCACGACGTTGTACTGATCCAGGCCGGGGTACTGCGAGCGCCCGGCGTATTGGACCGTCGCGGAGATGCCGCCGATAAAAACCTGCACCCCCAAGGCCTTCGAAAGATCGTCGGTCTTCTGCGGGTAGACGCGATCGTCGTTGGCGGTGTCCGCGCCGATGCCGGAACCCCACAGAATCACGGTTTGCGCCGGCATGGCGGATTTCGTCAGTCCGAAGACGTTGCCGCTATTGTCGGTGACCACGGCCGACCCGTTTCCCGTTCCGTACAGCGTATCCAGCCCAGGAGCGTTCGCCACTACTTTAATCGGCGTGGGGGAGCTGTTCTCACCCGCATAGGTCACCATGATCGTCCCGGCGCCGACGGGAGTGTTGGAAGGCAGAACCGCGGCGATTTGCGTCGCCGACGTGTAGTACAGCGCGGGCGTCACGGTGGTTCCGTTGACCGTCACCGAAACGCTGGTTTGGTTCAGCGTTGTGGGCAGGCCGGGAGGCGCGCTGGACTGGAGTTGCGCCGTTACCGGCGCGCTCAGGCCCGTGCCCTTAATCACAAAAATGCTCCCCGGAGCGATGCCGTAGTTGGGAAGTCCGGCGCCCTGGATAATCCAGCTATAGTTGTTCTGCAATTGAGTGATGATCGGCAGGGGATTGGCGGCGGCGGGCTGGACCGCGCGAGCGGTTGCTCCGAAAACCGTGTATTGAAGCGAAAGCAGGCCGTTGTTGGTCGCCGTGACAATCGCTTTGGCGTAATTGCCGCGGTTGGTATGGACGCCGAAAATCTCTCCGGCCGTGAGAGCCGAAGCGGGGATCGCCGCGGCGGTGTAAGAAACCGAAGACGCCTGGCGAGCCTGAATGGATTTGAAGGCGCGCGATCCGTATCGGCCCAAATTATAGAGGCCGGCCGAGCCCTGCGGCGCAAGCGAGGAGCCGTCGAAATAGACGTCTCCTCCGGCGGAAGAAACGGCGCCGGTATCCAGATTCAAAAATTCGCCGGGCGCAAGCGTCGCCGCGCCGGACTGATCGGCCCACGAGCCGGCCGAGACAGCGGCCATCACAGCGGCGCATGCGAGAAAACGCGTCGAGGGAAGCGACATATAAAGTCCTCCGAATTTTTAAGAATGAAAAAAAAGTATAGGCGATTGCGCGATCATTCGCAACCGAAATTGCGGCTAGTTCAAGGGCCCCGCCGCTACCGGTCCGGCCGCAAGCAGCACCGTTCCCCCTTCAACACCCGCTCCGCCAATTCCGCCATCTCCCCGATCACAAAATCGGGAGGCGCATCGGCGAAGCTCTCGGGCTGAAACCCCCAGGCGACGCCGCACGCCTGGACTTTCGCGTTGCGAGCCGTGCGGACGTCCACGGCGCTGTCGCCCACCATCATAGTCCGCTCGCGCGCCGCGCCTGATTCTTCCATCAGCTTCTCGATGCCCATGGGATGGGGTTTCTTCTCTGGAAAGCTATTGCCGCCGTAAATCCGAAAAAAGTGGCGGCCAAGCCCCAATCCTTCGATGAGCCGCTCGCTAAAACGAACGGGTTTGTTGGTCAAAATCGCTAACGGCAGGCCCGCCGCGTACAGAAGGTCGAGCGCTTCTCTCACGCCGGGGTAAAGGGTGGTCGCGTCCAGCATGTGCTCGCGATAATACGCCAGGAAGTAGCGCAGCGCGCGATCCCATTCCTCCTCGCTCGCGCCCGGAAGCGCCCGGCGGACCAGCATCGGCGCGCCGTCTCCCACGTAGGAATAAACCTGGCTGTCGGCAATCCGATGCCGGCCCATCCAGGCGCGCGTGGCGTTCACCGCATCCGCCAGGTCGCGCTTGGAATCGATCAGCGTTCCATCCAGGTCGAAAATCAGCAGATCGGCGCGAAGCATCCCCTCAGGCGTCCGATCTCTTCAGCTTCGATCTTGGATCGTTGGGCGGAGGGGCCTTGCGGTTATGCTGCAATTCCTCCTCCCACAGGTTGCGTATTTCCTCCAGCGTGTCGCGGTAGGCCTGCTGTATGCTGTTCGGGGCCAGCGTGGCGACTAGGTCCGCGGCGCCGCTTACATACGGCAGAAGCCGCGAATGGACGATCCAGTTTGGCATGGGCCTCGGGGAAAACGCCAGCAACACCGAAACCAGAACAATCGCGACCAAGCTTCCGCGTATCAGCCCGAATCCCGCCCCCAGCAGATGGTCGAGGAACGAAAGCCCTGTCCATTTGAAAAGCCGCGCCAGCGCAAAGCCCACCGCGCTTCCCAACGCGATGAAGAACGCCAGAATGAATAGAAAGCCCAGCAGGTTGGAAGCGGCTTCCGAATGGAAGTAGCTATTGATCCAGGCGCCGGGGATGCCGTAGAACCACAGCCCCAGCAGCAATCCGGCGACGGCCGCCCCAAAACCCACTCCCACGCGGGCAAATCCTCCGGTGAAACCGGCCGCCATCGACGACAGCAGGATCAGCGCCAGCGCCAGGTCTAAAAACGTCACGAGCCCGCGATCGCCTCCTCGATCGTCCGCCCGGTAAGCGCCCGATACGCTTCCTGATACTTCTCCCCCGTGCGCCGGGCCACCTCTTCCGGCAAAGCCGGCGCCGGGGGCTGCTTGTTCCAATGGATCGATTCCAGGTAATCGCGCACGTACTGTTTGTCGTAGGACGGCTGCGGGCGTCCGGGTTCATACGAACTGGTGGGCCAAAAGCGCGAGGAGTCCGGCGTCAGCACCTCGTCCGCCAGCGCGATCTCGCCGTCGATCAGGCCAAATTCGAATTTGGTGTCCGCGATGATAATGCCTCGCTCGCGCGCGTATTCCGAGGCGCGGCGGTACAACGTGAGCGTGAGATCGCGCAACCGCGCCGCCGTCTTCTCGCCCACCGTCTTTACCGTCTCCTCGAACGAAATGTTTTCGTCGTGCCCCGTTTGAGCTTTGGTGGCGGGAGTGTATATGGGCTCCGGCAGCGCATCCGATTCGCGCAATCCCGCCGGCAGCCCGATTCCGCATACCGCGCCCGTGCGTTGATAATCCTTCCAGCCGGAGCCGGCCAGATAGCCCCGCGCCACGCACTCGATCGGAAACATTTGCGCTCGCCGCACCCACATCGAGCGCCCTTCAAACTGCGGCGGCAGCATGCTGGTGTCCCTGCTCAGAAAATGATTCGGCGCCGCGTCGCGCAAGTAATCCAGCCAGAACAGGGTCATCTCCGTCAGAACGCGGCCCTTGGACGGGATGCCGGTCGGAAGAACCACGTCGAACGCCGAGATGCGGTCCGTTGCGACGATCAGCAAGCGATCGCCATCTTCATAAACATCGCGAACCTTGCCGCGCGCCAAGCGCCGGTAATGGTCCAAATGGGTTTCTAAAACGGGCGGGAATCTCATCTTTCATCGCGCGCCAGGCCACCGTCGGGCTATGCGCATTCCTTAATTATACTGAGGGTTCAAAATGCTGCTGTCCATCCTGATTCCGGTTTACAACGAGCGCGCCGTGGTGGAGCAGAGCCTGTCCCAGGTCCTCGCGGCTCCCCTGCCCGAAAACATGGAGCGCGAACTCGTCATCGTGGATGATTGCTCCACCGACGGAACTTCGGACATTTTGCGGCGCATGGCCGAGCACGAGCCCCGCATCCGTCTGTTTCGCCATCCCGTAAACAGAGGCAAGGGCGCAGCCGTGCGTACGGCCATCGAAAAAGCGCAAGGCGATTTTTGCCTGGTGCAGGACGCCGACATGGAGTACGACCCCTCCGAGTATCCGCGGCTTATGCGGCCCCTGCTGGACGGCCACGCCGACGCCGTCTTCGGATCGCGCTATTTGGCCGGCGAGCGCACCCGCGTGCTGCCCTTCTGGCACTCCTTAGTGAACAAAGCTCTGACGTTGTTCTCGAACATGTTCTGCAACCTCAACGTCACCGACATGGAAACCTGCTACAAAGTTTTCCGCACCGATTTGCTAAAGAGCATTCCCATCCGCTCCGATCGCTTTGGCTTTGAGCCTGAGATCACAATGAAGGTGGCCAAACGGAAGCTTCGCGTCTACGAAGTGCCCATCAGCTATCACGGCCGCACCTATGAAGAGGGCAAGAAGATCGGCTGGAAAGACGGCCTGAAGGCCGTCGGCGTCATTCTGTACTTCTGGGTCATTGACGATCTCTACATGCCCACCTACGGGCGCGGCTTTCTCAACAGCCTCACCGGCACCCCCCAATATCTGAGCTGGCTGACTCGCGCATTGCGCCCCCATCTGCGCGATACGGTCTTCGAAATCGGAGCCGGCCTGGGCAACATGACCGCCAGGCTCATGGGCAAGAGGCTGCGCTATGTGGCGGGCGAAAAGGACCCCCTTTACCTGGACGCGCTTCGCAACCGGTTCCTGCGGACCCCCAACGTCACCGTTTGCCGCATCGATCCGGACAATCCCGCCGATTTCTATCCTTGGCGCGAGCAGTTCGATAGCGCCCTGTGCGTAAATCTTCTGGAGGTGGTCGACGATCCTAAGGCGGTTGTGGCGTCGCTCGCCTCCTGCATCAAGCCCGGCGGAGCCATCGTCCTACTGGTCCCCCAAGGGCCCTCTCTTTTTGGGGCGCTCGACCGTGGAATGGAAATTAAGCGCCGCTTTTCGGCGGCCGAAATGCGCTCCATGCTTCAGGCGCTTGGCTTTGAACTACAGCATGAGCTCCAAATCAACAAGTTGGGAGCGCTCGGCTGGTGGTTCTCCTCGCGCATATTGCGCCGCAGCCGCATTAGCCGGCCCGCGCTCAAGCTGTGGGACAAATCGGTCTGGCTGCTTCGGCGCATCGATGCAATCTTGCCTTGGAAGGGGCTTTCGCTGGTGGTGGTGGCGCGCCGCGCCTCTTCAGGCCGCCCCTAACGTTACGCTACACTACAACTTGAAAGGGGCGCCGTATCGGGCGAGGTTGTCGGTCGAGCCCTGGCTCGCCTGGGCCATGGCGGATCGATTCTGCACATAAATGCCGCAAAGAAAGTATGTCGTCACCGGCGGCGCCGGCTTTATCGGCTCCACGCTGGTCCGAAAGCTCATCCCCCACGGCTCGGTTTGCGTCATCGACAATCTGCTCACCGGACACGAGCGAAACTTGGATGAGGTGCGCGGCGAAATCGAATTCTATCTCGCCGATATCCGCCATGCCGGGGCGATCGCGCCCCTTATCGCCGGCGCCGACGTCGTGTTCCATTTAGCGGCCATCCCTTCCGTGCCCCGCTCCATCGACGATCCGCTGCCGTCCCACGAAGTGAACATCGATGGGGCCTTTAACGTACTTCGCGCTGCCGCGCAAGGCGGCGTGCGCAGACTGGTCTACGCGGCCTCTTCTTCGGCTTACGGCGATACTCCCACCTTGCCCAAAACCGAAACCATGGCTCCCCGCCCCAAAAGCCCCTACGCCGTACAGAAGTTGCTGGGGGAATATTACGCCGCCGTTTTCCATTCCTGCTTCGGCCTCGAGACCGTGGCCCTGCGATTCTTTAACGTCTACGGGCCCCGCCAGGACCCCTCCAGTCCCTACTCCGGCGTATTGAGCCTCTTTATGAAACATTTGCTGGCCCGCACCGCGCCCACTATCTTCGGGGATGGCGAACAAACCCGCGACTTCACTTACGTCGAGGACGTTGCCGAGCTGTGCTTCAAGGCCGCCCACGCCCGCGGCGTCTCCGGCAGGATGTACAACGCCGGCAACGGCCGCCGCTATTCCCTCAACTTTATCTGGAACCTGCTTCAGAAAATTGAAGGCGTTGAGATTCAGCCGGCCTTCGCCCCGCCTCGCCCGGGCGATGTCCGCGATTCGATGGCGGATACGGCCCGCGCCGTCGCCGAACTGGGGCATGCGCCTCGGTTTTCGATTGAGGACGGACTGCGCAGGACGCTCGAATGGTACCGGCAAACCGAGAGGGCAGCCGGCACCGCATGAAGAAACGAGTGCTCTTTGTCTGCATCGGCAACTCCTGCCGTAGCCAGATGGCGGAGGCCTTCGCCCGCGCCTACGGTTCCGACGTGGTCGCGCCCTCCAGCGCCGGGCTGAGCCCGGCTTCCGGCGTCGCTCCCAAAACCGTCGCCGCCTTGCGGGAGAAAAACATCGGAATCGAAGGTCAATTCCCCAAGGACCTGGATTCCGTTCTCCATCAGCCTTTCGATATCGTCGTCAACATGAGCGGTTTTCCTCTCTCCATTCCCGGTGCGCGCATGCTGGATTGGGATGTGCCCGATCCCATCGGGCAAGACGATAAGTTCTTCCGCGCCGTCGCCGCCCAGATCGAGAACCTGACCATGCGCCTGATTTTGGAGCTTCGAGCCATGGCCGCTACCGATTCCGGCTGAGCGCGCCGCAAAGAAGCGGTTTGCCGCCTCGATCGGGCTTGGCCCTCCGGCAAGCCCCGCGCGCCGACTTGGGTGCTATGATGTGGCGTCCGCCCAACCGCATGCCGCAATCCGCCGCCCCCAAATCAATTCGCCGCCGCCCAATTCCCCGGCCGAAAACCGCCGCGCAACGGCGCCGGCGCTTGGAGAAGATTTTAGCCGCGCTCGACCACATGTACCCGGGCGCGTCCTGCGCTCTGCATCATGGCAACGCCTGGGAGCTATTGGTCGCGACCATCTTGTCGGCGCAATGCACCGATAAACGCGTCAACCAGGTGACGCCGGAGCTGTTTCGCAAATATCCCACCATGCGGGATTTCGCAGCCGCCAAGCAAGAAGAGTTGGCGCGCGACATTCGCTCCACTGGATTTTTCAACAACAAAGCGAAGTCCTTGATTGGCGCCGCGCGCCGGATCCTCTCCGATTTCGGCGGAGAAATCCCGCAAGATATCGGCCAATTGGTGACCGTGCCCGGCGTGGCCCGCAAGACCGCCAATGTGGTGCTAGGGACCGCATTCGGCATCCCCTCCGGAATTGTCGTGGATACTCATGTCCAGCGCATCGCCCGGCGTTTGGACCTCACCCGGCAAACCGAGCCGGAAAAAATCGAAAAGGATCTGATGCGCATCATCCCCAAGGATAAGTGGATTCTTTTCTCTCACCAGATCATCCTTCATGGCCGCGCGCTCTGCACCGCGCGAAGCCCGCGTTGCGCGCAATGCGAACTGGAGCCTCTGTGCTACGCAAAGGATAAAACCGTCTAGTCCGCCGCTTGCCGCAACAGCCCTCCCCGCATTGCCCCGGCCGCCCGGATCCCCTCGAAAAACCTAGTGGCCGGCGCTGTTAGCGGCGGGCGCCTCCGCCTTCAGCGGGAAGGGAGCGCCTTCCGGGATCGGAACCAGCATCTGCTCTTTGCGATAGATGAGCGTGGAGGTGTTGTAGCTGGCGATCTCGAACCCGTGCCCATGCGTAATGGCGTCGGTGGGGCACGCCTCGACGCAGAATCCGCAAAAGATGCAGCGGTTGTAATCGATGTTGTAGACCTTGGCGTAGCGCTCGCCGCCGCTGATGCGAAGCGTATCGGTATTCTCGGCGGCTTCGATATAGATGCAGTCGGCCGGACAGGCGGCGGCGCATAGAAAACACGCCACGCACTTCTCCAAGCCGTTTTCGTCGCGCTGCAACTGGTGGACGCCTCGGTAGCGTTCCTGGAATTTAGGCGGCGCCTCGGGATAGTCCTCGGTGATGGTGGGATTCATCATCTCCTTGAGAGTGACGCCCATTCCCTTGGCGATCGCTGCGGCTCCGTCGAAGACTTCCGAAATGAGGGACATAACCTTCCTTCTACTTTAGCGTGTTTGATCGCCCTTTAGCATCGCAAATCCGATTTGTCCGTGAATACCGTGATCCGGCGCCGCCACGTCGCCTCCGCCGAACCACACCCGGATTGCGCCTTCGCCTGTGAGCTCCACGGTTGGATCGCAAACCGCCTCGCGATCCCAATCCTGCGCCCCCTCGGCGACAAACCCCGGCTCGCGCTCCCAATGCGCGCCGTCCAAGGAGCGGGCCAAACCCAAGCGGCGGCGCTCGGCGCGGTCGCGCCCCGTGTAAAGCATCCAGTAGTATCCGCCCGACGACCACACCGCCGGCTCGCCCAACCCCCTTTCGTCGAAACTCCCCAAAGCCCCACGCTCCAGGATGGGGTTCGAACGCAACTTCTCCCACCTTACGCCATCGCGGGACCGCGCCACGCCCAGCCGCTGGCGGCCGGCCCGATCCTGGCCTAAATAAAACATGTAAAAGCGATCCCCGCGGCGTATCACATAAGGATCGGCCACCGCGCTTTCGTCGAAGCTGCCGCGCGGGCCGGCTGCCAGCACCGGCCCGGACAGCTTCGACCATTCCAGGCCGCCGTTGTTTGAACGGGCCAGGCCGATCTTTCCCTCGCCGGCTTCTCCCCCGACGTACCAGTACAAAATCTCTTTCCCTGAAACCAGCGCCGAACCGTTTGCGGCGATATAGCCTCCCTCCCAGCCCTCCGGAGAGAGTGCGCGTCCCAACTTTTGCCAGTTCATCCCGTCCTGCGATGTGGCGATCCCCGTACGCCACTGGCGTCCATCGAATCCCGAGTACAGATTCAAGTAGAATCCATTCACCCGCACCACCGACGGGTTTAAAACGTCGACGGAATCCCAGTCTCCCTTCGGCCCGCTGGAAAGCACTGGCGCGGCGGCGGCTTCCCAGACAAAAGGCCCGCCGGGGCCGGAAGCCTCCGGCGGAGGCAATTGAAAATCGGCGTACCGCTGGCAGCCCCAAAGAAAAACCAGCGGCGTTACAAGGGCGCGCTGAATCCTCATACCGGAACGCGGATTCTCAGCTTCGCCCCCCGCCCCGGCGCGGACTCGATGAAGAGCTCTCCCCCCAGCAGGCGGACGCGCCGCTTCAGGCTCACCGGTCCGATGCGCAGACGATCTAATTCCTCCAGGTTGTAGTCCCCGCAAAACGCAAAGCCCGATCCGTTATCTTCGATGACCACCTCCAGCGCGCCATCCTTTTGCTCCATGCTCACCGTCGCGCGCGTGGCTCCAGAATGCTTCCAAACATTGTGGAGCGCTTCCCCGAGAATCTGCAACACCTCCGCCGCCGCCGGTGGTTCTTCCTCGGCCAGGCCGCGAGCCGAAAACGACGCCTGAATGTGCGTGTCCCTCTGAAACGTCTCCACCGCCCGGCGCGCGGATTCTCGCAATGGCAAGCCTTCCTCGGCCGGGCGCATAGAGCGCGCGAATCGCCGCAGGTCCGCGATTTGCGACCGGCCAGATTCCTGAAGCTGCCGTATCTCTTCCGCGGCGGCGCCGGCATCGCCGCGGGCCAGCAGCTTCTTAACGATCTCCAGCCTCATCTGAAAGCCGACGAAGCTCTGTAAGGGGCCGTCGTGAAAGTTCGCCGCGATGCGTTCCCGCTCCGCCTCACGCGCGCGCTGCGCCTGAGAGCGGTGCGCTAGATTTTGCCCCAGCAATGCCGAGATGCGCCGGTGCAGGTGGCGTTGGTAGAAAGCGGCCGCCAAGGCGAGCGCCCCCGCCGGAGCCGCCCTTGGAAAAATGGCCGTGGCCCCCGCGGCTACGGCCGCCGTCTCCGCCACCCCCCGTTGAAGCACGCTCGAAGCGAGCGCATAGCACAAGCTCGCGGCGGCCAGCCACGTTCCCGGAGCCAGCCGCGTCCATAAAGCGAAGTATCCGGCGTCCGCCGCGCACTCCACCCAGAAGCGCCAGCCGGACTTGTGGCGAAAATCGGAAAGCATGGCAAGCGCGAACGCGACGTAGCCTGCGCCGGCCAACCACTCCGCCGAACAGGCCCCGGCGAGGGCCAGCGCCACGCGCGCCAATCGAAGCATAACCCGCCCCCGATACGGAAGCATGGCCCCACTCAGCGCCTATAGAGATATAAGTGGTGATTCCGGCCTTCTCCGTCGTCCATGTCCAACCGCTTTTCGGCCTTCCAAGCGGCGAATTCGAAGTCGTGCGCCACCACTCGCGCGCCTTTCTTTAACTGCTTCTCCAATAGCGGCGTCACTTTTTCGTTTCCCACCGGCAGCAAATAGACCGTAATCAGATCGGCGGAAGAATAATCCTGATCGAGCAGGTCTCCGTGAATCACGCGCGCTGCGCCCTCAAGGCCCAATGTGCGGATCCTTTCAAAGCTTTGCCGCGCCAGGGAATCGTCCAACTCCACGCCTGTCGCGTAGGCCTTGTATTTGCGCGCCGCCGCAATCACGATCCGCCCATCGCCGGAGCCCAGGTCGAACATCTTTTCGCCGGCTTTCAGCTCGCCCAATTGCAGCATCTTGTCCACAATAACGGCGGGCGTCGGATAATAGGGCGCCAGTTTGCCAGGCGGTTGGTCCTGCGCGCGCACGCCGGCGGCGCATAGAAACATTGCCAAGAGACGAACGCGGTAGAAACGCATGATTAGGGCTGGATATAGATTCGCACAGGATTGCTTTGATGGCCATCGGCTTCCAGATACAGTTCCGCCGGCCCGCTATTGACGACTTTGGGAATCTCGATCTCCACCAAATAGAAGCCGATATAGCCCGCCGCCAGCGTCGCGCGCGTTACTTGCGCCGGCGACCGATCGAGCATCGCATGCACCGGCGCCACCACCGCGGGAGGGTTCTCCAGAGGAGCCGCTAAGCCCGTGGGCCACTCGGGATGGACCCGGCCCAAGCCGGTTGCCCAGATCTGAACGCGCGCCCCGGAATGCGCCGGATTCATGGAGTCCAGCAGGGTCCCCGCGTTGGCATCGAGTAAAATCGGCGCCCCGTCGCGATCCACGACGATGGCCGGCGAGGCCGACTGTAGCGCAAGCGACGCCATGGTGGAACGGCCCGTCGCCTGCGCCAGCGAAAGCGCCACTCTGCTGCCTTCGGCTTCGAACGGAATCTGGATCTCCGATTCCGCCTCGCCCGCCGCCAGCACCGGAACCGGCAGATCGCCCCACTTCGCCCCCGTGATTCGCGCGCCCAGCACGCTCATCAGCGCACCCGGCGCAACCGCGCGCGCCGCCATGTCCGCCGCGCTAACCACGCGCGGATCGCCCAGACGATGCGGAGCCAGCGCCGAATAGACGCCGAAGCCTTCCACCACCGCCCAAAGCCGGTTCTCGCCGCTATCCAGGCGCACGTCGGTTACCGGACCCTCCGGCAGGCCCGTCACCGCTTGCCATCGACCCGGCCCCGCCAGTGAGTTCAAATCCGTGTGCGAGTAATAAACCCCCCGATCCGTCGCCACATAAATGGCTGCGCTGGTGCGCGACGCCGTAACCCCATGGACCGGAAGATCCAGTTTCAGATCGTCCCAAAATACCCCGCCATTTTCCGTGCGCGCAAGATGCGGCGCGGCGCCGGCGGCGTCCTGCGCCTTTGCGCCCAGCGCCGCCAGCGCAATGCGCGGATCGTTCGGATCTACCCAGAAAGCCTCCACCGGCCCCCCATTCGTCGCAAATGTCTGCGGCCAACTCCGCCCCCCGTCGCTCGAAACGCTGATCGTGCCGTTGGCGGTACCCAGATAGATCACCCCATTCTGCCCCGTACTCATGGCCGTAACCGCAATGCCCCGCTCCCGGGAAAGCCCCCGCCGCAGCGCAAGCTCCCCCAGCGCCGTCGAGGAGTCGGCCGGACGCCAGGCTTGTTTCTCTCCCGGCCCCCACTCCACAACTCCCCCGCCCTGCCCCTCCTCCTCGGCAAGCTCAAGCTGCACGCCGCGATCCCCGCTCGGAAGATCCCTGATGCGCGCCCATGGCAAGTTGGGAAGTCCTTGGTTCAATCCGCTCCACGATTTACCACCATCCAGCGAGCGGAATACCCCCGCTGCTCCCGCCACCACGACTTCCTCCGGGTTCTGCGGCGAAACCGCCAGATCTCGCAAATCCGGCCCCACCAGCGACTGGTTGCCAAATGCGGTCAGATTGTCCCAATTTGAGCCGCCGTCCAAGGAGCGATAAACGAATCTGCCGAAGGCGTAAAGCCCCGGACCTTGCGCTGCCGCGCGCACACGCGCGTTCGCTTCCGGAAGCTGCCGCACGCCTCGCGGCTCCACCGGAACCGGCGGGACCTTCAAATCCTGAGCCGGTGCCCAGCTGTCAAAGTCGTTGGTCTGAAATAATTTATGCGAGGCAGTTGCGATAAAAACGGCCCTGCCGTCGGCCGAGTACCACACCCGATCCACCGGCCCCGTCGCCAAGCCCGCTAAAGAAAAATCCAGCAGCGAGTTGCCCGAATGATACCAGTCCGCCGCAACCTGGCCCAACGCCAGGCTTCCTCCCAACAGAAACCCCAACAGCGCGAATAAAATGCCGATCGCCCCCGAGGGACGCAGCCTTCCTCCGCAAGCTGTGGCGCTCTTACACATTGAACGAGTCCATTGTATACTTACCCATCGGTCTTTTCGACGGAAAATTGTTGATTTTAGTGTCGAGAACGCCAATATATTTAGGGTAAAGCAATTGCGTGCGCACTTCCGTCGAACTTGCCCGCCGTGGCAGCCGGCCAATTGCGTGGATTTGCCTTTGTAGAAATTTTGCGTTGCGCAGGCTTCATGCGGGTTTTTATGTTAGACTGAGCTTTCTCTTACGCCTCCAAGCGGTTTCGGGGGACGGGAGCGAGCGCGCAAGCCTTTGTACGTAATTCGTGTGCGCCAGTCAGGAGGCTGAAGGTACGGCGATGTGGGGCTGCGTCCGGATGCGCCAGCTACTGCTGTCTTTTGCGGCAGCCGCCGTCGTGTGCCTCGGTCAGTTTCCCGGCATCGATTCCTCCAAATATTCCGCCAAAGCGGTCACTGTTGCCGGACGCGTTTCGGTCATGCGCGATGCCACCTTGTGGGCCATCTCCGCGGGGGAGTCCGTCCAGGTTCAGGAGCTCATCGTCACCGGCCCGGATGGATCGGCTTTGTTTCAGCTTTCCGATGGCAGCACTTTCCAGGTTTACCCCAATTCCCAAGTGCAGTTCCGCAAAACTCCGGGCGACTGGAGAGACCTGCTGGACGTCTTGGTCGGGCGCATCCGAATCCAGATTCAGCATTTATACGGACAGCCCAATCCCAATCGCGTAATCACGCCCGCCGCCGTGATCTCGGTTCGTGGAACGACCTTTGAAGTCGAAGTGGATGAGGACGGCGAGGTTACTACCGTCGAGGTCGAGGAGGGCCAGGTCGAGGTCCAGCATGCCCTCCTCCCCGGCGACCGGCCCAAAGTGGTCAATTCGGGAGACCCCCCCTTTCGCGTCTACCGCAATGCGCCCATTGCCGCTTCCGGACCGGTCGATAAGTTGGCGGTGTTTCGCTTCCTATTGCGCCTGGTTCGCGACTGGGCCGCCACCTCCACCACACGCACCGCCAAAATCACCATCCCGGGCGGCGGAGGCGCCCCAGGACCCGGAACCACATGCGGGCCCGGCCATCCCGGGTGTCCCTCCACCGGCAGCGGCGCCGGGCAGGTCCCTCCTCCGCCCGCCACCGCTCCGAAGCCGCCGCAATAGCCGCCTTTGTTCGTTATAGATCGTTTTCGTCGTTAGCATTGTGCGGCGCTGGATGCTAACCTGAAGTTTGTTACCGAAGCTGGTCGAGATCGGAAAGTTCTATATCCCGGCCTATGGGGTTCTGGTGGCCATCGGATTCCTGCTGGGCCTGTGGATTACCGTGAGGCTTGCCCGGCTAAGCGGCCTCAATGCCGAGCTCATTACCAACCTCGCCGTTTACGTCGCCCTTGCCGGCCTTGCCGGCGCCAAACTTCTGATGATATGGTTCGACTGGCCAGACGTCCAGGTCTTTTCCCTCGGCTTTTTGCAAGCGGCCGGAGTGTTCCAGGGCGGATTGGTCCTGGCTGTAATCGTGGCCTTCCTTTACGTCCGGCGCTCTGGGCTTCCGTTTCTCAAAACCGCCGACGCTTTCGCTCCCGGCATCGCCGCCGGACACGCCATTGGCCGCCTGGGGTGTTTCGCCGCCGGCTGCTGCTGGGGTAAAGAAACACACCTGCCCTGGGCCGTGACTTTTCACAACCCTCAGGCCTGGGCCCTGACCGGCGTTCCTTTGGAAACGCCGCTTCACCCGTCCCAACTTTACGAATTCGCCACCGAAGCCATCCTGTTCGGTTTTCTCTACTGGCGCTTCCACAAGGCTCATGAGCCCGGCAGGATCATCGGGCTCTATCTGTTGATCAGCTCCATCGCCCGATTCCTCATCGAGTTCACGCGATTTCACGAGCAGGCTCTGCCTTTCGGCCTGCCGCTCTCCATCACCCAATGGATCGCGATCGGAGTGGCCTTGGCGGGCGCGCTGCTGCTGATTCCGCGCCGCCCGGCCTTGCTGAAGCAAAGCAAGCCTTCGGGTTTCGCCACCGCGTAGCTTCCGTGGCCGTCATCAAACCCTTTCAGGCTTACCGCTATGCCTCCAAAGCCGGAGACCCGGCCCGGCTGCTCACCCAGCCCTATGACAAAATCAGCCCGGCCATGCAGGCCAATTACCTCGCCGCCAGCCCCTACAATCTCGTCCGCGTGATCCTCGGCGAGCGCCTCCCCTCCGATAACGACTCCGACAATGTCTATACCCGCGCGGCCCGCTATTTCCACGATTGGATTCGCGCCGGCATTCTCGCTCAAGACCCGCTGCCTGCCTTCTATGCCTATTCCCAGGACTTCCAGATCCCGGATACCGCCGAGCGCGCCTCGCGCAACGGATTCATTGGGATTGGAAAACTCGAGGACTACTCCGCCCAAGTGGTGTTCCCTCATGAGCACACTCTTTCCGGGCCCAAAAAAGACCGCCTGGAGCTTCTCCGCCACACCCGCGCTCACTTCGGCCAGATCTTCATGCTGTACCCCGATCCCGATGGCGACGTCGAAAAAGTTATCGAGGAAGGCAAGCTGCTTGCCGGAAGCTCCCCGTCGCTCGACGTTTGTGACGACTACCAAGCCCGTCACCGCCTCTGGCCCCTCTCTCATCCCTCCACCCTCGCGCTGATTCAGGAGCTCATGGCGGACAAGAAACTCTTGATCGCCGACGGGCACCATCGCTACGAAACGGCTTTGGCGTTTCGGAAGGAAAATCCCGGCGTCCCCGCCGCCGAATATGTCATGATCACGTGCGTCAACCTGCATTCGCCGGGATTGAGAATCCTGGCGACCCATCGCGCCTTGCGGAACTTGGAAGGTTTCGACGCCGCCGATTTTCTCCGCAAGGCCGCGCAAAGCTGGCGCGTAGCCAAGCTCTCCGCCCCGGCTGAGCTTTTCGCCGCCTTGCGCCTCCCAACGCCGCGGCGATTGAGAATCGGAGTCGTAACGCGCGAGGGCGTTCATCTCCTGGAGCGGGATCGAAAACAAGACGATCTCGACGTTTCCGTGTTGCATCGGGAAATTCTCAGTGGGCTGCTGGGCATCGGCGAGCAAGCCGTGCGGGACGAGAAATACATCGCCTACCTTCGCGGAATGCAGCCCGCCGCCGCCGAAGTTCTGGAAAAAGACGCGCACATCGCCTTTCTGCTGGAGCCGGCCAAAATCGAAGACATGGCGCGCATCGCTTTTTCCGGAGGCGTCATGCCGCAAAAATCGACCGATTTTTATCCCAAACTGCTTAGCGGCGTGACGATTTACCGGCTCTAGCGCTTACTTCCGTTTATCGAACCGCTGCTATCCCCGCCGCAGGCGCGGAAGCCCGCGCGCAGCGCGGGCAGCCGCTGGCCCCAGGCCGGATGCGAAGGCGGCGGATATTTCGCCAGCGCTCCCAGAGAGGGTTCCAGCTTCGCCTCCAGCTTCGCCAGAACGCAGCCCGCCCATGCGTCGGCCCGCACCTCCGGAGACCAGCTCTGGTTCACAAACTTGGCGCCCAGGGTCGAGTCCAGCGCGTGCCCGACTTCGTGAGAAATTAAGGCCAGGATCCCTTCATCGCCGAAGCTCGCATACGATGCTTCAAAGAACGGAGGCGAGTAGACCATTTTGGCGTTTCCCGAATTGTTGACCAGCATCAAATTCGGCGCGCTCGCATTGCGGAAAAGCGCCATCGTCGGGCACTGATTTCCGCAGATCGATTTCAGCGCCCCATTCACGCGCCGGGCCAGTTCTAAGGCGTCGGTGGAAGGCCGCTCGTCGGAGGCGGCGTGGTAGGCGGAAACGCCCTGGCCGAGCGCGCACACCACTTCCCCGCGCGCCGCCCACGCCAGCAGGAACCATGCCGTCGCCGCGCCGCGTCCCATCTCAAAAGCTCCGCTGCGGCCGCTCAAACGCCGCCCGCAATCGCTTTGCGCCTTCGCCCGTGAATAGATCCTCGGGAAACTTGCGATAACCCAAAATCTCCCGGTACAGCCGCGGCGCCTCGGCCGCGTTGACTCCCATTCCCGCCAGGTATTGCAGCCGCAAATTCGAGTCCTCGTTCAAAACCGCGCCCGCCGTCATCGGCTGCAACTCCCCAGCCCGGCCCGCGTAGCTCGCCATTAGCTCCTCGGCGGAATGGAATCCGGTTTCCGCCAGCGATCTCGCCACGCGCCAGTAGCTGGGTTGATCCAGCCGTCGCTGTAGGCCGTCCACGTCGATCGGGGAATCCTCCAACCGGCCCACCAGCGCCAGGTCGTAGCCGTCGCCGTCCCAGTGGTTGCTCCACAGAGTCGCGTTTGGAAAGACCGAGAAAAAAGTCGCCAGTTCCGTCTTCACCGTCTCCTCGTCGCTTTCATACAGCGGCAGCCATTGCGCCGCGATCCCCCCCGGATTCAGATGACTCCTCACCAGTTCGTAATATTGCCGGGAATACAGAGCCGCCGTGCCCTTCACCCACGGGTGAATGGGGTCGGTCGTGATAATGTCGAACTTCTCCTTCGTGGTGAAGATGAAATGCCGCGCGTCGTCGTAGATCGTTTGCGTCCGCGGATCGCGCAGCACATGCCCATTCTCCTGGCCGAAATATTGATCTGACGCCGGCGGAATTAGCGCCTCCAGTTCGCAGATGGCGATGCGCCGCACCTCCGGATAGGGCGGGAACGATCCCGCCGTCACGCCGGCTCCGAATCCAACCACCAGAACCGATCGCGGCGATGGATGAAGCAGCGCCGGAATGTGCCCCATCAAGCGCTGCAAACGCATGTCGATCGGAGCCGAAGAAGCCTCGGATTTGCCGCTCACGTAAAAAAATCGTTGCTCGCCGCGCTCCGCGATCACCACCGAGGCGTTGATTCCCTCCCCCACAAACAGCGGCTCGGCGCGCGCCTCTCCCGGCGTGGCCTCGATCGCGTGGAGAATTGGCGCCGAGCGCCGTCCATAGGCGATCGCTTGCCACGGAACTTCCGAGACCGTCGAGGCGAGTCCCCAGGCCGCCACCAGGCTTCCCGCCGCCCCCGCCAGGCTCAGCCGCCGCCGGCTGTGAAGCGCCGCTGCGGCGAAGGCCGCGCCCGCGGCCACGGCCGCCATCGAGATCAATATCTGTTGGGAGCCTTTGGTCCCAACCCAAGGAATCAGCCACAGGCTGAACAGTAGCGCCCCTGCAATCGAGCCGGCCGTGTTGGCCGCATAAACCCTGCCCGTCAGCCGCGCCGGGTCTTGGCCCTTGGCCGCCGCTGCAAGCCCCAGCGGAAAGCTCGCGCCCCACAGCAGCGTAGCCGGCAAGATCGTTCGCATCGTGCGCGTCAAATCCAGGTCGAAATTGAACCAGGGGCTATTGGAAAGCGCCGGGTCCACCGGCCAATACGGCAGCACCCGCGCGATCGTGAACGCCGTCCAGGCGATGGCCGCGGCCAACAGCAACTGCGACATCCCCAACGCCCGGCGGGGATCGCTCACCCGCCGCGACAACCTAGAGCCGGCCCAGCTCCCGGCCCACAGCCCTATCAGAAAAACCGCCAAAACGATCGAAAAGGCGTATACCGTCGCGCCCAGCATCAGCGAAAGCAGCCGCGTCCAAACCACTTCCGCCCCCAGCGCCGTAAACCCCGATAAAGCGATGGCGGCGTAAATGGCGGCCGCCGTAACCGTCGGCTTCCCCCCATCCCCAGCCCCTTCAGCTGCCCCCGCCTCATACGGTTTGGCTCGGGCCAGCGCCCATCCGATGAGGCCGGCGGCGGCGTTCACCGCCGCGGCGGCGTACGTGGCGGCCGCCAAATCGTGCACGCGGAGCAGATAAAATCCCGCGCCCAGGCAGCCCACCACCGCTCCCGCGATGTTGGCGCTATAAAGCAGCCCCATCCATGAAACTCCGCCCGGCCCCGCATCGAACCACCGCGACAGCGCCGGCAGCGAAGCGCCCATCAGCGCGGCTGGCGGCAATAACCACGCCGCCGCCATACAGCCCCGTATCGCCAGCCCCGCCAAACCGCCCGGCGAGCCGGCCGCGTAAATCCGACCGGCCGCCGGAACCCCCTTCAGCGCCGCCAGTCCGAAGACCGCGATGCACAGCTCCAAAACCGCGTATGCTCGCAGCGGATGCACCCGCGCCGGAACCAGCCGCGCCAGCGCTAGGCTGCCCCCGCATAAGCCCCCCATATACGCCGCCAGGAGAAATCCAAGCGATATCGCCGACGATCCGATCGCCAATTGCAGCAGTTGGAACCAAACGATCTCATAGATCAGCGCCGCGCAGCCGCTTCCCGCAAACAGCATCAGACACAGAGTCGGAAAGCGAGCGTGGCCCCGCGCAATCGGAATCCGGGAGCTGGCCGCGGCCGCCGCGGCTTCCACCGCCGGCGTCCCCGCGGCCCGCCGGTTCATCGAGGCGCGCTTCGGCATCGCTATTAGCTTATCCGAGCCCCGGCCGCTTTACCGCCCTTCGCGCCCCTCCCCGGCGCCGGCCCGCCTGCGCCCGTTACAATGTGACAATGTCCCTTGTTGTCGTTGGTTCCGTCGCCTACGACGGTGTCGAAACCCCCCATGGCCGCGTGGATCGCATGCTGGGCGGAGCGGCCACTTACATCTCCCTTGCCGCCAGCTACTTCACCAAGACCCGCATCGTCGCCGTGGTGGGCGACGACTTCGCCCAGGAGGACGCCAACCTGCTGGCCGAGCACGGCATCGATTTGGAAGGCCTGGAGCGGGTGCCGGGAAAGACTTTCTTTTGGGCCGGCAAGTACACCCCCGATATGAACGACCGCATCACGCTCACCACCGAGCTCAACGTCTTCGCCGAGTTTCAGCCCAAGCTGCCTCCCCTATACGCCACCTCGCCGTATCTCCTGCTCGGCAACATCCAGCCCCGCTTGCAGCGCCAGGTCCGCGCCCAAATGAACGGACTGCGTCTGGTCGGCGGCGACACCATGAATTTCTGGATCAAAGACTTTCGCGAGGAGCTTTTGGCCACCATTCGCGAATGGGATTTTCTGCTCATCAACGACAGCGAAGCCCGCATGCTTTCCGGCCAGGAAAATCTTAAAAAAGCCGCCCGCGCCATTCTCGATATGGGCCCGCACACCTTGGTCATCAAGCGCGGCGAATATGGCGCCATGCTTTTCCGCGACAATTCCATGTTCGTCCTGCCCGGCTACCTCTTGGAAGACGTCTTCGATCCCACCGGCGCCGGAGATTGCTTCGCCGGCGGTTTTATCGGCTATCTGGCTCAACAGGGCTTCGACCTGCAATCCGATCACATCAGCCGCGGCGAGCTCAGCCGCGCCGTCATCTACGGCTCCGTCATGGGCAGCTTCTGCTGCGAGCGCTTTGGCGTCGAGCGCTTCCGCACCTTGGAGCGCGCCGACATCGACGCGCGATTTGAGGAATTCCGCAAGTTCACTTCGATTTAATCGGTGGTCTCCATTCCGTTCGTCAAAGCGCACGGCGCGCGCAACGATTTTCTCCTTACCTGGCGCGGCGCCTTGCCCCCGGAAGTTTCCGATTTCTCCGCCCTCGCCGTCGCCCTCTGCCACCGGCACGCCGGCGTCGGAGCCGACGGCTGGATCCTCCTATCCCCCTCCCCCTTCGCCGCCGCCGCCATCGAGTTGTGGAATTCCGACGGCAGCCTCAGCGAACTCTCCGGCAATGGCGCGCGCTGCGCCGCCGCCCTGCTGGTGGAATCCGGACGCGCCCGCGAGCAGCTCGCCATCGCCACCGGCGCCGGAATCAAAAGTCTCACGCTTCTGGAGCGGCGCGCATTAAGCTTTGTTTTCGAGATGAACATGGGCCCGGTCCGCATCGAGGAATCCCATTCCTCCATCGTCGTGGGCCACGAAAGCGTGATCCTCAATGTTGGAAATCCCCAATGCGCCGTGTTCGTCTCCGGCTTCGATTTCGATTGGCGCGCTCTGGGCGCCAAGCTCGAGCGCCATCCCCGCTTTCCCAACCGCACCAACGTATCCTTCGTTCACGTGATCGACCGCCATACGCTAGACGTCCGGTTTTTCGAGCGCGGCGCAGGCGTCACCCAAAGCTCCGGCACCGGATCGGCCGGCGCCGCCGCCGCCGCTCTGGCCCGCGGTTGGGTCGAGGATCCGGTGAAGGTGCTCACCCCCGCGGGCCCTCTAAATCTTCGCTGGCGTTCCGGCGATATCTTGCTGGCTGGGCCGGCCGAGATCGCGGCTCGCGGAGAGTTCTGTTGGAACGCGGCAGAATAAAAGATGTGCCGGAACGGAGGAACTCATGAATCATCTGGAAAATTTGCGCCGCAAAATCGAAACCCGCCAGGCCCGCGCCGGCGTGGTCGGCTTGGGCTATGTGGGACTGCCTCTGGCCGTCGAGCTGGCCCATGCCGGCTTCCGCGTCACCGGAATCGATGTGCAACCCTCTAAGGTCGCAGCCATCAACCGCGGCGAATCCTACGTTCAGGACGTCCCTACTTCCGTTCTGAAGCCTTTGGTGGAGGCCGGCAAAATCCAAGCCACTGCTGATTTCGCCGCCATCGCCCGCCTCGACACTGTCAACATCTGCGTGCCGACGCCGCTTCGCAAAACCAAAGATCCGGATATGAGCTATATCGTCCGGTCCTGCGAGGAAATCGCCAAACACTTTCACGCCGCCATGCTGGTGATTTTGGAGTCGACAACCTATCCCGGCACCACCGACGAATTGATGCTTCCCATGTTCGAGCAGGGCGGCCTCAAAGTCGGCCAAGATTTCTTCCTCTGTTTTTCGCCCGAGCGCGTCGACCCCGGCAATCCCCAATTCCAGACCAAAAACATTCCGAAAGTCGTCGGCGGCATCACCCCGGCCTGCACCCAATTGGGCGCCGCCTTTTACCGCCAGTCGCTGGAAACCGTCGTCCCGGTCAGCTCCACGCGCGTGGCCGAAATGGTCAAGCTCCTCGAAAACACCTTCCGCATGATCAACATCGGCTTGGTCAACGAAATCGCGTTGATGTGCGACCGCATGGGCATCAATGTTTGGGAAGTGATCGACGCCGCCGCCACCAAGCCTTTCGGTTTCATGCCCTTTTATCCTGGCCCCGGCCTCGGCGGCCATTGCATTCCCATCGATCCCTTTTATCTCTCCTGGAAAACCAAGCAGGCGGGCGTGGAGGCCCGCTTTATCGAGCTGGCGGGCTACATCAACGGCCAGATGCCGCACTTCGTCGTCGACAAAATCCAGAATGCTCTAAACGACCATTCCAAGCCCCTCAAGGGCTCGCGCGTTCATGTGCTCGGCGTCGCCTATAAGCGCGATATCGACGACGTGCGGGAGTCCCCCGCCCTCGACATCATCCATTTGCTCGGCCGCCGCGGCGCCCGCATTACCTACCACGATCCCTACGTCCCTATGATCCAGGCCGATGGCGTCGAAATGAAGTCCGTTGATTCCACCGCCGTGCTCGAAGACGCCGATTGCGTAGTCGTCGTCACCGATCATCGGTGCTTCGACTACAAAGCCGTCGTGGAATCGGCCAGGCTGATTGTGGATACCCGCAACGCTCTGAAGGGATTCGCTTCCGACAAGATCGTCCGTCTCTAGCCGCCCCGGCCCGCATGCGCCGGCGCTCCTCGGAAACGCCTGTTTTTTCCGGGATGATTCCAAAGATCGCCGCATCGCAAAACGAATTTGCCCGCCGAAGGGTCAAACTTATGGGCGCTTTGCCATTCCTTTGGGCGGCAAAGGGGCCGCTAAGATAGAATGAACCCTGTGCAGCCCGACGCCGCTCTTCAACTTGCCGCCAGCCAGCTCGCTCGAGTCCGGGACGAAATCGGAAAAATCATCGTCGGCCAGCAGGACGTCGTTGAGGGTGTGCTCATCTGCCTGCTGGCGGGCGGGCATGTGCTGCTGGAAGGCGTCCCTGGACTCGGAAAGACCACCTTGCTGCGCACTCTGGCCCGCGTGCTGCACTTGAAGTATTCGCGCATTCAGTTCACCCCGGACCTGATGCCGGCCGACATCGTCGGCAGCATGATCATCGATACCGAGGGTTCGGCCAAGGCCCTGCGGTTCCAGCCGGGCCCCATTTTCGCCCACCTCGTGCTCGCCGACGAGATTAACCGCGCCACCCCAAAGACCCAGAGCGCACTGCTGGAGGCCATGCAAGAGCGCACCGTCACCAGCGGAACGGCCACCCATCAACTGGAAGCTCCTTTTCTCGTCATGGCCACCCAGAACCCCATCGAAATGGAGGGAACTTACCCCCTCCCGGAGGCCCAGTTGGACCGCTTCCTCATGAAGATTCTGGTGAAATATCCTTCGCGCGCCGACTTGGGCGTCATCGTGGAGCGCACGATCCAGAAAGACGAGACCTCCGTGGATGCCGTTCTTAACCGCGACGAAATTCTTGGCCTTCGCGACGTGTGCCGCCAAGTGCTGGTCGCGCCGCATGTGCAGGATCACGCCATCGATCTGGTAATGGCTACGCAGCCCGAAGGAGGGCTGGGACATGAGTTGGCCGCCAAATACATCCGCTACGGAAGCTCCCCCCGCGGCGCCCAGGCGTTGGTCGAGTGCGGGCGCGTGCTCGCCCTGATGAGAGGCCGCTTGCATCTTGCCATCGAGGATATCGACGCCATCGCTCCCGCCGTCCTCCGCCACCGCATCATCCTGAACTTTGACGCGCACGCCGAAGGGCAAACCCCCGAAACCATCCTTAGCCGCGTCATTCCCAGCGTTTCCCACCAGGCAAGCGCCACCCTATCGCGTTAATTAAGGCATCTCCAAGTGAAAGCCCCGCTGCTGGATAGGCCCATGCTTGAAAAGCTCGAACACCTCACGATCCATTGGCAAAACTCCTTGCCCGGCGTGGTCGGCGGCCACAATACCTCCCGCTTCGCCGGCCCCGGCCAGGAATTTCTCGACCATCGCCATTTTCATCATGGCGACGATCTGCGCGCCGTCAATTGGCGGGCTTATCTGCGCCTCGAAAAGCTCTTCCTCAAAATGTTTCAGCTCGAGCCCCGCATTCCCGTGCGCATCCTGTTGGATGTGAGCCAGTCGATGGCCGCCGCCGCCGCGGCCAAGTTTGACTACGCCCGCAAGCTCGCCGCCGCCGTCTGTTACGTCGGCCTGGTGCGTCTGGACTCCATCTGCCTTCAGCCGTTCGCCGCCGGCTTGCACGACTCCTTCACTGCTTCCGGCGGCCGGCATCGTTTTCAGCCCGCCCTCAATTTCCTCGGCTCGCTGGTCCCCGGCGGAAAAACCGATTTTTTGGCCGTCGCCCGCCAGTTCATCTCCCAATATCCTCAGCGCGGTCTGCTGCTGGTCGTCTCCGATTTCCTCGACGACCGCGATTGCGAAAAACCTCTCCAATATCTGGCCGACTTCGGCCATGAGCTGATGCTGGTGCAGATCTGGGCGGAGGAAGACCGCCAGCCCCCTTGGGAGGGCGAGTTAGAGCTCCAGGACGCCGAGACGGGCGAACGCCTGGAGCTGGCCTTCGACGCCGAAGCCCGCCATCGCTACACTTCTGATTTCGACGCA
>Ga0070738_10002341_pt1 | contig 29948 bp, 24 predicted proteins | sample Coa_R2_2_FD_66446 | JGI IMG/M metagenome (GOLD analysis project Ga0070738, IMG submission 66446) | Surface soil microbial communities from Centralia Pennsylvania, which are recovering from an underground coalmine fire - Coalmine... | ecosystem: Environmental > Terrestrial > Soil > Unclassified ...
TCCCATAATTCCGGCGGTGTAATTAAAATATCTAAAATCGTTTGATTAACTTCCCTTCTAAAGCTTTTTAAGTCAATGAGATCTTCATCAGCAAGTTCAGAGTCATAATTAGTGATCGAAGATTTATGCTTATCATCCCACATGATAAAATCCAGCCAATTTGATGGATCATAATCTTCTACAAAAGGTAAGCTATCAAGATCTTCCCCAGTAATCTTGCTTCTTATTACAGGGAATTGCTCGGGAAATAACAAAGAAGCAAATTTGAGATTCCCATCAATATTCACTATGTAGTTATCTTTATCAATACCAATATTGTCCAACTTTAAATCGACTTCATTGAGAAATAAAGAAAGAACCAGTAACTTCCCTAGTCCTTTATATTCACCGCTTTTAATTTTTTTCCTCGTTTCATTGTTATTCAAATGTGATAAAGGAGTAAAAACAATCACATCTTTGGATAGTAAATTGAATTTATCATGGACTTCATTATCCGCCTTAACATCACGTGTTTTAGGATAATGAGACTCGGACTCATAAAACCGCATGAGTTCTTGAGCAATCGTTTCTACAAAAGCCTCTACATCAGTATCTCGCTTTTTACCATACCATTCGTTTTCTCCTTTGATCACTTTAAATAAGGAATGAGAAAACTTCGTGCGCGTATTTTTCTCTGATAATCTGCTTTTGATGCGTAATTTTTTTCTTTCAAGAGTGTTATTCGCAAGAGGGTCTGTTGCCTGGTGCTTTGGGGAGGAGGTAGCTAAGGTAGGAGAAGCTCTTCTTTTTCTATCTTGCATAAAACTAACCCCACGTTGTTTAGTGTGGTTCATCTTACCGAGGAATTATTAAGAATAGCTTAAGACTCCATGCCAGCTTTACCCGCTGGCATGATGCTTCTTTTTCGCTAAAAGTTTTTTAGGTACCTACTTTTTCTGCTTTTTCTTCTTTCTTCTTTGGCATGTATAAATCCGTAATCGTACCTTCAAACACTTCCGCAGCTAAAGCCACGGTTTCTGACAAGGTGGGATGGGGATGGATGGTCAGCGCCATATCTTCCACATCACAGCCCATTTCAATGGCTAAGGCGATCTCCGCAATTAATTCACCTGCATTTGGCCCGACGATACCTGCACCAATGACACGATGAGAAGCTTCATCAATAATCAATTTCGTCATCCCTTCACTGCGGCCTAAACTCAAGGCACGACCACTGGCAGCCCATGGGAAGACACCTTTGCCATACTTAATACCTTTCGCTTTTGCTTCATTTTCAGTAATACCTACCCAAGCCACTTCCGGATCAGTATAAGCCACGCTTGCGATACATTTAGGATCAAAGTAATGCTTAAGTCCCGCAATCACTTCCGCTGCCACACGTCCTTCTGGCATCGCTTTATGCGCCAGCATAGGATTCCCAACTACATCGCCAATTGCAAAAATATGCGACACGTTAGTGCGTTGCTGTTTATCGACAGCAATAAAGCCGCGTTCATCGACTTTTACCCCTGCTGCAGCTGCATTAATTTGATCACCATTTGGGCGACGACCGACTGCGCAAAGGATGCGATCAAATTTTTCTGGTTCTTTCGGTGCACCTTCTCCTTCAAACGTCACATATAGCCCATCTTTTTTGGCTTCCACTTTGGTGACTTTGGTTTTGAGATAAATATTTTTGTAACGGGATTTAATACGTTTATATAAGGGCATAACCACATCATTGTCTGCGCCGGGAATAATTTGATCCATCACCTCAACCACCGTGATTTCAGCACCTAACGCATGATAAACCGTTGCCATTTCTAAGCCAATGATGCCGCCACCAATCACTAGCATTTTGCAATCAGTTTCTTCTAACTCTAATGCGCCTGTTGAATCGATAATGCGTGGATCGTCTGGAATAAAAGGTAATCTGACTGGTCGTGAACCGACGGCAATAATTGCTTGCTCAAATTCAATCGTTTGTTTCTTGCCATCTTTATCTGTCACTTCAATCGTATGATCCGACGCAAATTGACCCGTTCCTATGACGACCTCGACTTTACGTTGTTTCGCTAACATCTTAAGACCGCCGGTTAATTTGTTAACAACGCTTTTTTTCCAATCGACAATTTTTTCGAGATCAATTTTGGGTTTCCCAAATTGCACACCATGATTGGCGATATCAGCCACATCATCAATCACTTTCGCTACATGCAATAAAGCTTTCGATGGAATGCAGCCCACATTCAAACAGACACCCCCTAAGCTAGCATGCTGTTCAATCAAGGTGACTTTTTTACCTAAATCAGCGGCCCGAAATGCTGCTGTATAACCGCCAGGACCACTACCTAAAACAACAACCTCAGTTTTTGTACTCATTTTTTCCCCTCTTACAACAACAAATTACGAATGTCTGACAGCATGTTTGCTAAGTGCATAATGAAACGCGCGCCATCTGCACCATCTATGACGCGATGGTCATAGGAAAGCGATAACGGTAACATTAAGCGCGGTACAAACGTGCCATTTTCATACACCGGTTTATAGGATGATTTCGATACCCCTAAAATCGCGACTTCCGGTGCGTTAATAATCGGCGTAAAAGCTGTACCGCCAATACCGCCTAAGCTAGAAATAGAAAAACAGCCACCTTGCATATCGCCTGGCGTCAATTGTTTCTTGCGTGCTTTTTCACTGACTTCAGCTAATTCTTTGGCAAGATCGACTAAGCCTTTTTTATTGACATCGCGGATGACTGGTACGACTAATCCATCTGGCGTATCAACGGCCACACCTAAATGGAAATAATTTTTCATGACGAGATTTTCGCCGCTCGCATCTAATGAAGCATTGAAATGAGGAAACGCTTTGAGAGAGGCAACAACAGCTTTCATGATGAAAACAAGCGGTGTGAGCTTGATCTTTTGCTTTTCCATTTCACTTTTTTGAGCCGCACGAAATTCTTCTAATGAGGTGATATCAGCTTCACCAAATTGCGTCACATGCGGAATCATCATCCAATTACGCTGCAAATTTTTGCCGGAAATTTTCTTGATGCGTGATAACGCTTGGATGTTGATAGGACCAAATTTTGCAAAATCCACTTGCGGTGCAGGCGGTAAGGCAAAACCGGTACCCACATTTGGAAGCTGCGATAATTGGGTTTTGACGTAAGCTTGTACGTCTTCTTTCATAATGCGGTGTTTAGGACCGCTGCCGGAAACGCGGGTTAAGTTGACCCCTAATTCCCGTGCGAGCCGGCGAACACCGGGGCCGGCATGAACATCGCTAGTGGTTTCAACATCGCCTGTTAAGACTTTAGGAGCAGGTTCTTCTTTGGTAGGAGTCGGTTCTTCTTTTGCCGTTGGTTTAAGGGTTTCTTTGACAGGTTCAGCCGCTGGTTTTGCTTTCTCAGCCGATGTTGTTTCCGCTTCTGCACCGCTTGCTTCGACTGTTAAAAGAACCGTACCGGTAGATACTTTATCGCCTACTTTTACTTTTACTTCTTTTACGATGCCAGACTCTGTTGAGGGAACATCTAATGTTGCTTTGTCAGATTCGAGAACAATAACAGAAGCATCCTTTTCAATTTTGTCGCCAGGTTTGACGAGGACTTCAATTACCGTTACGTCAGTTGCACCGCCTAAGTCAGGGGTGGTTACATTTTTTAGTTGCGCCAAAGGTATTTCTCCTATTAAACAGTCATCGGATTCGGTTTCTTAGGATCAATGTTATATTTTTTCATCGCTGCCGTAACCTGGCTTGTTGGCATCTCACCCTCTTTTGCCAACGCATGTAATGCCGCTACTACAATATAATAACGATCCACCTCAAAAAATTGCCGTAAACGTACACGCGTATCACTGCGACCAAAACCATCCGTCCCTAAGGTCACATAGGTGCGGCTGAGATAAGGACGAATTAAATCAGCATAAGCCCTCACATAATCCGTCGCCGCCACAATCGGGCCTTTGCGATCCTGCAGGCATTGCTCTACATACGTCATCCCCTGTTTCTTTTCAGGCGACAATATATTTTCACGTTCGATCGCTACCCCATCCCGACGTAACTCACTAAAACTCGTGACACTCCACACATCGGCCGCAATATCGAAATCTTTTTTCAGCAATTCAGCCGCAGCAATCACTTCATTCAAAATCGCCCCACTACCTAACAATTGAACCGTATGTTTCCCCTTACCACCTTCTTGGAATAAATACATCCCTTTAATAATGCCTTCTTCCACCCCTTTTGGCATTGCTGGCTGAACATAGCGCTCATTCATTGCCATCAGATAATAGAAGACATCGTGTTCTTCAGCATACATTTCTTGCAATCCATGCTGAATAATCACCGCCATTTCATAACCAAAAGCAGGATCATACGCCCGACACGTTGGGACTGTAGAGGCTATTAATAAACTTGAACCATCTTGGTGCTGTAAGCCTTCACCTTCCAACGTCGTCCGACCTGCTGTTGCACCGATTAAAAAACCGCGTACGCGCATATCGCTCGCGGCCCAAATAAAATCGCCTACGCGCTGAAAGCCGAACATGGAATAATAAGTGAAGAAGGGAATCATAGGAAAACGATGGTTAGCATAAGCAGAACCTGCTGCAATCCAAGAGGCCATACAACCTGCTTCCGTAATCCCTTCTTCTAATACTTGGCCATCTTTCGATTCGTGATAATACAAAAATTGTTCTTTATCTTCTGGTATATAAAGTTGCCCAATGGGTGAATAAATCCCCACTTGACGGAATAAGGTTTCTAAACCAAAGGTACGCACCTCGTCTGAAAAGATAGGCACAATGCGTTTACCAATTTCCTTATCTTTTAATAACACCCCTAAAATACGCCCTAACACCATGGTCGTTGACATGGTTCTATCTTGCGATCCCTGTAATACCGCATCAAAGGCAGACAAAGCTGGTACGTTTAACGGCTGCGATACAACTTGTCGTGAAGGTAAATAGCCGCCCAGCTTTTCACGTTGCGCTTGCAAATATTTCATCTCTGGGCTGTCTTTTTTCGGCTTATAAAATTCTAAATTCAATAATGCTTCATCTTTAAGCGGTAAGTTAAACCGATCACGAAATGCCTTCAATTCTTCCTCTGACATTTCAAGTTGATTATGCGCAATATTGCGGCCTTCTGCATTCCCCACCCCTAAACCATACCCTTTCACCCCTTGCGCTAAAATCACCGTGGGTTGATTTTGATGCTTAACGGCTGCTTGATAAGCCGCATAAATTTTAACAGGATCATGCGCACCGCGGTGAAGTTGCGCGATTTCATCATCAGAAAGATCAGCCACGAGTGCTTTTAATTCATCCGTATTAAATAAAAATTCGCGTATATAAGCTGGGCCACGCACGGCTGCGGTTTGTAAATCCCCATCGACACATTCGCTTAAACGTTTGAGCAAAGCACCATTCGTATCTTTGGCAAATAATTTGTCCCAATTACTATCCCATAATACTTTAATGACATTCCAACCCGCCCCACGGAAAATACCTTCTAATTCTTGGACGATTTTATAGTTGCTACGGACAAGACCATCTAAACGCTGTAAATTGCAATTGACCACAAAAATTAAATTATCGAGTTTTTCACGGCCAGCTAAGGTAAGTCCTGCTATTGATTCAGGTTCATCCATTTCGCCATCACCACAAAATACCCATACTTTACGATCGCCTGCGGATAATAAGCCGCGGTTATCGAGGTATTTTAAAAATCGAGCTTGATACACCCCTTGTAGTAACCCTAACCCTAACGATACCGTTGCGAACTGCCAAAAATGGGGCATCAACCACGGATGCGGATAAGAGGAAACCCCCTCACCCCCGGTTTCTTGGCGGAAATTATTGAGCTGTTTCTCGGTAAGGCGGCCTTCTAAGTAAGCACGTGCATAATTGCCCTCAGAGGAATGTCCTTGAAAATAAACGAGATCGCCTAAATTTTCTTTCGTCGTGCCTCGGAAAAAGTGATTTAAACCCACTTCATATAAGCTTGCAATGGAAGCAAAAGAAGAAAGATGACCGCCCACGCCACCCGCATGTTTTTTAGCTTTCAATACCATGACAATGGCATTCCAGCGAATAGCAGCTTCAATAGCAGCCTCCAATTCCAAATTACCGGGATAAGCCGGCTGCTGGTCGGCGGGAATAGTGTTGCAATAAGGCGTAGCGATTGGGGATACGCCTGTTTCTATCCCTTTCTTTTCAGCCGCCGCTAATAATTGCTGTAAAATAAACTGAGCTCGTGCTTTCCCTTCGTATTTTACCACCGAGGCAAGAGCGTCGAGCCACTCTCGCGTTTCAATTGGATCGTTATCACTCCGCGCTTTCATCATTTTTTCAATTCCTCTATCGATTCTGTGTGGGGTTCTATTTTGGCGACTAAGTTTAACTCGGATAAAAGAAAAACCAAAGCAGGTATCTTTGCCTATTTTACTCTATTCGGGAGGTTTGCAAATACTGGCAGACTTGAGCCGCGCCCTCTACTAAGCGGGGACCTGCGCGTTCGAGTAAATCAGGGTCAATAGTGAATAGAAAGCGTTTTTTTACAGCGGATACTTGCGACCAGTGGTTCCAAGCGGTTTTCCACTGATCGCTATTTGAACTATTAATCACTGCTTGCGGATTAGCAGCGATGACCGCTTCCCAGCTCACCTGCGGGGCAATTGTTGGTGCATCAGCAAAAAGATTACGGCCGCCGCAAAGGGTGATGACTTGGTCCACCCAACTGTCTTTATTGAGGGTTATCAGTGAATACGGCCCTATTTGATAAAAAACGGTCACGGGTTTTTGGGTTTGATAATGTTGCTGAAGTGCCGCTAATCGTTGGGAAAATTGGTCAGCCGCTGCTTGGGCGGTTTTATCGGTTCCTGTTAAGCAGCCTAATTGGCGCATGGTCTTAGGAATATCTTCTAAACGACGGGGCTCTGTTGTATAGATAGGGATACCTAATCGCTTTAATGCTGCCAGTTGATTAGAAAAATAATGGCTCCAGGTCACAATCAAATCAGGGTGTAAATTTAAGATAGTTTCTAAGTCCAAGTCACGATAATTACCTACTTTTTTTATCCCCCGGGCAGCAGCTGGATAATTACTGCCCTCCATCACACCGACAACTTGTTTCCCTGCCCCAATCGCGAATAAAGTTTCAGTGATGTGCGGAGCGAGACTGATGACACGTTCAGCAGGTTTATCGAGATGAAAAGGTGTGCCTGTATCATCGACGACAGTGCAGGCTTGAGTAAGAGTGGGCAAAAGCAATGCAAAGCTTATTAGTGTCGTCGATAGTATCCCTTTCATAAACAATCCCCGCACTACTAATGGTCACAAAATCAACACGAAGATAGCCACAATAACGAGAACAATCACAAAAGAGCGATCCAACAATCCCATCGCACTTTTTTCGGCTGATCCATCTTCTGGCAAGGTTCCCTGCATCTCGTTATCTAAGGCAGCGATACCGCAATCAACAAGCATGGTTTCATTCTGTTGGAGTCCTAACAATGCTTCTTTACGCCAGCAAGTAAATACCTGAACGAAATGTCCACCTAAGGCAAAAATAAAAGTAAACACACGCACAGGAATCCAATCTAATACCGTCTCGACCCAACGGGCTGGCTGGGATAAAGCAGGAATAACGTCTTGTTCCGAAGCTTCTGTGGAAGATAAAGCAATGGCTCGGTAAACCACTGCCCCCACGACGCCTAAAATAAAATACCAAAACACTACAGCAAATACGCGTCGATGAGCCTGAATGAATAAATTTTCCAACAACTGCCTATGCATGGATTGGGTGCTACCCACATTCACAATCCCAAACGTGAGTTTTAGTTTATCTGCTGCTAATTGAGCATCGCCTTGTGTTAAGGCATTGAGGGCAGCAAATGCATTCGCCCAAAAATTCTGCGGGCCGAAGCAATAAAGTAAGATGACTAAATTAAATAGTAATTTAACAAAACCGTATAACCAATTTTGCACAATAGCATCAATCAAGAAGACAACAATGAGCAGTGGAACAATAGTCAAAGCGAGCGTGACGTAAGGTGAAACGGTTTTCATTCGTTGTAACACCGTCCGTTGAAAAGCTGCTAGCCAATGCCAGCGTCGTAAGTGGCTCCAGTCGAAAAAACGCTCAATGAGTAAGGCAATCAAGATTACAATAAACGTCATGCTATTAATTTCCTCAAATAATCCCAATCAAATACAGGCCCTGGATCCGTTTTACGCCCCGGGGCAATATCAGCATGGCCCACAATTCGCTCTTTTGTAATGGCCGGATAAGCTTGCATCAGCAACCGGATAACTTGTCCTAACTGTTCATACTGCTGTGAGGTATAGGGTATCTCATCCGTGCCTTCCAATTCTATCCCTATCGAAAAATCATTACAGCGCATCCTGCCCTGAAAGAAGGATTCACCCGCATGCCAAGCACGCTTGGTGAAAGGAACAAATTGAATCAAGTAACCCGTGCGTTGGATAAATAAATGAGAAGAAACTTTTAGCGAGGCAATCGTCGCATAGTAAGGATGGCGAGTAAAATCGAGGTGGCCGCAGAAAAAAGCTTCGACAGCATTCGAGCCAAACTCGCCTGGCGGCAGGCTAATCCCATGAATAACAATCAAATCAATCCCTGTCCCCGCTGGCCGTTCATCATAATGAGGCGACGGCCGATAGACTGCCGGTTCTAATAAGCCACTTTGGCGGTTGACTGTATAGGTATGGGTTAGCATGAGGCTGATTATAATCTGATTGCAAATCGGAGCGAAATATTAAAAAATGCCCGATTTGCGTCGTAACGAGGAATAAGATCGAGTATGCAACCTGAAGAAATTAGACAATTAATCGAAGCGGGCCTTCCCAATGCCGAAGCTTATGTAGAAGGTGATGGAGCCCATTTTACGGCCGTCGTCGTTAGCCCGGATTTTGCGGGAAAATCCCGTTTGCAAAAGCAACAGCTCGTATATGATACTGTTCGACAACAGCTAATGGATGGCACCTTGCACGCGCTATCTCTTAAAACGTTTACACCGGATGAATGGCAAGTATTGGATGAAGCTTAAATGGAAAAATTAATCATACAAGGTCAAAACGCATTAAATGGTGAAATTAAAATTTCGGGTGCTAAAAACGCTGCTTTACCTATCCTAGCAGCCTCTTTATTAAGCAGAGCACCGGTTCAACTGAGCAATATCCCCCACTTACAAGATGTCACCACGATTGTCAGCCTGCTCAGCCAAATGGGTGTGAAAGTGACCTTGGATGAACGTTCTAACATTGAAATCGATGCAGCGCGCTTGGAATCGTTTCATGCTGCTTATGAATTGGTTAGAACCATGCGGGCTTCTGTCCTCGTACTCGGCCCTTTATTGAGCCGATTTGGAGAAGCTGAAGTCTCCCTTCCCGGCGGTTGTGCGATTGGCACGCGGCCAGTGGATCAACATTTGAAAGGGATGCGGGCGATGGGGGCAGATATACGCATTGAAAATGGCTACATCAAAGCGAAAGCTAAAAGACTGCAAGGCACCACTATCGTGATGGATATTGTAACCGTAACAGGCACCGAAAATATCATGATGGCCGCGGTACTCGCGAAAGGCCAAACCATTATTCATAATGCAGCCCGTGAACCCGAAGTAGAAGATTTGGCGAATTTCTTAAACGTTCTAGGTGCTAAAATTCAGGGAGCAGGAACCTCTACCATTGTGATAGATGGGGTCGATGAACTGGGCGGTGGCGCTTATCATGTGTTGCCTGACCGAATTGAAACGGGGACTTATTTAGCAGCAGCTGCGATCACGCAGGGTAAAATTAAATTGAAAAATACTCGGCCCGATTTATTAGAATCCGTTTTGCTTAAGTTGGAAGAAACGGGTGCCCATATTGATACGGGGCCTGATTGGATATCGCTTGATATGAAAGGCCAGCGTCCACGCGCAATCAATATCAGTACCGCCCCTTATCCAGCCTTTCCAACTGACATGCAAGCGCAAATGATGGCGGTGAATACAGTAGCAGAAGGAATAGGGGTGATTACCGAAACGGTATTTGAAAATCGCTTCATGCATGTCCAAGAATTATTACGCATGGGTGCTCATATTGCCTTGAAAGGCAATACCGCCATTTGTACGGGCTCAGCAGAGATCCATGGCGCCCCCGTTATGGCAACGGATTTGCGCGCTTCAGCCAGTCTCGTGTTAGCAGGCTTAGCAGCACGTGGTGAAACGACGATTGATCGTATTTATCATATCGATCGGGGTTATGAATGTATTGAAGAGAAATTAACCCAACTTGGTGCACGTATTCATCGATTACCCTCTGATTCGAGTGAATAGAAAGATGAAACGATTAGCCCTCATCGCTTGTCTTTTTCCCCTGTTGGCTTATGGGGCAAATCAGAGTGATTTAGAAAAACTAATCGAACTCAAAAAAGCACAAGATCATCATGTCGATTTATCGCATGCTGATTTACGTAATTACATGTTTATCCCTGGTAAAATTGATTTACAGCAAGCAAATTTATCTTACAGTAATTTATCAGGTGTAGATTTATCGAATATGAATCTACAGGGAGCAGATTTAAGTTATACCGATTTATCGAATGCAAAACTTAAATCTGCCAATCTCACCGACACTAATTTAGATCATGCTAATCTTGCCAATGCTGAATTGCAGAAAGCGGATCTGTCGCGCGCGAATTTAAGCTTTGCCAATTTAATGACAGCCAAGGCACAGCAGGCTATTTTTGCGAAAGCAGATCTGACCTGTGCTACCTTGGATCAAGCAGATTTAACTCAATCGAATTTCACGGAAGCGACCATTTCGGGGGTTACCTTGGTGAATACGATTACCACGGATATCGTGGGATATGATTCGGTAGTGGAGAGGCAGGTACCATGTGAAAATTGAAAATTGCTGATTAATTTTCAATTTTCATAGAAAATTGTAGGATCATCAGCAATTTTCTATTATCATATTAGTATGACCTATTTACCGCGCCTCATCGAAAAGCCGCTCCAAGCGCATCTCCAGCGAGGGAAAAGTATTTTATTACTCGGCGCCCGGCAGACAGGCAAAACTACTCTCCTCAAGCACCTGGGCATGGGTGACATGTCATACACCTTACTAGATCCAGAAGTTCGTTTACGTTTTGAGAAATCACCGAATATCTTAGGTCAAGAGATTGCTGCTTATAAGCACTTAAATCATTTAAGCCGTATGCCTATTGTTATTATTGATGAAGTGCAAAAAGTGCCTTCATTAATGGACGTGGTCCAGTTATTAATTGATAACGGTGAAGCCCAATTTATCCTCACGGGATCATCGGTTCGCAAATTACGTAGACATCCGCAATTTAATTTATTACCAGGACGGGTTATAAATTTTCATCTTGATCCCTTAGGTTTATTGGAGCTCCCCCAACCTTTTCCCTCTTTAGAAACGCTGTTACTGTATGGCAGCTTGCCAGGCATTTATCTAGAAAATAAGTTACTTAATAAAGAAATCGACTTAACAGCCTATGTCACCAATTATCTGGAAGAAGAAGTCCGAGGGGAAGCATTGGTTCGCCAATTAGGCAGCTTTGCACGATTCCTAGAATTAGCCGCCATTGAGTCTGGAAACCAAATTAATATTCACAAATTATCGCAAGAACTTGGTATTGGACGTCATACTATTTCGGAATATTTTCATATCTTGGAAGATTGTTTAGTAGCGGAAAAAATCGACCCTATCACTGATTCCACGACCCGTAGACGTCTAACTAAAGCCCCTAAATATTTATTTTTCGATATGGGCATTCGGCGAATTGCTGCAATTGAAGGTTCGCAATTATCTTCTAAAGCTTTAGGTAGTTTATTTGAGCAATTCATTGGCTTGGAACTATTACGCTACCTACGGGCTAAAATGATCCCCGCTGCTGTATTACGCTATTGGCGCGATCATGCGGGACCCGAGGTAGATTATATAGTAGAGATTAACAAACGCTATCTTCCTATCGAAGTGAAATGGACAGAGCATCCGACACTAGATGATAGTAAACATCTTATTAAATTTATGCAGGAATATAATTGCATTAAACCTGCTTATCTTATTTGCCGCTGCACAAAACCTTTATTATTAAAAGAAGATATTTTAGCATTGCCATGGCAGGAATTAAGTCGAATGATGCAGTCCTTTTAATGGCGACTCCGTTACCTTCTTGCAAAATCTCAAAAAATGACCAATAATCGGAAATTAAAATCAAAAATAAACCCTTAAGCCATGCACATTCTAGTCATCGAAGATGAACCCAAAACTGCGGCTTTTTTGCATAAAGGGCTGTCTGAAAACCATTTTTTCGTTACGATCGCAAGTAACGGCCAAGATGGGGCTTATCTGGCCACGATGACGCATTATGATTTGATTATTTTAGACGTCACTTTGCCCAAATTAGATGGCTGGACCGTCTTAACAGAAATTCGCCGCTATAATAAAAAAGTACCGGTCTTATTTTTATCCGCCTGCGATGAAATTCAAGCGCGTGTCAAAGGATTAAGCTTAGGGGCCGATGATTATCTCATCAAACCTTTTTCTTTTTTAGAATTGCTTGCTCGCATTCAATCGCTCTTAAGGCGAAGTCAATCGCACATCCAAGAACCGCAGATCCTGCGCATTGCGGACTTAGAGGTGGATTTACTTAAACATAAAGCAACTCGCAATGGTCAGCGTTTGGATCTTACGCCGAAAGAATTTGCCTTACTTTCTCTTTTCATGCATCACCAAGGACAACTTCTGTCCCGAACACTGATTGCTGAACAAGTATGGGATATGAATTTTGATAGTGATACCAATGTGGTAGATGTCGCTGTTCGTCGGTTACGAAGTAAATTAGATGACCCCTTCACCAAAAAATTAATACATACCCTCCGCGGTGTAGGTTATGTATTAGAAGAGCGTTAAGATGAACTTTTATAATCGCTGGTCAATCACTACAAAACTCACCTTGCTTTACACGCTTTCGATTTCATTCGTCCTCTTACTGGCAACACTCCTCTGGTCTTATTCTCTGATTGATGGGTTGTTACAGATTGGAACCAATTTTGGCGTAGAGGAAATCAATCTCGTGCGCGATATCATGAAAGCCTACCCAAATAACACGGCGATATTACAGCAAGAAGTGACATGGGTATTGACGCGCCGGGATTCGCAAGATAGTGCTTATTACATTCGCATTTTAGACCATCATCAAAACGCTATCATGGAAACACCGGGGATGAGTAACGAATTACGTCAGTTACCGTTTCCAGAACCTGTGTCCCCGTTTGAGGTATCAAAGCATTATAAAAAAGTGCAATCTCCTTCGGGTAAGACATTTATCTTGATGGCAGCAGAAATAGAGTTCAGGCATCGTCCTAAAGACACGCGCTATATTCAATTAGCGTTGGATACCACTTATGCACAGCGTATATTGCATCACTATCTTTTCAATTTAATAATTTTGTTATTATTCGGTGTCATCCTTGCTGCCGTGGTCGGTGCATGGTTAGCAAAGAAAAGTATGCGTTCTCTGCAAGATATTGCGCATGCTGCTGAGCAAATTACCATTGATCAGTTGCACACGCGTATTTCTCCTAACGACTGGCCGAAAGAATTTACGCATTTAGCAGGTGCTTTTAATCAAATGCTATGTCGAATTGAAAATTCTTTTAATCGCTTGTCACAGTTTTCAGCCGATCTTGCCCATGAATTACGGACGCCGATTAATAATTTAATGGGCGAAGCAGAAATCGCCATATCACGTGATCGGAAAGCAGGAGAATATAAAGAAGTGATTCAATCAAGTTTGGAAGAATATCGTCGATTAAGACGGATGATTGATAGCTTGTTATTTTTAGCCAAAGCAGAAAATCCTAATACGCGCATACAGAAAATAGGTGTTAATACCGCTTCTTTATTTGAAACACTCTGTGATTTTTTCGAAGCAGCGGCGGAAGAGAAAGGTATCCGGCTAATACGAGAGGGGGAGGCCACGGTGCATGCGGATCCGCTTTTATTACAGCGGGCGATTAATAATTTAATTTCGAATGCTTTGCGATATACGCCTGCTAGTGGCAGCATTACGTTGCGTGCAGAAGAAGATAAGCAGTTTACGTGGATTTGGGTAACAGATACGGGGAGTGGGGTTGCGGTTGAGCATTTGGCTTATTTGATGGATAGGTTTTATCGGGTGGAGACGGAGTTTTCTTCGGCTTCGGGTAATACAGGGCTAGGGTTGGCGATTGTGAAGTCGATTATGGATCTTCATCGGGGGAAAATGGAGATGGTAAGTGCACCGGGAGAAGGGATGGAGGTGAAGTTGACTTTTCCGAAAAATCCGGTATAGTGCGCCATAAGTTTTACCTTCCTGCTACATCCCTTCCAAGATTACAAAATTGTAATATTCGTGTCATGCTTTTGTCAGAATTTCTCTGGTATGGTGATTATTAAGATCAAATCTAAAAAGAGAATTTATCTATGAGTCAGAGCAGACCGACATTAAGCTATAATAATGAGCTAGAGAAGAAGTTAAAAGAATTATCACAAGATACGCTTCTAGCGGACGCAGATCGCTCTCATAGCCGCCTACTATTGGAATCAATTAAAAAAATAAAACAGATTGACTCACTTTATCGTGATCAACTTTCATCCAAACATAGCAGAATAAATGCTATTGATGAAATGAAAAAAAAGTCACTACGTGATGTTTTATCCAAAGAGAAGATAAGTACACTATCCCTTCACGAAGAAGAAATTAAAAAGAAAAAGTTTCGAGAAGCAGATGAATATGTAAAGGAACTAATTGGCGATGGTGAGGATCAAATAATAAAAACGATTAACCAGATCGAAGAAATTCACGCTCTCAACCAAGATATTAATTTCACAGAAAGTTTAGAAAAAAAAATACTAAAAACTATAAACACTATTAAAACAACTATAAACACTATTGAGACAGCAATTAAAAATAGCAATGAAAAAGATATTGATGCAAATGAGAAAAATATCATTCATGTATTTGAAAATGCAATTATTTTTTTGAAACAACAGCAAATATTATTAGAAGAGAAGAAAACAGAAATAACCACCCTGCACAATGAATTCATAGAGAAGAAAAAAGAGTTCCTTAAATTCTTTTCAGCAGAAACAAGAAATTACTATGTTTTACTAACTGCTGCTGCCAATGAGGTAGAACAAACACCTACCCTTTCAGCCCCTCCGCCATCAACGGCTCTTGTACCACCTTTACAACCTGCTAATAGAGAGACCTCTAAAGAGATACCTGTTCAGCAAAAACAAACTAAAAAGCCTTTTTCTTTTAAGAAGAGGTACGCGTTAGGAGGTGCAGCGGGTGGTAGCACAACAGGTGGAATTACTGGCGCCCTGGTTGGCTTTTTCTTTGGACTTCCTTTCGCACCCTTTACTGGCGGTGCTGCTCCGCTTATCTGCGCTGCAATAGGAGCTGCATTTGGAACTACTATTTTAAGCGTTCTTTGTACACTAATTTGTGTTGCAATCGGCTCCAAAAAAGACAATGCACCAACCATACCCAACACTGCTTCAATAGTAGCCCGCCGCTTGGGCTGTAAACCCCAATGCTCGGAGAGTGTCCCCACAATCATTCCAAGCTCACCATCTCCAGATCACTTTGATTGGGGAACAGGAAGGATACCTATGCGAGATAGTAATTTAACGTCCTCCTTAAGCCCGTAGCTATATCTACTCTAGGCTCCCACCCCAAGTGCTCCCGCGCATGTCGGATTGCCGGCACGCGGAGGGCGACATCCTGATAACCATCACCATAATAATTTTTCGCATCCACGTTCAGTAACTGAACAGCCTTCGCCTTTTCTGAATAAGCCGGATAATGTTGCACAATAAACTGCTGCAACATTTCCGCCAATTGCCGAATAGAAATATTTTCAAACGGATTACCAATATTAAAAATTTTATTATGCGCCCCATTATCTTTATTTTCGATAATCCGCAATAACGCCTCAATCCCATCATCAATGTAAGTAAAACACCGTTGCTGCGAACCACCATTAACAAGATTAATATCTTCGCCCCGCAAAATATTCCCAATAAATTGCGTCAACACCCGCGAGCCACCCGGCTTAGGATTAAATACATTATCTAACCGCGGACCATACCAGTTAAAAGGACGGAATAACGTATACGATAACCCTTCATGCTCTCCATACGCATAAATCACCCGATCTAATAATTGCTTAGAAGTCGAATAAATCCACCGCTGATTCTTAATAGGCCCTGTCACCAGCGGACTCGTTTCTTCATCAAACTCCGCATCAGAACACATGCCATAGACTTCAGAAGTAGAAGGAAAAATAATGCGCTTTTTATACTGCACACATTGACGAACAATATCTAAGTTCGCTTCAAAATCTAATTCAAACACTCGCAACGGCGCTTGCACATACATCGCAGGGGTTGCAATCGCAACGAGCGGTAATACCACATCACATTGTTGAAGATGCTCACGTATCCACTCTTTTTGCTGCGTAATATCGCCTTGCGTAAAATGAAAACGCGGATGAGATAAGCAGCTACTTATTTTATCCTGCGTCAAATCCATCGCATCAATTTGCCAATCTGTCTTCGCTAAAATCGCTTCACTTAAATGACTGCCAATAAAACCGTTCGCACCAAGAATTAACACTTTCATAAACTATCCTGCTAATAATTAAAATCTAATTAGTTTGGGCAACCAAATAAACGCCCGCAATAATGACAAAAATGCCGAGAACACGAATAGAAGTCAGTGGTTCACCAAATAAGTAATAAGCGGCAACCGCATTCACCACATAACCAATACTCAACATGGGATAAGCAAAACTCACTTGAACACGGGATAAAACTAATAGCCATACCCCCACACTAATAACATATAAAAATAACCCACCGATAATAGGAAGATTCATCATCACCTTCATTCCAATCGGAATCGCATTTCCCACGGTAAATTCAAAATGGCCAATCTGGCACATGCCCGCTTTTAACAGTAGCTGAGCAGCTGCGTTTAAGAGCACACCGCATAAAATTAATATAAATATCATCATGTTAGGCAACCTAAGCTAAAAGTGCCCCATATTATAGGGTGTTTGGGCATTCCTGGCAATTTATCACTCACTTACGTTATAATCGCTCACCTACTAAAATTCTTAGAAGAGGATTCTATTATGATGTCTTTAATCGGCCAAAAAGCTCCTGATTTTACCGCTGCCGCCGTCATGGCGAATGGTGAAATCAATAACCAATTTCAATTGCATAAAGCAATAGAGAAAAAATTCGGTATCGTTTTCTTTTATCCATTAGACTTTACATTCGTTTGCCCATCCGAATTAATTGCTATCAACAATCGCATCGAAGAATTCGAAAAACGTAATACTGTCATTATTGGTGTTTCTATCGATTCTCAATTCACCCATGCTGCCTGGCGTAATACGCCGGTTGAAAGCGGTGGTATTGGACCCATTCGTTATCCATTAGTTGCTGACGTTAATCATCGCATTTGTCAAGCTTATGGCGTTGAACACCCCACTGCGCACATTGCATTACGCGGCGCTTTTATTATCGACAAGCAAGGTATCGTGCGTTCTCAAATCATTAATGACTTACCATTGGGTCGCAATGTGGATGAATTACTGCGTCTCATCGATGCATTAGAATTCCACGAAAAACATGGTGAAGTGTGCCCAGCAGGTTGGACAAAAGGCAAGAGTGGTATTAAGCCTACCAGCGAAGGTATTGCAGCATTTCTTGCAAGTGAAGCAGAACAATTATAATCAATTCCTTTCTTATAAAACCCGCTATTATCAGCGGGTTTTTTTTATAAAAATCTTTCAAAGTTTTTTAATCTCTGCTATAAAATTCTACTCAAACAAACTATGTATAAGTTAATCTTGGTCTATCTTGTGCATATTTTTGTGTTGTGAATAAAAAATTGCTAGTAAGTAAACGAAAATGCACAGCTTCTTCGTGTTTGAATGAAAATTTGCTTGCAATAATGGACTTTAATGAGTTAATTTTAGGGCTCGTCCGGATTCAACATATCAAGGAGATTTAACAATTATGAAATTAAAACTCGTCGTTGCAGCAATGAGCGCGCTTGCTTTAATCAGCACCAGCTCAGCGTTTGCAACCACTACTACCAAGAAACATCATCATAAAAAGCATCAGGAAGCTACCGCTACCCAAACAGCGGAACATGAGTACAAAGATTATAAAGATATGGGAACACCAGTACCGGTTTGTACCATCACTCAAGCTTCTATGATCATGGATGAAACAACACAGAATATTGGTCGCTCCTTACCAAATCCATGCAACCCACAATGGTTTGATCGCATTCAGATCTCAGGTGGCCTTAATATTGACGTGGGTAAATTTGGTAATCGCAACGCAAACCTCCAAGGTGAAAACTATCAACGCTTATCACTTAACGATGCTTACTTAAATGTTGCAGCAACCGTTAATGACTGGGCAAAAGCATTCGCGAGCTTAAGCTACAGCGATCCAACCACCAATGCCAACCCTAGCGCTTTTAATAACCTCGGAGCTGCTGAGTACAGTGCTGCTTATAGCAACAACATCAATGCTTCACAAACCAACAACGTCGAGCTAGAACAAGCTTATGCTACTTTAGGCAACTTTGAAGTATCACCGTTCTACTTGCAAATTGGTAAACAATTCCAAGATTATGGCCGTTATGAAATCCATCCCATCACTGAAAGCCTGACCCAAGTGATGACTCAAACCCTAGCTACTTCGCTGAAGTTAGGCTTTATTGCGAATGGCTTCCACGGCTCTCTCTTCGGCTTTGATGATCCAATCAACAAGAATGGTTCATCCAGCAAGCCAACCAACTACGGCGCTTCATTGGGCTATGATCTCATCAATGATCAGCTTGGCTTTGATGTAGGTGCTTCTTACCTTTACAACATGATTGCTGCTAACGATGTAGCATACAGTGTTGTTAACTTTGATACAGAAGGTGGCAGTGATACTTTTAATGGTTACCACACCCGTGTTGGTGCTTATGCGCTGTATGGTGATGTTAACAGTGGTCCTTTCACCATTGGTGCTCGTTTCACCCAAGCATTACAACGCTTTAATCCAAACGATTTACCAAAGGATGGCGTACATGATTTGACGGGCGACAATATCACTGGCGAACTGTTATCCACTGCGAGTGGTGCTAAGCCGTGGGCTGCTGGTCTGCAAGCCGGTTATGGCTTCGATGCTTGGGGTAAGCCACAAAACATTTATGTTGGCTATCAAACCTCTCGCGAAGCAGCTGGTATGGACTTGCCAAAGAATCGTTACTTAGTAGGTTATGCGATCAACGTATTTGGCAAAAACACCAGCCTGGGTATCGAATGGGATCACGACAATGCTTACGAGGTCGAAGATGGTGGTTCTGGCAACAATACCAACCTCGTGTCCTTACGCTCCAGCGTTGCATTCGGTTAATCCGAATCACTATAAAGAAGCCCGCTTTTGCGGGCTTTTTTTTGCCTTTTAAAACCGATTAGCAATATAACAAAACAATTCCGCTGTCCGTTCTGCATCATAAATCGCCGAATGCGCCTGCTGCACATCAAACGGTATCCGTGCCCGCTTCGCGGCCCTTGCTAAGACGGTCTCACCTAATGCCACCGCTGCCAGCGATGCCGTATCAAACGTGGTGAAAGTATGAAAAGGCGTATGCCGAATCCGAGACCGCTTTGCAGCGGCTAAAATAAAACTTAAATCAAACCAGGCATTATGCCCTACTAACACGGCCCGATAACAAGCCGTTTTTTCCAATTGCCTTTTCACTGCAGCAAAGACCCGATGTAAAACCTGCCGCTCTGGAATAGCAAACCGCAAAGGCCCATAAGGATCAATCCCCGTAATAGCCAGGGCTTCTTTTTCCAACTGCGCCCCTGGAAAAGGCTCCACGTGATAAGCATAAGTCTGCTCACGATAAAGCCTCCCCTCCTCGTCCATACCTAGCATCACGATAGCAATTTCAAGCAAAGCATCGGTTTCTGCATTGAGCCCCGCTGTCTCTACATCTACTACAATAGGTAATAAGCCGCGAAAACGGCGCGATAATATTTTCATCCCACTTTTCTCTGGTAAAAAACCCACTATTTACTAAAATAGGGGGATATTCATTATTAAAATAACACGGGGATCACTCACATGTTATTTACCACCCCTCTCCCAGCATCCAATCCGCTGCGAGATAGTATCACAAATGCTTATAGAATGGATGAAACAGAGTGCTTAAATCGGCTACTTCCGCTTACAAAACTCTCAGACGCGGAATTAGTCAGAGTAAAGGCCATCGCAAAACAATTGGTATTGCAAACGCGTGAATATAAAAAGAAACAGGGCAAAATGGATGCCCTCTTGCATGAGTTTGATCTTTCAACGGAAGAAGGCATTGCCTTGATGTGTCTCGCCGAAGCACTATTGCGTATTCCTGATAAAACGACTATGGATAAATTTATCAGCGATAAACTTTCGACCGCTGATTGGAAAAACCATCTTAGTCGTGAGCACTCCTTGTTCATGAATGCTACCACCTGGGCATTGCTACTGACGGGAAAGATATATGCCCCTACGCTTTCTAACCAAAAAAGCTTAGGCCAGTCGCTGATACGGGCGGTCAGCCGCTTAGGAGTAAGTGTGGTGCGCCCGACGATTTTACAAATGATGAAAGCACTCGGTAAGCAATTCGTCATGGGCGAGAACATTGCCTCTGCGTTACAGCGAGCACAGCCCTTAGAAGCGCTGGGTTATCGCTTCTCATACGATATGCTCGGCGAAGCGGCCCGTACTGCAGAAGAAGCGCAACATTACTATGCCGCTTATGAAGAAGCTATCACCACAATTGGGGCATCGACTACCAGTGATAATTTGATCACTAACCCGAGTATTTCTGTCAAATTATCCGCCCTCCACCCCCGTTATGAATATCCCAAACGGGAGCGTGTGCTTAAGGAGCTCACTCCTCGTTTGTTAGCCCTTGCTCAACTAGCCAAGAAAAATCGTATTGCCTTGACCATCGATGCGGAAGAGGCCGATCGCTTGGACTTATCCTTAGACATTTTTGAAGCCGTATTTGGTGATCCCTCACTTGCCGGCTGGGAAGGTTTAGGGTTTGTCGTGCAATCGTATCAGAAACGCGCCTCATTCGTGATTGATTGGTTAGCAGCACTTTCTAAACAACATCGTAAACGCATCATGGTACGACTCGTGAAAGGGGCTTACTGGGATGCGGAAATTAAAATAAGCCAAGTCTTGGGCTTAGCAGGTTATCCTGTCTTTACTCGTAAAAATTCGACAGATGTTTCATTCCTTGCTTGTGCAAAAAAATTACTAGCTCAAAAGGATAATTTTTATCCGCAATTTGGAACCCACAATGCTTATTCCGTCGCAGCTATTTTAGAAATGACTAAAACGAGGAGCATTGAATTTGAATTCCAATGCTTACATGGCATTGGACGTCCGTTATATGATCAAATTGTCGATAAAACACAATTTAATATGCCATGCCGCATTTACGCACCAGTTGGAACACATAAAGATTTATTGGGCTATCTCGTTCGTCGGCTACTAGAAAATGGTGCTAATACCTCGTTTATCAACCAACTGGCAGACGAGACTTTTCCTATCGAAAAAATTACTACCGATCCCGTTGCACGTATCGCATCACTCAAAAGTTTGCCTCATCCTAAGATTCCACTGCCAAAAGATATTTATGGCAAGTGGCAAAACTCTAACGGGATCGATTTGTCCGATCGTCATCAAGTAAGCCAGCTTAAAAAACAGATGGAAGCCGCTGAACAAGAAAACTGGGTGGCTGCCTCCATTGTGAATGGACAGATATTAACAGAACATCGCGCTCATGCTGTTATCTCTCCTAGCCACGCCGGGCGTATCATTGGTTATGTGAATGAGGCGCAAGAATGGCAAATTGAAGAAGCCATTGCTAGCGCTGAGCGTGCAACGAAAACATGGGGCACCACCCCTCTCGAAGAACGTGCAGCCATCATAGAACGAGCTGCCGATTTGTTCCAGGAGGCCATGCCTCGCCTAATGACGATTCTGACGCGCGAAGGGGGTAAATGTATCCCTGATGCCATCTCAGAGGTACGGGAAACTATTGATTACTGTCGTTACTATGCCTATCGTGCCCGACAAGATCTTGTCCCCGTCACCTTACCAGGGCCGACGGGTGAATTGAATCAAATTGCATTATATCCGCGGGGCATCATGGCCTGTATCAGCCCTTGGAATTTCCCTCTCGCTATTTTTACGGGCCAACTTGTTGCTTCTCTCGTTACCGGTAATACGGTCATTGCTAAACCAGCTGAACAAACTCCCTTAATTGCTTTCCAAGCCGTGCAAATTCTTCATCAAGCGGGCGTACCGGCAGAAGCATTACATTTATTAATTGGCCCTGGCAGCGCAGTAGGTGCTAAATTAGTGGCAGACCCCCGTATTGGGGGTGTGATGTTCACGGGATCGACTGAAACTGCTAAATTCATCCAACAAACCTTGGCTCATCGTCCCGGCCCTATCGGCTTACTGGTTGCAGAAACGGGTGGACAAAATGCCATGATTGTGGATTCTTCTGCTCTTCCCGAACAAGTCGTGATTGATATCGCGCAGTCTAGTTTCAATAGTGCTGGTCAACGCTGCTCAGCCCTGCGAGTGTTGTTTGTACAAGAAGAAATCGCACCCCGTTTGCTTACCATGCTAAAAGGCTATATGGCTGAATTAACCATCGGCGATCCTAGCTTGCTCGCAACTGATATTGGCCCTGTTATTGATGCCGAAGCATTGCAAATGTTACAAAACCATTTTGCAAAAATGAGTCAGCAGGCCAAACTCATCGCTCAAGTTCCCATGCGAGAATCCCCTGGCGGTTTTTACTTTCCTCCCACCGTCTTCGAACTAGACGATCTGAGTGTATTAAAAGGTGAAGTTTTCGGCCCTATTCTCCATGTCGTGCGATATAAAGCCCATGACCTTGATAAAGTGATGGATGCTATTGCTAGCACCGGATATGGACTCACCTTAGGGGTACACAGCCGTATTGAAGCAACGATAAACTATATTACAAGCCGTATGCATGTAGGTAATATGTACGTAAATCGCAATGTGATAGGGGCCGTAGTAGGAGTACAACCCTTTGGGGGCGAAGGCTTATCTGGCACTGGCCCGAAAGCAGGCGGTCCGCATTATTTACCCCGCCTTTGCGTTGAACGTACGATTTCTACTAATACCACCGCCGTCGGTGGTAACGCACGCTTGGTTTCGTTACGGGAGGATGATTAATGCACCAACCGGATAAAATTGCGTATCTCATGTTCATTATTTTCACGGGGACAGCCGTCTTTTCCACCATTGCGTTATTCACTCGGCAGTCTTTATTAGTTGCTTACATCGTAATAGGTGCCATTGTTGGTCCGTGGGGATTAGATTGGGTAAACAGCAGCATGGCCAGCAGCCAAGCAGGAAACATCGGCATCATCTTCCTGTTATTTTTACTCGGATTACATTTACAGCCACAAAATCTCTTTCACTCATTACGCAAAATGAGTTTAATCACTCTCTCCAGCTCATTTATTTTTTTCCTCATTGGCTTAATTCCTAGTTATTTTTACGGTTATACCTTGGAAGAAAGCATTGTCATTGGTCTTGCAACCATGTTTTCCAGTACCATTATTGGTATTAAATTATTACCCACGACGATCTTACACCATCAACACACAGGTGAATTACTTGTCAGTATTTTGTTGCTGCAAGACATCATTGCAATTGCTTCCATCTTAGTCGTGCAAATGATAGGGGGACAGAGTGAATCGATTTACCAAATTCACTATGTATTACTGGCTTTTCCTGCGTTACTACTCGCTGCTTATCTATTTCAACACTACGTCCTCACTAAATTAATCGAGCGCTTTGATAAAGTGCATGAATATATTTTTATTCTCTCCATCGGCTGGTGTTTATTAATGGCCCAGCTCAGTCATTTTTTTGGGCTGTCAGAAGAAATTGGTGCTTTCATTGCAGGTATTGCCCTCGCCTCTAATCCTATCGCTTTCTACATTGCTGAACACTTAAAACCATTACGCGATTTCTTCCTCGTCATTTTCTTTTTCGCCATCGGCGCTGGTTTTAATTTCGATTATTTGCCTAGCGTCCTTCTTCCGGCCAGTTTCTTAGCATTATTAGTGTTAATCTTAAAACCTATGGTTTTCAAGTGGCTGCTCTATCGCTCTGGCGAGGCAAAATCCGTCAGTTGGGAAATTGGAGTACGGTTAGGTCAAATGAGTGAATTCTCTTTACTCTTAATCTACATGGCTTTCGACAGTGGTTTAGCATCGGCTAAAACTACTTACATGGTGGAAGCTGCTATCATTCTCACTTTCATTGCCTCTTGCTACTGGACAGTCTTACGTTATCCCACACCTTTAGCAGCGGCTGAAAAATTAAGAAGAGATTAATCTCATGAGTCATACACATTCTCACTCGCATCATCACGGTCACCATCATGCGCCTCGTTCATTGAATATGGCTTTTGCGATAGCCGTATTATTAACATCTGCTTATATCATCGTAGAAATTGTATATGCTTTTTTAGCGAATTCGACGAGTTTATTAGCAGATGCAGTTCATAATTTTGGAGATGCACTGGGATTGGTGCTGGCCTGGGTAGCAAATTGGTTATTATCCTTCCCACCCCGGAAACGTTATAGTTATGGATTTAAACGTACCACTATCATTGCAGCTCTCGTTAATGCTGTTCTTCTGGTTACAACATCCGTGCTAATTGCTTATGAAGCAATTTATAAGCTATTCCATCTAACAGAAATGAATGAAACTGTCGTTATGCTTATCGGAACAATTGGTATTTTCATTAATGGTGGTTGCTCGCTGCTTTTCATGCAAGGTGCACAGGATGATATGAATATTAAGGGAGCTTTTTTACATCTGATCGCAGATGCAATGATCCTAGTCGGTGTCGTAGTAGGTGCAATCATTATTCGTTTCACTGGGCTGTTATGGATAGATCCTATTTTAGGTCTGATGATCGTGGGGATTGTATTATGGGGCACGTGGGGCTTGCTGCGTGATTCCGTTCGGCTCATCTTGGATGCAGTTCCGCATTATATCGACCAGGCAGGTGTACGTCATTATTTAGCACAATTACCGGGAGTCGCTGCCTTGCACGATCTGCATATTTGGGGATTAAGTACAAAAGAAGTAGCGCTAACAGCTCATTTAGTGATGCCTGATTCTTCTTTAACAGATGCAGATTACAAAAAAATTAATCTGGTGTTACATGAAAAATTCCGGATTAATCATGTCACCTTACAAGTAGAAAAAGGCAGCAAAGATGATCCTTGTTTGCGCAGTGAGACGTGTTAAATTTGAAATCCTCTCCTAATTTTTAATCAATGTCTCACTGCAATTTGTCAATCCTAAATCAGTGCAAATAGCCGTTGCCATCATTTGCGCATTTGGATCATCGGCTGTTGGTGTACCGCCGGGTGTTTTTTGCAAGGACCATATCATCATACCTGCTGGTGTATGGTGACCCGCTGCCGTGGTAAGTGAGGCTTGCGCTAATTGGTTCACTTGGTCAATGGTATAAATATGACCACCCCATGCTTCGGGTGGGACTTCAACCCCCATCGCAATCGGACCTGAGAAATAATTAGCATAAGCGGCTAAGGCTTGTTCAGGGTTATAAGTCGTGCCTGCATCGTAAGACATGACGTTGACTAGATCAATGGCACTGCCAGCAGACGAGCGGAAGACAGGCAGCATGACGCCAGTGAAATCATCTTGGGGTTGCGCATTCACCCATTGATCTTCACCATAAGCCCCCGTACTCCATGCCGCCACACTTAATATATAAGGTCGTGGTAAAGCAGCACGGATTAAATTGATATAGCTTTGGTAAAGCGTATCCACTTGGCAGTGAATATGACCATCTGTACCCATGGCACAACCAGCCGTAGCAGGTTCATAGTCAATGTCGACCCCGTCTAGGCCAAAGTCAGTGACAAAATCCGCAATAGCTTGCACGTTGAGCCCTTGCCAATTGGTGTAATCAGCACCCCCGACTGAGACAAGGACTTTAGTGCCAGGATGCTGTTGGTGTAAATAAGCAATCGCCTGTTGTAACACAGCGCCAGTGGCATAATTAAACTCGAGCCCCGTACCGGCATAGTTCAAACTGCCTTTGCGATACGTGGCATCTGGCTTCATGAAAGCTAAGTTGACGACATTTACATAGCCTGGCAAGTTGCCTAAGGTTGTCTTCGTACCATCCGTCTGATAATCAGGATCCCAGGTTTCAAAGTAACCTACAAAGAGAGAAGAGGATGCAGGTTGATAGGTAACTTGCAAGCTGGTGTTATTGGGTACGACCAACGGATTGGGGGTGGTGGTAGCAGAATACCCGGCGACCGTTGAGACCACACTATAAGTATCCGTTGGTAATTGCAAGACCGACCCATTGGTGACTGTTTGGGTAAATTGATAATGCTGTCCAGTTAACGTCACCGGTTCTTGCGAAGCAGGTGCATTTACCAAGGAAACGGATACTTGCCCCATGGGGACTGCTTGATAATTAATTGCAACAGGGGTGGTGCTTTGATTCTGTACTGTCACATTCATCGGTGCAGCTTGATAAAATTGCTGTCCATTATCGACAGGGGAAGCGGTAACCGTATAAGTACCTGTCACCAAATTAGTTAATTGCCATTGTTGCCCCCAATTCACTACTTGCTGCTGGGTACCACTTGGCCCTTGTACCGTAATTTGAGGATTAGCTAATCCCGTCGCAGGCGCAGCAGCTAAGCTAACTGTCATGGCCCCATTGCCAATGGGGGTACCGCCGGCCACTTTAAAGGTAAACGGCCCGGTAGGAGCGGGTGATTGAGGAGTGGAAGCAAATTGTATAGTTAACGGATTTGTACAATTAGGATCGGGCGGTAAAGGAGCAGCCCATTGATTGCCACCAACGAACACGACTTGACTTCCTTGCTGGCTTGCGACTGTCCAACCTAACCACGGTTGCCCCCAAATAGAAGTAGAAGGACTTATGCTAGCGGCATAATTAAAATCAAACTCCACTTGCGAGAGTGGAATGGGGGAAGAAGAGGTATTGCAAACTTGAATGGTCTGCGTCCAGTTAGGAGATAATACGGTCACGTTGACTTGGACGGGCACGAGGACATTAGCTAATAATTGAAAGCCATGTGGGTGGGTTTTCTTGTCTGTTGTGATTTTCAATTGAACCGTTTGGCCAGGTAAAAGACTGGCTTGATTTAAGGCATTCATCGTTACTTGATAAAAATTACCTTGGTTATTAGGTAATTTGGTAAATTGCTTTGACTGCAGTTGAGAGGTAATCTTCAGCGGGTTAACGCCATTTACCGCCGACACTTTGCCAGCATAGTAAAAACGCAAGCTCGCATTGCGTAAACTAATCGGCTGTTTAGACGTATTCGTGATCGTTAAGATATCGCCTGAATAACGCAGTTGAACATTGGCGAGGGGAAGTGCAAACACGGGAATGGAAATGAAGAGAGATACAAGCCAAGCCAATAAAACAATCCATGTTTTATTCATCACGCTGCTCCCAAATATATAGATGGCGTTAGACACGATGATAGAGGAATTGACCAACGGATGGCAATTGAATATTTTTTTAAGAAATCAGATCGGGCCAGATCGAGCAATATTTTTCGAATTTTATTGCTCGATCTGGCCCGATATCGAAAATAAGCTCAATAAAGATAGGGAACGCAGTATCGAGGAAGTTGCTGGCTGCCGTGCGATGCTGGAATTGATTTATGACCAGGGTAAAACCTTTAAACCACTTACTGAAACCACCATTCGCGGCCTGCACCATGAACTCATGCGTTATTATCAAAAAGCAGGCCCTTATATTGGACAGTATAAAGTCCAGCCTAATTCTGTTGTCGAAACTAATCACAGTAGTGGTGAAAGACGAATTGTATTTGAAACCGCCGAAGCAGGTCCTATTACCGAAGCAGCTATGCGAGATTTAGTCACTTGGTATAATGAAATTTACCCACTAGATTCTCGATCTATCGCTATTGCCTGTGATTAGTTTTATTACAAGCACCAGATGAGATTATCTCTCGTGTTGTGCCCTACCTTGCGATTGATAGGCATATTGAGCGAAGAAAATCTGAATACTATTATGTCCTCTTTATTTATAAATATGGGCAGGGAGCTGGGGTACGATATCAACTTATTTTTTAAGTGTGCTTTGATTTTCATGCCACACTAGCCATTATCCTTTCACACATGCCAATGGTCTTAAAAATGCCACCCGTCGTGCTAACCCGCCTAAATCTGTTGCTTCCGCTACCAGATGAACATCTTTATAGGCTCCCGGCGCTTCTTCCGCTACCCCACGCATTGTCTTCGTACGAATATAAATACCCTGATGTGCTAATTCATCCACTAATTGACGCCCCTGCCAGCGCTTCAATGCTTGATTGCGGCTCATGCTCCGACCCGCGCCATGACTGGCAGAAGCAAATGCCTGATTTACCTCTGCCGGATTTCCCGCTAGTAAATAAGAGCCTGTCCCCATACTGCCACCAATAAAAACCGGCTGCCCTACTGGCTGGTACCGCGCAGGTAAGGCAGGATGACCCGGAGGAAAAGCACGTGTAGCCCCTTTGCGATGGATATAAAGCTCGCGCAATTTCCCATTAACCTGATGCTTTTCTCTTTTACACGTGTTATGCGACACGTCGTACAATGTTTCAATTTCAATATCAGGAAGAATAGTCGTCAAAGTTTCACGTGTTAAATGAGTAATGATTTGCCGATTAGCCAGGGCACAATTAATACCAGCATGCATGGCGCCAATATATTGCTGACCTTCTGGTGATAAAATAGGCGCACAAGCTAATTCTCTATCAGGTAATTGAATCCCCAAGCGTTGTGCTGCTTTCGCGAGAGAGACTAAATAGTCTGAACCAATTTGATGCCCTAAACCCCGGGAACCACAATGAATGGCAATGATAATCTGACCTTCTTGTATCCCAAATGCGGAGGCTGCTACTTGATCATAAATTTTTTCGACTACTTCCACTTCTAAATAATGATTACCTGATCCTAAGGTTCCCATTTCATCTAACTGCCGTTTTTTTGCATGATCGGATACATGCTCGGGTACAGCCCCATCAATGCAGCCGTCTTCTTCGATATAATCGAGATCCTCGCGTACCCCGTAACCTTTAGATAAAGCCCATTTTGCACCGCCTTGCATGACCTGATCGATTTCCTGCATGGATAAATGAATTTTACCTTCCGAACCGACACCAGCAGGCACTGCATGAAATAAGGCATCAGCGATTGGTTGAATTTGGGATAAAATATCGGTGACAAAAAGATTCGTGCGTAAACAGCGCACGCCGCAAGAAATGTCAAAACCTACACCGCCGGCAGAAATAATACCGCCCGCTTCAGCATCAAATGCAGCTACCCCGCCAATAGGGAAACCGTATCCCCAATGTGCATCAGGCATGGTCATCGCAGCACCGACCAGACCCGGAAGTTTGGCCACATGCGTGATTTGCTCACGGACTTTATCGTCCATACTTTCAATGAGGATACGACTGCCGTATAAGATAATAGGATGGCCACCCGTCGAAATGAGCCAACGATAAGGGTCTAATTGTTTTATGTTAGTTATATCCATCGGTATTTTCCCATCCCCTGACCAGTATCTGAGTATAAATCAGTATAGCGAGTAGGAGGCGGCTCACGCCGCCGTCCTCTCACACCACCGTACGTGCGGTGTCGCATACGGCGGTTTAAGTTAACGTTTCAACAACATCGCTTGTTGTTCCAGAT
>Ga0070738_10002345_pt1 | contig 29870 bp, 18 predicted proteins | sample Coa_R2_2_FD_66446 | JGI IMG/M metagenome (GOLD analysis project Ga0070738, IMG submission 66446) | Surface soil microbial communities from Centralia Pennsylvania, which are recovering from an underground coalmine fire - Coalmine... | ecosystem: Environmental > Terrestrial > Soil > Unclassified ...
GTCAAGATGAATATTTATGTTACATGCCTACACCAAAGCCCGGAAAACTTCGCCAACTGCTACGGATAGAAGCACTTCACCAGATTGTCATGGGGGAAGATCCGTCAGACTTTCAGCGGGATTCGTTGAAGAGAAGAGAAATAGGATTGAAGCTTTGGGTTGTTTGCACTAAGCTTTGCTGTTATGTCGGGAAACTCCGAAGATCCCGTGGACGCATATTGGGATTTTGTACAACGTGTATTGAAATCGCTTGACCTCGTTCAAGTGCGCGAGGCCGGCTCCCTGATTGCAGATTCACTCAAAGTCGGTGGCATCATCCACGCATTTGGCACAGGTCATTCGTCTCTCCTTGCGCAGGAAATCTTTTACCGCGCAGGGGGTCTTGTGGCAATCAATCCTATCTTAGACGTGCGCTTGGGGTTCGAGCGTGGAGCCACGGAGAGCACGGAGTTCGAACGGAGTTCGGAAGCCGCGGATGAGATTGTCCGATTAGCGGGCTTTGAGCAACGGGATGTTGGCATTGTTATTTCCAATTCCGGGCGGAACGCGCTGCCAGTCGAAATGGCGCTTCGCATGAAAGCCGCAGGAATGAAAGTGGTGGCGCTGACCAGCCTGGCCTATTCGCGTGCTTCGGTTTCCCGCCACGCTTCTGGGAAGCGTCTTTTTGAAATCGCTGATTGCGTGCTGGACAACCATTGCCCCCCGGGCGACGCGTCGATAGAAGTTCCAGGTATGCCTGCGAAGATGGGTCCGCTTTCGACGATCGTGGGAGCGGCAATTCTGCACGGGGCAGTTATCGAAGCGGCGCGGCAACTTGCCGTACTGGGAAAACCTCCCGCTGTTTTGATTAGCGTCAACGTAGGAACAAGCAGTGTCTGGGATTTGAAGGACCAGTTAGCACCGTACGCTTCGCGCATCCGATATTACCGCCCTGGTGGTCTCTAAGAATGCGCCACATATCAAGGAGAATCCCGATGGACAGGTTACGCCGCCCGTTGTTCCCATTGCTCGTGCTCCTATGGAGTAGCACCTGCCTTCATGCTCAGATTACGTCAGGTTCGCAGCTAGGGCATGCGGGGATCTCCAGAGAGACTTGGCATGCTATGAGCGGAGGCCCCTGCGCCTGGTTCCGGCCAATTGAAGACCCAGATCATAGTCTTGCTGTCTCACGGATCGTCACTCTCTTGCGTTTTTACAATTTCCGTTGCGTCGCCATGCCGATTGGAGCAGCGCCTCCCCAGTCTTGGGGAGATTTCCGAAACTTGTTAAGGGCTGTTCAGGCGGCCGATATAGATCTTTGGGCGATCCTCATTCCACCTACTGAAGGCGGCGATTCCCATCCTTACGACACCGATTATGTGAAGTGGGTACGGGTTCTATCTGAACTCTCGCTCAAATACTCGCACTTGCGCGGCGTTAACATCGACGATTTGTTCATGGGCTTCAACGGTAAGACCTTCACGCATTCGTATCTCCATCAGATTTATGAAGCCAAACAGAGCATCAACCCTCATTTCCTGTTTATACCGACCGTATACGAGCTTGACGACAGGACCGTTGCCTTTCTCGAAGGGTGTGTGGATGGGGTATGGCTGTGGTGGACGAATCTGGAACGCAGCTTGGGGTTTGCCTCATTTCTGGAAAACACGCAAGCGGTTGTCGGCCAGCGCTTCCCGATATATGGCGGATTATATGCCCAGGGAACTTCTTGGCATAAGGGGGAACCCGGTGTGCGAGCGTTCCTTGGGTCGATTCAGGCGGCTTGCCAATATTCCCACGGTGCAGTCGTCTGGGGCCTTTCTCTTGATATTAACGATCCACTACTCCAAATTGCCAAAACTTACAACCTTGGAGGAACAGCTAAACTCGCCGATCAATGCGGTCAGAGCCAAGCATCTGGCAAATAAAGATTCTCTGAAACACTACGGGCTGAAAGCCGGTAGGTTTTCGACCGACTGAAACTCCTACTGGCGGCTCAAGCAGCCTGGAGAATTCCCGGCTCTAGGCTTCAGGGGCGCTGCTGCCAGCGCGTGTTCATGGTTCGGCGAGATCGCCTCTTGGATGATGCTCACTTCTCGTGCGTGACCCACTTGCCGTATGACCTTCCGCGCTTGCTCTGTAACCTCCCCACACAGAATCTTGTACCGGCCCTTCGTAATCCAGATCAGATAGCACTTGATGTCCCATACGGCGTGCCCGCTCAATCGATATTCGCTCATCCGCCTCGGCCTCCTCAGGAAATTATTGGAGGCTAAAGCTTACCACCTGGAAGGTGGTGGGATTTGACACGTCAAACTAAAACCTGTCTCTTCACGGATAAGACGCAAGCCGCAGGGCCATGCGGCGCAACTGCAAGTCCGCCCGGCGCGAGTAGGGAGAGGAAAGCACCTCGTAAGTAAAAGGCGAGGCGCCAGCGGGAGCAATATACCCACCGTAGCCATTGGCATAGCAAAGCGGGATCAGTTGACTTTGGTTCCAGAGAAATTCACCCGTCTCGAAACCGATTTCGAAGGGAATTGCAAGCCAGGAGATTTCACCCAGTCTGACTTGTGTAAGCGTAAAGGCAGCGCGGGTTCCCCAGAGCCTTCTCAATCTTTTTAAGCTTGTGATATTTTCGAGTGCCTCTTCGGCTGCTTCTGCGATCCTGCCGGCTGTCCCTGAATTGTGGACTAACTTTCTGGACAGCCTGCGGAGCGTCAAGTCCATGACAGCCTCGCGGATTGACAGTGAGGCAACGTCGAGCGGTTTATAGACGGCACACCTTACCTGGTCGGCTGCCATGCGGCTTAATCGCTCTAGTTCACCAAGCGATTGATTCCTCCGCGTGAATCGGGTGCTGATGTTCGCGGCAGCCCCACATCCCATGAGCGCGAAACCTCCAGCAGGTTCAAGAAGCTGCGTTAGACGCCCCAATAGATCACCAGAAAACAGCGTGTTCTTGTAGCCCAGCACAGTTGAATGACACGCGTAAACGCCGAACAGCGCTGTCGTATCGCATGCCGAAAGGCGGAGCAGGTAAAGCGGCTGAGAGCGAGATTTTGTTGGCCGATTACGGTCGGAAGCAACGCCCTGAATGATAACCCGTGCCATCGCTGCCTTGACAGAGTTCATTCTCAAAGCGGCTTCCTGAACAACAGCCTCGATTCTTTGCTCCAGCGAGCGCTGGAATCCAGGCTGGGGCGGGGGTGAGGTTGGCGAAGCAACGTCAAATGGGGATGTGTCAATCAGAGGGCCTGAATGCGTGTGAGTAGCTGCGACGATGATGTTTGAAGCTGGTGCTCCGACAGATCGCGCTGCAATCGCACGAAGGCGCCGGGCCCACCGTCGAGAGAAAAGCAGCAGATCAGCAATGATGAAGACAACCGTGCATCCACCATCTTCAAGAACCAAGGCGCGGGCATAGAGGGGATCAAGCACGCCGGTTGAGCTCCCCGTTCGCCGCACATATCCCGCCATGGGGTAGCCTGTGGGAGGAGTAATCTCAGTCTTTGCCCAACCGGCTCTCAAAGAGGGCATTGTAATTTCCACCAAAAGCAGCGATAGACTCCTGGGTCGGAGTCAGTCCAACTATCCCGAGCGCATGCAACCAAGCGCCGCCAAGTGGCGGCAGAATCGGCGGAACCAGGCGAGCGTCCGGACAGAGCTTCTTTAGAGTTTTGCGAACCGGGTTAAGGATAATCTTTCCGGCCTGGAAAACAGAGCCTTGGTAGCTCACTTGAGGGCAAATGAGACGAAGTCTTTTCGTCACCACGGCAGCCTGCACGCCTAACGCCTCGCCAGCCTCTCGAATCACAGCTCGGGCCACTTGATCACCACCTTTGGCCATTCGGACCACCAACACTGCCAGCGCACCCAGTGAGGCTGGGGTGGGATCCTCATAGATCATGGGGAGGAGGTCGTAAAACGAATTAACGCCGAAATGTTTAAGAAAGGCCGCCTGCAATTGAGTGGCCGGGCCGGTGCCATCGAAAGCGTGCGCAGCACGCCGCAAGCCTTCCCGGGCGATCCATTGGGAACTGCCTTCGTCACCGATAAGCATGCCCCATCCACCCACCTGGACGTACCTCAACCCGTCGGCTTTTCCGAGTACCACAGAGCCGGTTCCGCTCACGATCACGACGCCAGGGTTGTCTCCCAGTGCCCCTTGAAGCGCAATCCGCATGTCGCTGAGGACACGTACAGTTGCCTGGGGGGCAAATGCCCGCACTATGCGTACAATACGCGAACTCCCCTCGCCGTGTTGGGTGACGCTAGCGCTGCCCACAACGGCTGCTCTTATCCGTTTGGCCAGACTTCTGGCCTTAAGGACTCGCTGAAGCCCTGCAGTGATGCTGGTCAAGGCCTTTGACCAACCTATGGCAAAAGCATTCCCTGGCCCTGTTACTGCATGACGGACAATCTGTCCCTCGCTGTCAACGAGGCAGAGACGCGTCCGCGTTGCGCCTGAATCGCCAATCAAAAAAAGAGGCTGTTCAGTAAGGGCAGATTGTTGTACGCTCACAAGCAAGTTGATACCCCGTTCACATGATGTTTGCGCCCCGGCCCGAAGATGGTTTGCCTCTGCTGCAGGCTGGTGAGGTGATTTGCGCCAGAGATTGCACTTCCACCTCAGCTCATTGGCGAGTCCGCTGCGAGTGGAGTTTTATCATGACGACTCCCAGAAGAACGAAAAAACCTCCTGTTCCCATGCTAAAAGAATTTCTTCCAAAGGGCAAAAGACCGGAGCCCGCCGTCAGAAGGACGAGCCCTATGGTGACGATAACAGTACCGGCAATGGGAGCAGGACTCGGGAGATCTTGTGCCGGAATCTGGCTGGCCTGGCTTAGACGGGTAAAAAAGGTTCTGGCGCGTTCCTGCGCTTCGCCCTGAGCGGGGAAATAGCGTGCAGCGATGATGAGAGCGACAGTGGTCAGCAAGGCGGGGATGACGATGCTCAAAGCCTGGAAGTCGCCAAGGTTTGAGGGTTCGTGAGTTGCCAGAGCAATGAGGAAAACCAGTCCGGAACCGATTCCGACGAAAAACCCCGCCAATGCGCCGCTGGTTGAGAGACGGCGGCTAAGAAGGCCTGCCAACATGGGTAAGACCGTGGGGGGCAAGAAAAAGCTGAAGGCCGTGACCATCGTATTGAAGATCGTCCAGTGCAAGTAAGTCACGGCCAGGGCAATACCGAGTGACCCGACGGCTCCAAGGGCGGTCAGTATTCTTCCAACAACCACCAGTTCCCGCTGACCAGCCTCCGGATGGACCCAGCGCTGGTGCACATCTACAGTCAGAACGGCAGCAACTACATTGTAGCCAGAGGCAAGAACCGACATCGTCGCAGCAAACAGTGCTGCCACTTCCAGACCGAACATGCCCGGAGGGAGCAGCGTCTTTGCGACCTGTGCGTAAATGGTTTGGGGATCGAAACGGCCGAAAGGAATAAAAGCCCGTGCTAACATCCCCGTGAAAATCCAGAGCGGCGGTAGAACGAAGAACAGCACGCTGGCCAGCCAACCTGTTCCCCTGCAATCGCGCTCGGTGCGTGCGGCGTAAAACTTCTGAATCAGAGCCCAGTTCCCGGCGAGGGAAAGACCGCTCAGCACAAGGAAACCACCCACATAACTCCAACTGTAACGGGCCGTAACGGGGTAGAAGAATCCCGGCGGAACACTTGCCACCCACCCATGCCATCCACCGGCTGCATGCCAGGCCAGCGGCAAGAGCAGAACAATGGCTGTCATGACTAGAACGAACTGCACGAAATCGGTGATGACAGCAGCCCAAAGTCCGCCCAAAACTGTATAAACCAGAGTAATCGCCGCCGCTGTGCTCATTGCTGCAACGGCTGAGACTCCCAGCCCTGCCGAAACGAAGGTACCGATGGCTTCAATCTTCAATCCCTCGTCAAGTATCTTAAGAGGAATTCCAGACCAGGCAAAGATCTGCCGGACGGCGGGTGAGAAGCGGGTTTCTAGGAACTCAACGGGAGTAATGATTCCCGCCCGGCGCCAGCGACGCGCCAAAAGCCAGGTGATTACTATGGTTGCCGGAACAGTAGTCCAGTAAATTGTCAGCGCAACCGCACCGTATTCATAACCCAAGCCGGAGTAAACGACGATCGAAAGGGCGCTCACGTATGACATCACAAAGGACACCCCTCCGATCCACCACGGCAACTGCTTACCTCCGGCAAAATACAAATCCAGAGACTTCATATGCCGCGCGTAAACGAGTCCGACCCCGAGCATGGTCAGGAAATAAGCAACGAGAATGATGAGATCAACCACGCGCATAGGAGGCTGGGAGGTCGTGCGGAAGGGGCTGGACAGGCTCGGCATTTCCGGTTTCGAGCGACTTGTGAATGGCTTCCAAAGCCGCAGTTACTTGACGCCCATCAAGTCCGGTGACGTGTGGGGTGGTATCGTCGCGAATTGCGAAAAGAAAGTCTTCAAGGCACGATGGGAAGGCACCGCGCAGACGCCCAAAAACCTCGCATGTCAAGAACCCTTTGGGATAGGTGAATGAATCCTTGCTGCTCACCTCAATCGATTCGTACTTGCGATCCAAGTGGATGTGTCCGTCGCTTGCCAGCACTTCCACGAAAGAATCCACGATGCTGGGAAAAGTGTTGGGATAAATCCAAGCGGATTCAAAAGTCGCGAAAGCCCCTGATGAGAACTTTACCTGGGCTTGGATAACATCGTAGGTTGGAATGCCGCGTGCCGCAAGGACTTCCTTGCGCCCCAGCGCGCGCGCTTCAACGGCTTCGTCATCCAACAACCAGCGAATCAGATCCACGTCATGGGAAGATAGGAACCAGGCTGGTGTCGTCTGGGCAGGCCACGTGATGTACTCTGTCGGAACGAAGACGGTGTCATTCTTACGAGCATAGGCAGCTAGCGGCCGACCGATCTTACCGGAGGCAAGCGTTGATTTAGCCTGCTGGTAGGGTGGCAGCCAGCGGTGGTTAAAGGCAACTTGGATTTTCCGCCCCTTGCGGTGGGCGATCCGGAGGAGTTCGTCGGCTTCGTCCACGTGGGTTGTAAAAGGCTTCTCCACAAGAACGTGCCGACCGGATTCGAGAGCGTCCCGAGTCGGCTCGAAATGGAGAAAGTCGGGTGTTGCTATGACCACGGCATCGAGGTCGGGTCGTTCAAGCATCTTTCGGTAGTCTGTATAAGTGTGTTTGACCCCCGTCCGTTCGGCAATTTCAGCGAGGCGCTCTTCCCGCCGAGTTGAAACCGCCACCAACTCAGCCAAGGGATGCGCAGAATAGATCCGGGCATAGAGTTCACCCATAATTCCAAGACCGATAATTCCAATTCGCACGCGCTCCATCGTGACTCCGCCTTGAGAGAAAGGACGATTCAAACTATCTGGTTGCCTGATGAACCGGATCGCGGTATGCATCGCGCGGTCCTTCCTCTCCAAGAAGCCGTAAAAAGTTTTCCCGCAGGATAGCTTCTTTGGCCGCGTCGGAAATCCGCGCGGTAAGTACCCTTCCCAATCCGACCGCCGCCTCCAGATAAGGCATGTCCGATCCGAAAAGGATCCGGTCTGCTCCGACACGCTCGACCATGCTCTCCAGAATCGTTCGGTGGCTCTGAGAACCGGTGATATCCAAAAAAGTGTTTTCGGTGTGCCGCGCGACCTCGATCGCCTGTCCGTAACCTCTCCAAGTGACGCCAGAATGGCCGATTACGATTTTTGCCCTCGGAAATTTGCGGGCCCTTTCCAGCAACAGCAATGGCGAGCAATCAGGATCTGAATCCCAAGTGTGAACCAGCACGATGGCTTCAGTTTCATTGGCATAGTCCCAAACCGGCTGGTAGCCTGGGCCGTTGATAGGATAACGATGGAGAGCCGGGTGTAATTTTATGAGAGGGGGCGAATGAAAGTGTTTCCATCGTTTGAGTTCTTTGATGGCCGCCCCCGCCGGTTGGGGATTTACTGTGACATAGCCCCGAAATCTCTGTGGGAATGTCTTGAGCACCTCGGCAACCTCGTGGTTGCCCCGCGGACAATCCGTGTAACAGGCTCGAGTGGAAGTCACGGCAATGATCTCAATATTGAGCAGGTCCATCGTTTCGATCATCTGCTCCACTTCGAACTGATAGGCAGGGAAATCCGGATGGACTCCGATATGGCCGTGGCAATCGACGATCGGGATGGGTGATTTCATGCAGCGGCTCCTCGCAAAAGACGACGCAGGTTTCCGCCGGCAATGGCCAGCCTGGCTTCGTCACCGATGCGGGCAGTACCCAGCACGAAAAGAGCTGCCGCAGGGTTATAGAGTGGCAATCGGCTCCCAAAAATCATTCGATCTGGGCCGAAATGCAGCACGAAAGCCTCCAGCTGACGATGCGCCACGTAGGTCGAAGTATCGAAATACAGGTTTGGAAACTTCTTGAGCAGGGGAAAGAGATACCGGTCGGACCGGTAGCCCGTTTCGAGTAACAGAATCGGTAGTTTGGGAAAATTCTCAAGTAACTCAACAAGCGCTGGCCAGCCAATGTCCTCCAACGCGACAAGGGTCAACACAGAGTGATCCTGAAGATACGCGTACAATTCGCCGGAACACCAGAGAGCAGGTGAGAAATTGTGCCGGCTCACGCCGAAGTGTAAACGTACTGCTGCAGGGTTATAAACGGAAAGGCGGTCTATCGATTCTCGGTCTGGTAAGCCTGCCCACACTGGAACCAAGCGTTTGCTTGCGATCTGGGATAACTCGCGGTTGCCTTCCTGCGCGTCATACTCTTCACTTGCAAAGTGTGATACCAAGGCTCGCTCAATGCCAAAACGTTCCATTTCTGCAAGAAGGTCCGAAGTTTCGAGGGCCAATTCACCGTGCACACCAGATCGACCCACACGAACGTTGGCGTCGAAGACATGCCATGCTGCCACCTCCCTGAGGCAGGTTTCAAGTGACGATGCGCACAAGGTGTTCTCCTTGCGTTAAATTGCTGAGTTCCAGGAATCCATTTTTGATTTCCGGCGCCGTTTGCCTTCCATCGACAAGCACTGTTCTTGGGATTGTCGGTACCTGAAGTCGAAGCCTGGTTACGCCGCCACACCAAACGCGAAGCTTCATTCCATGGGCGGACCGCTGTAACAGAAGCAAAACAGGGCTCGACGCTGCAACGATCGTTTGCCCATTGCCGTTCACCGTCCGCGCGTCAGCCGCGAAAATTGTTTCATGAGATTGCACCTGCAAGGTTCCTAAAATACGCCCGTCGGTTGAAAGTGGGCCGATCTCCAAGGCTCCCGGGGCGGTGCGAAAGAGCACAGTCCGTACGGATTTGGAGTTTACAAGACGAAACCCTTCACGGTGATCGTCGGATATGACAGCAGGCGCTACTGTTTGCTCTGCTCTCCGATTGAAAGTCATTCCGACAAGAAAGTGGGCGAATTTTCCGGACGGAGATTGAAGGCGGAACTCATATGCCCGCTCATTCACCGGGTGGTTATCGCCTACTAGGCGATCGCTGGCAACCGGGGTGGCAGTAAGAGTCCAATGAGTGTTCCAGCCCGCCGCTGCGAGTCGCACAAGCGCTTTTCGTCCGATGATCGCGGCTTTGGATCCATCGATCCTTGTGGCGTCACCCATCGGAATATGGAGGAGCCATTGATAGGTGTGCGCGTTCGAGGCGTGCAGTTCATCCTTCACAATCAGCACGTCGGGTTTTAGAAAGATAAATTCACGACGGAATTGGTTTAATGCACCGTCGTATGCCTCAGCGAGTTCTGCTGAGAGGTAATCCATCGCAGGCGAAAACAAGTGGGTGGTAAAGTGTGGGTACTGCGCTAGGGCTTTCCAGTAGCGCCCGTCCTCACCAGGCTGACTGAAGGTGTCTTCATTCACAAGCACAGTGTTGTGGCCCGGCGCTTGCATGAAGTACGTGGGGTAATTCGGGTCCCGGTAATAGTCCGCATAACCGGCCTCACTGATTAACTTCTCGCCCAATGCCGCTACCTGAAAGCTGCCTTGATCGTGATGCTCATGATTGAACCAAGGCCCTACACGGATGGAGATCGCCGTGTCGGTCGGCTTCCACCCGCTCCTCAAAACAGCGCTGCCCCGCCCAGGAAAAATCCTGGAAGGAGGAGGCGCGGGGGCCACAGGGGGTGGAGTGGAGCAACAGACAAGATCAAGAATGCCCGGGGCCATCTCCAGCAAGCGCCCGGTGTGTTGCACTTTGGAAATCCCTACCAGTGTCCCGACTTCCGCCGTGTCGTAGAAGGCGCGCAGAGATGGATCGCCGCCGTATTCAGCCTCCCAAGCAAACCCTGACAGCCCTCGCAATTGCCCGCCAAAATCTCCGGTGTCGAGAACCAAGTCGGGTGTGACCTCTGCGTAGCGCAGCCACCAGAATCCCTCGACCATTCGCTTTTCCTGGGGCAGCGAAATGTGGAACGCGCGAAGAGCCGCCGTCCCGCAGGCCATGCCTTCCATGGCGAAGGCTTCATATCCAGCCGGCTCGGCTTCGCTTCCGTCGCCTGGGAAAAGGCCAGTCAATAAGTGTTCATAGGCAGCAGCAAGCTCGACAAGCGCTGTACCCAGCCGACCTGTCCACTGTGGTGTGTCACCATAGAGCGCAGCTACGCAGGCGAGTGCCCCGCCAACGGAGTTAGCCATCCAGTTACTGGCGGCAATGGGCATTCGGTCCATCAAAAAGTACTCCTCAACGGTTGGCTCGATCGCATTTCGATATGCCGCCTGCGTGATGATGCTTTTCTCTTTTTGAGTAAGCCGATCGGCAATCAAATCGTACCCAATGGCGGCACGCTGGGAGAAAACGCCAACTTCATAATAAGTATGGAGTCCATGCGCTGCGAACCAGGGAGGGGTCCAGGTGGGCCACTCTGACACTGTCAGAAGGCCACATCTTGCCGCTTCGAACGCCGTTTCGCTTCCGCTGAGCGCGTACGCAACAGCGTTAAAGCTGATTGCATTGCTGTAATTTTCAAGCAGCCTGAAGTAACCCGGGAGACCCGGAAATACCGATACGGTTGACATTGCGGCAATCCAATTTCCAGCCTTGGGACTGCACGTGAGTCTGGCGCGCAGCGATTGTGCCTGAGTGAGAACTGCACCGAAAAGCGGTGTGGAGTGAGAGAGATTCCGCAACTCTTGCAAACGTACGGAGGAAAGGTAGGCCCGCGGATGGCGAGGAACAGATCCCACAACCAAAACCCAGAATTCGGTTTGAGCACGTCTGTCGGCCACAATTACACGACGGAAACCCGGCACTCGCTGCAGAAAAGTGACTATGTATGCCCCTGGAGGAAAAGCTTTTCCTGCAGGGGATAGTTTATTAGGAACTAGATGGCTTTCGTTGTCGAAGGCCTGCACCTTAATCGGCTCTTTAGATTCGACCCTAAGCAGGAGCGATGCTCCCGGGTTGAGCGGGACTGCGTCAAACCAGGGGCCACCAGCGGAAGATCTGACCAGTTTCGGAGAAACGAGAGGAAGTTCCGCGGTTCGTTGTGCCGCGATTTCAAGCTGCCGCAAAATCAGCCGATTTGCAGAACCCTTTGCAGGCGATTGCACGACGGCCTCAAGTATTACCGCTTGCACTTCTACCCCAGTTGCCGGGAGGGCCAATGATTTTCCGATCTCGCGTACAGTGTGGAGTCCGGGCGAGTCCGGGAGAGTCAATTCGTAAAGGTGCCCGTTTTCTCCAGCCAACATGAACCGTACCCACTTGATCGGACCACCCACGGCGACTTCATATTGCAGATTAAAAGATGAGAGATAACTGGCGTGGAACTGCAGCGGCTTAATCATCCCAACGCGAAGTACATGCTGCCCGAGGGACGGCACATTTCGGACGAGACAGGAAGCGCCGCCGGTTTTCTTGGTGTAGAGAGTGGGATCATAGCCTATGTCCTGGACGAGGGGATAACTCATCCAGGCAGGAATTCCGTGACTGAAGTCATCATGAAAGATCCACGGGCTAAAAAACGGGCGAGAAGCCTCGACTTGCGGCAAGGCCGAAACCCGTAGGACCGCTTCTCCTGTCACGAGCAGACATACGCTGATCATCCGAAGGAATTTCTTCATCGTACCCCCGCGGAGCCCTCTGGGCCGAAGCGCGAACCAAGTCTGTAAGCGAGCTTCCGTACTTTGTCACAGGCTTCGACAATATCTTCCACATCCTGAGGGGTTCCAAGGAACAGGTAATGCGGAAACCATATCCCCTCCTGGCAGATCCGTTCGCTCTCGGGGAGGCGGAGTGATTCATAATCCTGTGGCGAGTGCCAAGCCCCACAACCGCAGGGAGGAAAATTCTTCCGCTGGAAGAGGGGATTGCGATAGAGAGGGTGAGGATATGCAGGCTCGGCGGGAATTCCCTCTGCGGCGAGGGCCCTGATGAATCCATCGCGACTTAGCCCTGAAAATTCCCTCGGATCATAGCGCAGAGTAACAAGATACTGCGGGTGTGATGTCACCCGCGGATCGGGATCGGCAATATGCAAACCTGAGAACGAACGGAGAAGATCCCGCAGATGTGCGGCGTTTTCCTGACGGATCTTAGACTGCGCGGGGAGTTTGGCCAGTTGTTCACCGAGAAGTGCGGCCTGGAAACCTGTCATGCGGTAATTGGTTCCCAGCGAAAAGTGCTCGAACCAGCCTCCTGATTTATGCCGGCCGTGATTACAGTATGCCCAGGCTTTTTCCGCCAAAGCTGCCGAGTTGGTTAAAATCATTCCTCCTTCCCCCGAAGTCACCAGTTTGAAGGCCTGGAAGCTGAAGGTGGCTGCGTCTCCGAAGTTTCCTACAAGAATATCGCGCCAGGCGGCGCCGTGAGCATGGGCGGCATCTTCCACCAATGCGAGACCATGTCGGCGGGCTATTTCCGGGAAACGATCCATGTCGGCAGGGTGCCCGCCGAAATGCACCACCACAATGGCCCTGGTTCGAGGAGTAATAGCCGCCTCAGCGGCTTCAGGAGAAAGATTCAGCGTAGTCGGGTCAATGTCGGCAAACACAGGCACCCCGTGGCAGAGCAACACGGTTGAAGCCGTGGCGATGAATGTGATCGCTGGCACGATGACTTCATCGCCGCATCGGATGCCCAGTGAACGCAAGGCCACTTCAAGCGCTACCGTACCGTTGCCGCAGGAGATGGCATATCTCACGCCGTGCAGGGCCGCAAAGGCCGCCTCAAATTCTTCCAGTTTTTTGTTGTAACCACCCCACGATCCGCTGCGAAGTACTTCCAGAAGCGAGTTTTTCTCGCCCTCGCCGTAGTCGGGCCAGCGAGGAAAGGGCCTCGTACGAACCGGAATTCCTCCCTGAATGGCAAGCTGCATTTCATGACCTCCCGGAGGCCGCTGAGTTGCTTGCATACTTCAACTGTCTCGATATTCGCGCACAAACGCCCTTCAGAGCAGCGGCCATTTCCTTGTCGCGCCCACGGTGCACTCGGATGGCAGGCCCCGAAATACTGACTGCTGCCACCACCCGCCCCTCACTGTCCGTAATAGGCGCAGCCACACAACGCGCACCGGAGGAATCCTCCCCGTCGTCAATTGCGTATCCTCGTTCACGCACTCGTTTCAGATCGCGTTCCAGCCTGGCCAGATCGCAAATCGTGCGCCTAGTTCGAGGGTTTAAAGGATGATCCTTGACCAGCGCTTCGAGTTCTTCGTGTGAAAGTCCGCTCAAAAGGCACTTCCCCAATGCCGTTGAATGGACAGGACTGCGCATCCCTGCATGGGCGGCCAGCCGGAACGCATGAGGACTTTCGAGCACATGGATGTATAGCACTTCGCCTTGGTCCAGTACCCCAAGGTTGACCGTCTCATGAAAACGGCTATGCAATTCGGCAATTAACGGAGCTGAACAGCGAACAAGGTTCTCCGATGGCAAACGCATGCGTATTATCTGCGCCCAGCGCGGAGTCAACGAATAAAGCCCGCGAGAATCTCTCATGACATAGCCGAGATCCGCAAGCGTGTACAGGATGCGGAACACTGAACTCTTGACCAGCCCGCTCCGTTCTGCAAGTTTCGCCAAGCTGATCTGATCCTCGCCGCCGAATGCGGCGATTACTCGCAGTGTACGTTCGATGGCGGAGATGTAGTTTCTTGCCGGCATGCTCGCTTTTCCCTCTAACTTATACTCAAAATCTATATGCAAGGCAATCAGAATTTGCTTCGGATGAACTCTGTTATTCTGCATGTAAGAATATAAGCACGTCATCGAAGGATCGGACAACTGCCAGCCTTTAATTTGCCTGAACGATACTCAGACGCTGGCACACTGTTCTGACCAGCGAAATTACGTTTAAAACGTGGGAAATAGATTCGCTCTTCAGAGCCGTCGGACCTTATGGTCTTCAATAAAGCGGTCATAAGGAGATACGTTTGGCTGTGCAGTTCCTGCAACACGACCTCCTCGTATTGTGGATTGATCGCTATTCTTCTGTGAAGAATAGACGAAAACGCCGTCAAAGCGGATTTTTCGTCTTGACTCTATCTCGGATTCCGTGCTAGCAATGTCTCGTTCGCTGAAAAGACATTCTGTCTAGCAGAATGGCTATCCATTGACATTGGGGGCTGAGAGGAGGAAAGAATGAGTTACACGAAGAGAGCCACCGTTCACGCTGGTCTCGTCCTTTTACTGCTGAGTGCTTTGGGGACGGCGGTGCTAAAGGCTCAGACAGCCCGCGGAACTATCTTGGGAACCGTCAGAGACGCCTCCGGAGCGGTCATTCCCGGCGCCACGGTGACGTACACCAACGAGGCAACCGGCATCCGGGGAACTTTCACAACAACCAATTCGGGTGACTATGTATTTGTCAACATGCTTCCCGGAACTTACACCGTCACTTGTGAGAAAGCGGGTTTCAAGACTGTGACTGCCAGCCATTTGATCCTCCAAGTGGATCATACCTTGAGGCAGGACTTTACCCTGCAGGTAGGCACTGTTACCCAGACTGTAACTGTTTCATCCGCAGCTCAGATGGTGCAGACAGACAACACCACCATCGGCGGCGTGATCTCCGGCGAATTGCTCCAGGCTATCCCGCTCAATGGTCGCGACTTCACCAACCTCATCGCACTTGAAGCGGGCGTCACCCAGCCTTCCGGCGGGATTCAGACGTCGGTTTTCGACCAGCATGGCTTGAACGACAACTGGCGAGCCTTCAGCATCGACGGAACACGACCCGGTTCTATCAGCTATACGATCGATGGAGTTCCAGACAACGATCAATTTTTCTCCAAAGCTTCTGACATTCCTTCGCAATACTCGCTTCAGGAATTCAAGCTCATGAACGGGCTTTATTCTGCGGAGTATGGTCCGGGGACCGCTCAGGTAAATGTGGCAATCCGGTCGGGCTCGAACCGATTCCATGGCAATGCCTACGACTTTATTCGCAATGCTTCCTTGCAGCCGGAAAACCAACTGAACAAGACCTTGAATTCACTGCATCATTCGCGGTTGCCTCTCTCCGACCCGCTGAAGCAGCAGAACCAGTTCGGAGCAACCGTGGGAGGTCCGATCATTCACAACAAAGCTTTCTTTTTTGGCAGCTATGAAGGCGGTCGTCGGAACGTCCTGGCCGGCGGTATTACGTCCATGATGGTTCCCACCGATGCAGAACGCAATGGAAATTTCTCGGACTGGCCATATCCGATTTATGATCCCAGCACAACGGTGGTTTCCGGGAACCCACCTACGGTAACCAGAACGCCATTTCCCAATAACATTATCCCTCCTAACGATATCAACCCAATTGCCCAAAAGTTGATGAACTATTATCCTCACGCTGACGTCAGCTGCACGATGCCCTGCACAAATTTCGTCGCCGCTAACCCGAAGTCCCGTATCACAACCGATACCGTCACAGGGCGTGTAGACTACAACATCAGCAGTCGAGACCGGCTTTCCTTCATTATGTCGATCTGGCGCGACAACGCTCCTTCACCTTCGGTGATCCCCATCAACAGCACGCTGGTGCTCACGCATAGTGGGATTTACGGGCTGAACTGGCAGCACTCTTTTTCTCCCACTATGATTAATGAAGCCAGGCTGGGATATAACCGCACCTTTTTCCACGAAGGGGCATCGAGTGCATTTGGACCGAATCTGGCTGCTCAACTCGGTCTCAAAAACACTCCCAATGTTCCGGCCTTTTACAATATCCCACTCGTTGCTCCCACACAGGGCTATGCCGGCATCGGCAACGGGAATAACGGTTATACCCAGACGGACAATATCTTTCAATACGCTGACGACCTGAAATTCATCCATGGCAAACACACTTTTGCAGTCGGGGCTCAAATTCTTCGGTACCAACTGGCCGACCGCGACGGGTTCAATGCAGAAGGCAAGCTGACCTTCGATGGCCAATATACTGGTATTGACCCTAAGGCCTCGGCGGCGGGACAGGCTGGACCGACGGCTGGGAACGCGATCGCTGACTTTCTGCTGGGCGATCCGTCCACACTTACGCCTCCACTGCCAATTGCCTCGGACATTTATGACTTGCGAGGCACCGGAATAAGCCTTTATGCTCAGGATGACTTTCGCGTGACACGGCGCCTCACTCTCAACCTGGGGGTGCGTTACGAACTACCGCCGGGGTTGCATAGCATTGACAATAGCGGCGCGGCGCTTAATCTTGCGACACCGGGCGGAGGGTTGATTTGGGCCAGCCGGAGCTTTGTCCAGCAGATGTCGCCCGCCCTCACGCCGGCACAACAGCAGACCTATATGCAGTGCTGCGTGACCAATGAACTGGTGCCGCGTGATACCACGGACTTTGCTCCCCGCATCGGTTTTGCTTGGCGACCTCTTCACACTGACCGGTTCGTCATTCGATCCGGTTATGGCATTTTTTATGGCCTGTACATGCGCTTCTATGACGGAACGAACTTCGACAGCAACTCCCTTTACTCGATCACGGCGCCTCCATATCCGAATACAACAGGGTTAGAGTCAGTCTCACCGCTGGCATTGAGCGGCCTGTGGCTGGCACCGATTGTTGGGAATCCTTTTCCTTCGCTGTTGGCGAGACCTTACTTATTCGGGATTCAGACCGAATGGCCCAAGAACCACACGCCCTATACGCAGGAGTGGAGCTTTGATACGCAGTATGCTTTGAACCAGAATACGCTGCTCGACGTTGGCTACGTGGGTTCGCATTCCATCCATTTGCCGATTCAATGGCACTTCAATGAGGCGTTTCCTCCACCCGTGGTTGGAGATCCCTGCAACTACCTCCAGGATGCCTCGCAGGCGACGGGAGGAAATGCCGCCTGCGCAACTGACCCCAACTTCGTTCCCATTGACCGGCGGGCGCCCTTTGTGAATTTCTACACCCGCTCCTACGCCAATGCCAACATTCTGAGCTCTTATTACAACGGACTCCAGGTGCGGTTGACCGAGCGCTTCTACCACGATTTGAACCTTGTGGTCAATTACACCTATTCGAAGACAATCGACATGAATTCAGAAATTGCCGCGTTTAGCAATCAGGCTAACTTTATCCAGGACGCCCACAACCTGCGCGCTGATTATGGTCCCGCGGACTTCGACCAGACTCACCGTTTCACGGTCGGATATGCTTATGGTTTGCCCTTTGGTTCAGGGCGGGCGCATGACCTCGGACGGTTTGGCAACTGGACAGTGGGCGGGTGGAATGTCAGCGGCACTGTGACGCTGGCGAGTGGCCTGCCTGAAACGGTCTTCTGCTGCACGCGGAGCCCGGATCAGTTCGGAAACCTTTTCGGCAATCGCATCCGTGCGAACATCAATGGCAACCCAGTGGGAGGCATTACGCAAACGGTGTTTCAATGGATCAACCCATCCGTCTTCTCCGTGCCAACACCCGGAACCTATGGAAACAGCGGCCGCAATATTGTTCGAGTTCCCGGGCAGCGACAGACCGATATTGCGTTCGTCAAGCAATTCCGCATCCATGAGCGGCAGAACCTGGAATATCGCCTGGAGATGTATAACCTGTTCTCGAGCACACATACCGGCACGCACTTTTTCAATAATGTCGTGACCAGTAGCCCGGCCAACTGTACTCCTGGGCCAAGTGGCAACTGTTCGTTTGGATCTCTCGTACCGTTGAACGGTGCCGGAGCACTTAATTTCTGGAATCCGCGTATTATCCAGATGGCACTGGTTTATTCGTTCTGATCGAAGGGGGGTGTTGCTGGGTTGTCTCTCGCAAGCAGGGCTTGATGTTCAAGCCGTGAGAGCACCACGGGGCTTCATGAAATGCGAGGGCTCCACGCTTCGAAAAGGAACATTGCCTGTATCGCTTGGCGCGCCGGATGCCGGAAGTGCACTTCTTTGCTGCGTAGCCCTCTTCGGTGGCATTCATAATATGAAGGGCAATGTTTGAGGGGTCGACGCTGCTCCTCGGTGACAGGAGGAAGCCGTGTAACTCGATCTAATGGCCCCATCGCGTCAAGACCATCGAAGGCGAATGTTCGGCTGTCTCGTTGCTATATAGTCCGCTAGGCGTATCGAGGCGTACGGGCGTGGGTCGCGGTTTCTTGTTGCTGATTTCCCGCCTAAATATCAGCTGGAATACCAGCGAAAGAAAAGTTACTGTTTTCTCGGCGCCTCGTCGCAGGACCCTGCTCTTCGAGGATCGGGCACGACCACCAAGCCTAAGTTTTAGTTCTCCACTTGCCCGTGGTGTCGCAGGGTGCAAAGATGGTTTCATATTCGTTTCTGATAAAACCGGGCGGCTTGAGGGACTCATTTTGGGATGGCTATTATTTCTCCTCAAGTCGCCTGGCCTTATACCGTGGCATCGATTCTTGAGGATTTTTGCTTTTCCCTTGGGTTGCAGGCCGAAAGTCAAATCATGATAACAATCGATTGGGTCGTAGTGCTGGTCTATGCGCTGCTTGCACTGGCCATCGGCGTTTACTTCACGCACCGCGCTGGCAAGAACATTGAAAGCTATTTTGTGGGCGGTCGTTCGCTTCCCTGGTGGGCGATCGGGTTTTCCACCGTGGCCACCTTTACCTCGGCGGGGTCCGCTTCAGCGTTCACGATGCTGGTTTATACCGGCGGACTGCTCGGCAACTGGTGGTGGTGGATTCCTTGGATGATCTGGATGCCGCTTGTGGCGGTCATATGGTCAAAGTTCTGGCGGCGTCTGGGAATTGTTTCGACCGCTGAATTTGTTGAAGTGCGTTATGGCGGGCGAGCCTCGGGCATCTTCCGATCTGTGGCGGCGATTTATTTCAGCCTCGGCTGGGCCGTGGTGCTGATCGCCTATGTCACAGGTTGGATAACCAAATCGGTAGGGCCCTCCTTGGGATGGAGCAACATGGCAGTGATCCTTTTTGCTGCCGCGGTTACCTTGTTTTATACGCTGCTCGGAGGCCTTTTGGGAGCCGTCTATTCGGAGGTCTTTCAGTTTGCCTTTTTCGTCCTGGCCAATGTCATTTTCATCCCGGTAGTCATTCGCCGTCTTGGCGGTTTGGGTAACGTTTACCAAAGTGTGGAGAAAATTGCCGGAGCCCAGTTCTTCCGCGCCACACCCCCAGGGGGAGCCTTCACGGGCCTTACAATTTTCGCGCTGGTTTTGCAGGGGCTTTTCTTTGCAGCGTCGCCGGCTGGGGGCGAAGGTTTTACGGCGCAAAAGTTCATGAGCGCCAGGAACGAATTCCACGCTCAGGTAGGGCAGTTGTTCAACGCTTTTCTTTCCCTCGTGGTTCGTGTCATACCATTCTTCTTTCTGGGAATTCTTGGCGTGGCCGCATTTCCCCACTCAAGAGTCGCCGGGGAGCGGGTATGGGGAGATCTGGTTAAGCTTTTCGGCCCTCCCGGTTTAAAGGGGCTGCTAATCGCGGGCGAGTTTGCTGCCTATCAATCGGCGGTGAGCACTGAGTTGAATTGGGGTGCCTCCTATCTCGTCAACGACCTGTACAAGAGGCAGATTAATCCCGGCGCCAGCGAACGCCACTACGTTTGGGCGGGTCGCATGGCTACTTTTGGTCTGTTGGTTATCGCGCTGATGGTGGCGGGGTTTTTCGTGAAGGGAATGATGGCTTGGTTTCTCTTCATTAACAACGTCATGATCGCTTTTATTCTGCCACTTTCATGGCTGAGATTTTTCTGGTGGCGCCTGAATATTTGGGGAGAGATTGCCGCGCTGGCAGGGGGACTGCCCCTCAGCTATATAGTGTGGTTTGTATTCGACTTCGCACACAAGCCTTTCTGGGAAGGCTTTCTGCTTTTGTTCGGGGCAGGATGGGTTGTCATCGTGGCCGTAACTCTAGCGACCGCACCTGAGAAACGCGAGACGCTGATGGAATTCTATTTGCGCTGCCGACCTCCCGGTTTTTGGGGTGAAATCGCGAAGTCGATTTCCCCGGAAGAACATCGGCGACTGCGTGCGGAAACGTGGAGCGACATTTACGAATGTGCACTTGGGATCGCGTTTTGCACCGGTGTCGTGGTCATGACCGCCGAGTTGTTTGGCAGACATTGGGCGGTTGCTAGCTCCTGGGGCTTGGTCACCGCCGTTACCTTCGGCCTTTTCTGTTCCCGATGGTCCGGTAAAGGGATTTTCAAACAACTCCGTTCAGATGATTTTCCCAAACCTGATGATTTCAGCCCGTACGATTGACCCTTACTCAACCCCGATTCCGAAGTTGAAGTCCGGAATCTATGTGAGTTGAGGGATGCCGCATGACGAATCTCCCTTCAGGTTGCCGGTTCAGGATTGAACTTCGGCGAAGTGGGACCGAAGTAAGCTAACAGGCGGTCGAACAAGGCGTTACGGTGTTCGAGACCGCCCCAGGCCGAGGACAGATGGAGCACCGTGCGATGCCCGGCGCGGCCCAGAATCGCTCCACACAGAAACACCTGCGCCCGCAAGCTGGCGGGCCGTCGGTAGCTCGTCATCCCGGTGGCGCGCTGGAATTCGCCCAGCAGGTTGAACAGCATCAGGATTGCCAGGAAGGCCGCCTCGGTGGCATAGAACTGCTTCAGGCAGAAATCATCGGCGGCCAGGTTGGATTTCAACTCTTCGATGCGTTGCTCCACACACGCCCGCTGGTGATAGTCGCGCCCAATCTCCTCCGGCGGATCCGCCAGGCTGGTGACGAACACCCGAAACGTAGAGCCGGGAACCTCCATCAGCTTGCGGCCCAGCGAGGACTTGCGCTCTTGAAGCTCCTCGCGCACCACCACGAAACGCCGCGCCCGGTCCCATCCCCAAAGCTGCAGCCGAAACTCTCCCACCCCGTAGGTCGCCTCCAGCGCCCGCCATTCGCTCACCCGCGCCGCTTCCCGCTTCAGCCAACGCGTCAGCCGCGCCACGACGATGGAATCGAGCTTCTGCTCCTCCAGATAGCTCAACAGCTTCTCATCGAAAAATCCCGCGTCGGCCCGCACCCGGCGAATCCCCTCCGGACTTTGCAGCTTCGCCAGGGCCTCTTTCAGAAACTCCACCACCCCGGTGTCGGCCCGGGTGTTCCCGCTTCGCAGCCAGCCGTGCAGCACAAAGTGCGCTTCCCCCAACACCGCCAGCAGCGGATGGTGCGAGGCTCGTCCGGGCTTCTTCGGGTTGTAACCCTTCTGCGCCCCTTCTGCCGCCCGTAACGCTCAAACACCGTCGAGTCCAGGTCCAGACTGTAGCCCTCGCTGCGGAGCGGCAACCGCTCCAGTTGCCACGCCCACAGCGGCTCATACATCCCGACCACCATCCCCTGTGTGAAGCGCTTGAACAAATTCCGGAGCGTGCCGTCGGTGGGAAAGCGCTTCACCCCCACGAGCGCCTGCAGGGCGCGGTCCGCTGGCAGCATCGAGCTATGCGCAAAGCGCCGCGCTCCCGCCGCCATCGGGATCACAAAAGCCGTGAAGGTTTCCTCCGCCGCAATGGCATTCGGCGACTGCAGATGCACCGGGGTCTCCTGACGCACTTGCTCCGAGAAGCCGATCCGCCGCAGAAAATCGATGAAGACGCTCAGCCCTCCAAACGGTGTCACTGCCCGCGGCGTCTCGCGCAAAACTACTTTCTTTTCGCCCCAAAGCACGCTAATTTCTCTCTGCACCGTTTTGTTCCTCCTCCGCCAATCGAAAAACCCATTTCAATTTAGCGGATTAGAACTCAACGGTGTATCCTTACTTCGGAATCGGGGTTCACTCGAGCTTATTCGGCCTTTGGCCGTTTGGATAATCAAGGAGATTCGGCAGGAGCTTTTCCGCCACTAGGATCGAAGCGCCCACGGCGCCTGATTCACCTCCCATGCGTGAAACGATGACCTTCAGATTTCTCACTGAACGGTTAAGCGTGCGGGCCCGAAAGGAGTGGAACAGCGGCTTGATCAAAAAAGCTTTCGCTGCAGGCGGCACCTCCCCTCCCAGTACAATCGCTTCGGGATTTAAGAGATTGATGACGGTAGCAATTCCAGTGCCCAAGTGAAGGCCCGCTTCGCGAAGGACGGTCTGGGCAAGCTGATCCCCTTCTTTCGCGGCGCCCACGATAGCCTCGATCGACATCTGGTCCGGCCGGGTGGCCATTAGCGAAGCCAGACTTGAGTGTACTCCTTGGCTAAGTCCGCTTTTCACGCGGTTGATGATGGCCCACCCCGACGCGAACACTTCGAGACACCCGCGATTACCGCAGGAACAAAGATCCCCACGCTCGTCGATGGTTGTGTGTCCGAGCTCTCCAGCCAGATCATCGGCGCCCAGGTACAAGCGGTCGTCAATGTAGATGGCTGCACCAATCCCCATGGAAACCACGACATACACGAACTCTCGATATCCCTTGGCGCTGCCGAATCTCTTTTCTGCAAGCGCCATCGTGCGGGCGGTATCTTCCACGACGACGGGGAGGCTGTATTTCGCTTGAATTCTTCGTTTGAGGGGGACGTCGGTCCATCCTGGGACCTTGGGCCAGAAAAGGACTGTCCCGGAATGGCGGTCAATCACACCAGAAATTGCTACGCCGATGCCTCTTATGAGTGGGTCCGCGTGCAGGGTGCTGCCAATTTCACGCTCAATGAGATCGAAAACATGCTGTTCTCCCCTGCCGATTTCCGTCGGCATGGTCCGTAAAGTCAAAACTCCTCCTGAGAAATCTGTCACGACAATGCGAGTATTTGCCCGTCCTATGCGGATGCCCAGTAGGTGGGCCAAGTCAGAACGTACTTGCAGTAAAACACGGCGGCGCCCCACACGCGACGGAGACCGCCCACCCTCCTCTATCAGTTGCGCCTGCCGGAGTTCCGCGACCAGTGCACTGATGTAACTTGGCGCAAAACCCAGAGTTTCGGCCAGGGCGGCTCTCGATGTCTGGCCCTGGGAGTAAATTGCTTGTAATACCTTCAGTAGATCATTTCGTTTCATTTGGCCTCGAATGGCTCGCGTCCTAGACCGTCAAGCGTTTCAACCATAGCTAAAACAACCTCCAAGTGCAACGACCACAATGACAAGAAAGAGAATCGGAGAAGGCGGCAGACATTGGGCTACCAAATTAACTGTCCTCATTCAAATCGTATCCAGCGATACTCCGCGGTCGTCTTGGCAATGACTTCCGGTGTCTAAACCGGCTTGGGAGGCCCATTATTAAGTCTCCTATGATTAAACATCCAGAATATGGCGCAGTAGCTGAACCATTACAACATATAAGAACTAATCCTTGACAGTGTATCCCTCAGGTGATATAAGCGCCATCTGAGCGCAATGGGATCCTTTTTAAGTTATCCGAACTCTACGGGCGAAGGTATATGCCAAGGGTCACCTCAGTTGCGCTAAGGAGGTGTAGAAATGGCGGGGGGCACTCACGAGATGGGGCTTCGAACAATACTGGAATTTGTCTTGTATCTACTGGCTCTTTTAACCGTCACGGTTGTATCTGCAAGCAGGGGTTTGGCTAGCATCAACGGCAGTATTTCCGGCATTGTTACTGATCCGAGTGGAGCAGTTGTTCCCGGGGCGCAAGTCACTGCAACCAACACTGAAACTGGCATCAAACAATCCGCGAAGTCTGACAGCGCGGGGTTCTATTCCTTTCCTGAACTCCCGATCGGTCCGTACACTCTGACCGTTGTTCACACAGGCTTCAAAGAGTTTCGCCAGACTGGGCTGGTCATTAATGCCAACTCTTCTATCCGTGTCGATGTCCAGTTGGAAGTTGGCGAAACTAAGCAGAGCGTCACTGTTTCCAGCACGGCTGTTCATATTGAGACGACTAACACACAAATGGGTGAAGTTATTACCGGCTCAGTGATGACCTCCATCCCTTTGAACGGAAGATCGTACACGGACCTGCTAGCGCTGCAACCCGGGGTTGTACCTCGATCAACAGGCGAGTATAGCGCTGGATTTTCTCCATCCGGAAATTTGGATCCGGGAAATCTTTCGGTGAGCGGCCATCGAGAATCGGCGAATGGATTCATGGTGAATGGGGGCAATGTGGAGGAGGGGGGAAATTTGGGAACGTCCGTTATCCCAGATCTCGATTCTATCGCCGAATTCAGGATTTTGACCAATAACTTCGATGCGCAGTATGGCAATTACATGGGCGGACTGATCAATGTTGTCACAAAATCAGGAACCAACAATTTTCACGGGAGCTTGTTTGAATTTCTCCGTAATCCCAATCTTGATGCTCGCAATTTCTACTCGCCAAGCCGTGCCACGCTGCATCGGAACCAGTTTGGGGGGACTTTGGGAGGGCCGATCATCCACGACAAGCTGTTTTTCTTCGGGGATTATCAGGGTACACGCGAAGTGGCTGGGGAAGACACGGGGAATATCCCGGTACCTTCGTTGGCGGAAAGAAGCGGAGACTTCTCGGATGTAGCCCAACAGTTGACCGGAACAGTGAACGGACCATCCTGGGCGAACATGCTCTCACAGGAATTAGGTTATCCGGTAACTAACGGCGAGCCTTATTATACCCCTGGCTGTACGAGCTCATCCCAATGTGTGTTTCCAAATGCCGTTATTCCGTCACAGGCCATCTCTCCGCCGGCAAGTGCCCTCCTCAAGTATATCCCTCAACCTAACGTTGCTGGTGGTTTCTTCTCATCATCGGCTTTTGATGAGACTCTCCGGGATGACAAGTTCAGCTATCGCGTCGATGCAAACACCAAATGGGGCATGTTGACGGCTTACTATTTCTTTGACGACTACAACCTTTTGAATCCTTATCAAAGCTCAAACATACCTGGCTTTGCCACGTCAACACTGGGTCGTTCACAGCAGGCAAACTTCGCCGATATTAAATCCTTCGGCCCAGCCGCAGTGAATGAGTTTCGCCTGAACTACACCCGCTATGCCACGTCGCCAACTCCGGTGGGAGGTGTGGGTCCGAAACTGGATTCCTTCGGGTTTGTGACAGGGCCGGGGACTCCCGGCATCGTTGTGCAGGATCCGCAGATCGAAGGGGTTCCTAGCGTGGGCTTGAACGAATTCTCGTTCGGCGTGAATCCTTACACTGAAGTGCAGATTAACAACACTGGCGAACTCCTCGACAACTTCACAAAAATCCATGGCACACACACTTGGAAGCTTGGAGGAAGCTTTCACCTCAGTCAGATCGACATCTTTGACCACGGCGCCAACAACGGTACCTTCAGCTTTGACGGCGCGGAGACGGGAAGCGACTTTGCGGATTACCTGCTCGGAGCCGTTTCGTCGTATCAACAGGGCAGCCAGGTTCCGATGTATACGACCACTCGCTACTATGCCTTATATCTCCAGGACAGTTGGCGGGAGCGCCAGAATCTCACGTTGAACTATGGGTTACGTTGGGAGGTTAGTACGCCGTGGTACGAAAAGCACAATCAGATCGAGACGATTCTTCCCGGTGTGCAATCGGTGGTTTTTCCAGGGGCACCTGAGGGTTGGGTATTCCCTGGAGATCCAGGCGTTCCAAGAACTCTTTCACCAACCCGCTATAACAATTTCGGCCCGCGCATCGGCCTGGCTTATTCTCCCAAGATCGATGAAGGAGTTCTCGGCAAGATTTTCGGAGGGCCGGGCAAGTCTAGTATTCGTGCCGGTTATGGAGTGTTTTTTACTGCCTTTGAAGACGCCACGAGTTTTAACGAAGTCGGCGATGCGCCTTTCGGATATTTCTGGAGCAGTCCTGCACCTCCTTTGTTCACAACTCCCTTTATTGATCGTGCAACTGGAAATAATGAAGGGCAACGCTTTCCAGTGCCCTTTCCCCCTCTCAATGTTAGCCCTTCAAATCCTGACAGAAGTATTAACTGGGCTCAATTCATCCCAATCTCAAGCTCTCCGGGTTTTTTCCACGACAACCGACTGCCTTACTCTGAGGATTATATGTTCTCTTTCCAACGCCAACTCAACTCGAATTCGATGTTCAGCCTGAGCTATGTGGGCACGCAGGGTCATCGTCTGCTCGCGGACTTGGAGTCTAATCCCGCCAATCCAGCGCTTTGCCTGAGTCTCAGCCAGCCGAGTGAGGTCATGCCGGGAACGGCCACCTGTGGTCCCTTTGCCGAGGACAGCACTTTCTATCCGATTACCGGTGGGGTGATTCAGTCCGTGCGGACCGTCTTCACAAACGGCTTGGGCAGCAATGGATGGTTTGCAACCATGGCCAACTCGAACTACAACGCACTTGAAGTGAGCCTCAGGCATACAAGTAAACGCGCGGCAATTTTGATGTCCTACACGTACAGTAAAGCACTTGATAATGCTTCAAGTTGGGGACCCGGAATGGGGGACGCAGGCGAACAGATCAACCCGGTAAACTATAAATTGTCGAAGGCCCTTTCGGCATTCGATATGACCCACAATTTCGTAGTCAGTTACTCTTACGAATTACCGTTTGACAAGTTGTTCTCACATAACAGGCTGACCGCGGGCTGGATCATTACAGGGATTACCCGCTATACGACCGGTTTGCCCGTTACCATGACTGAACAGGATGATAACTCGCTGCTCGGGACATTTTGCACAGGGCCGACATGTGCTGTAGTAGATACCCCAAACTTCACTCGGGGTCCATTGAATTTTCAAGATCCCCGGTCGGGAAAACCGTATTTCAATACTTCATTGTTTACTCCGGAAACGCTCGGCCAACGTGGAAACTCTAACCGGCGGTTTTTCCACGGGCCAGGAATCGCCAACTGGGATTTTGGCCTGTTAAAGGATCTACATCTAACCGAGACCAAATCCCTCGAATTTCGCGCTGAGTTCTTCAACATTTTTAACCATGCCCAGTTTGGGCTGCCGCAGGGCGATATTATTAATTCGTCTTTTGGGATGGTGACATCGGCTGCTGCCCCGCGAATCGGGCAGGTGGCCGCGAAACTGGAATTTTAGAGAAAGTCTCGGTGGAACTGGAGTTTCTCGGGCTTGCAGGTTTGATGTCCAGTAGTCGTGCGTATACCAATACACCCCAGGGAAGAGCGAGCGCAAGACGGACCGGTGTATAAACGAATCTTCAAATACCCAGGCGGTGTGAAAGATCAATGAAGTGGAACTCCGAGAACAGTTTCCTGGCCAAGATGCTTTCGGCAGCTTGTAGCCCACTCATTAAACACAAGCCTAGCCCTTGCGACAATTTCTTCTTGCCCTGGCTTGCAGGTGTGCTGGCTTTGGCTGCGGGAGTTGCCCTGGTCGCAAACAACCGGATTACTGCGCAAACGGCTACCGGCGTGCCGGTTTATCTTGATCCGAAGGAGCCGATTGAGGTTCGGGTCAGGGACCTGATGAGCCGGATGACGCTCAAGGAAAAAGTCGGCCAGCTCAATCTGCCGTGCGTGTACGTGGACGAGTTGGGCAAGACGATTCCCGAGAAGATGCAAGCCTGCCGGCGGTTTGCGGCCGGAACCTACACGGATGAGATTGGCCCGGGCTGCGGCTTTTTCACGCTGGCGGACACGATTCTGCACGAAGGGGTGCGGCAGCAGGTGGAATATTTCAACGAGCTTCAGCGGATCGCTACGACGCAGACGCGGCTGAAGATTCCGCTGCTGGAGGACGAAGAAGGCACGCACGGGGCGATGTTTCCCGGAGCGACGGTCTTTCCGGAAGGGCTGGCCATTGGCAGCACGTTTGACATGCCGCTGGTGAAGGCGATCTATGGGGCGGCGGCGCAGGAGGCGCGGGCGGTGGGAATCCATGTGCTTTCGACGCTGGTGCTGGAGTTGGACCGCGATCCGCGCATGGGGCGCAACGAGGAAGCCTATACGGAAGACCCCTATCTGTATTCCCGCATTGCGGAGAACATTGTGCGCGGGGCCCAGGGCTCAAACATCGATGCGCCGGACAAGACGATTGCACTGATGACCGACTTCCCGACCCAGAGCGAGCCGGCGAGCGGGCTTGAGCGCGGCGCCATTGAACTCTCCGAGCGGGCGCTGCGGAAGAATTATCTGCTGCCCTGGATAGCGGCATTCCGTGCGGGGGCGTTGGGAGTGATGGCGGGGTATCCGGAAATCGAAGACGTGCCGGAACACTCCTCGGTCAAGTGGAATGACACGATCCTGCGGCACGAGTTGGGCTTCAAGGGGATTGAGGTGAGCGAAGGCGGGGGTTTCGGGACGCTGATTTATGAGGGCATTGTGCCGACGCAGAAAGAGGCGGGGGCGCTGGCGCTGCGGGCGGGAGTGGATCTGGACATCACGTATGAGCCGGCGTACATGGGTCCGCTGATTGAGAACGTGGAGGAAGGGAAGGTGCCGATGGCGCTGGTGGACCGTGCGGTGCGGCGGGTGCTGGAGGCGAAGTTCCGGCTGGGGCTGTTTGAGCATCCGTATGCGGACTTGGGGCGGGCCGAGCGTGTGGTGCACTCGAAGGAACATCAGGAGTTGGCGTTGCGGGCCGCGCGCGAAGGCATTGTGCTTTTGAAGAATGAGAACGATCTGCTGCCGCTGAAGAAGGATTTGAAATCCATCGCCGTGATCGGGCCGAACGCGAACGATGCCCAGAATCTGGTGGGGGATTACGCGCCGTCGGTGATTCTGCAGCCGATGAAGACGATTCTGGACGGGATCAAGGGGAAGGTGGGGCGGGCGACGCGCGTGCTCTATGCGAGGGGATGCGCGGTGAACGATCAGGACCGGAGCGGGATTGCGGCGGCGGCGGAAGCGGCCAGGCAGGCGGAAGTGGCCATTGTGGTGGTGGGTGAGCAGGCGCGGCGGGAAGGGAATCACACGCGGGCGGCGCCGACCGACGGGGAAGGGTACGATGTGGCAAGTCTGGACCTGACCGGGGTGCAGGAAGACCTGGTGCGGGCGGTGGCGGCGACGGGGACGCCGACGGTGCTGGTGCTGATCAACGGGCGGCCGCTTTCGGTGCGGTGGGAGGCGGAGCACTTGCCGGCCATCGTGGAAGCGTGGAACCCGGGCGAAGCGGGCGGCGAGGCGGTAGCGGACGTGCTTTTTGGAGATTACAATCCGAGCGGGCGGCTGGCGATTACGGTTCCCCGGAGCGTGGGGCAGTTGCCGGTGTACTACAACTACAAGCCGTCGAAGGCATACTGGATTGGCGAGGGCTGGACACACCATCGTGGCTATGTGGATATGCCCGGCACACCACTTTATCCCTTCGGCTACGGGCTGAGCTATACGAAATTCGAATACAGCAATCTTCGGATCGACCCGCCGGAGATTTATTCGGCTGGCAAAACGCAGGTGAAGGTGGATGTGGAGAATACCGGCAGGCGGGCGGGAGTGGAGACGGTGCAGCTTTACCTGCATGAACGTTATGCTCCGGTTGCGACGCCGGTGAAGCAGCTTCGGGGGTTCGAGCGGGTGGCCCTTCAGCCTGGGGAGAAAAAGACGGTCACGTTCATGATCGGGCCGGAAGACTTGCAGTTGCTCGACCGCAACATGCATTGGGTCGTCGTGCCGGGAACGTTTGACATCATGATCGGCAAATCGTCGGCGGATATCGTCCTGAAAGG
>Ga0070738_10002347_pt1 | contig 29791 bp, 17 predicted proteins | sample Coa_R2_2_FD_66446 | JGI IMG/M metagenome (GOLD analysis project Ga0070738, IMG submission 66446) | Surface soil microbial communities from Centralia Pennsylvania, which are recovering from an underground coalmine fire - Coalmine... | ecosystem: Environmental > Terrestrial > Soil > Unclassified ...
TCGTAGCCGACGTACCCCGGCGGCGCGCCGATCAGCCGCGAAACAGAGAACTTCTCCATGTACTCCGACATGTCGACCCGGATGAGGGCCGACGCGTCGGCGAACAGGAATCGGGCGAGCGCCCGCGCCAGCTCCGTCTTGCCCACACCCGTGGGGCCGGCGAAGATGAAGGTCCCGATCGGGCGCTGTGGGTCCTTGAGCCCCGCTCGGCTCCGGCGGATCGACCGCGCGAGCGCCTTGATCGCCTCCTCCTGCGCGACCACCGAGGCGTGCAGCTCGGTCTCCATGCGGAGCAGGCGGGCCGTCTCGGCCTCCTGGAGCCGGGTCACCGGGATGCCGGTCCACCGGCTCACGATGAAGGAGATCTCCTCCTCCCCGAGCACCGGACGGTGCGATTGCCGCCGCTTCTCCCACTCCTCCTGCTTGCGGCGGATGTCGGCCTGGAGCTCGCGCTCCTTGTCGCGCAGTGACGCGGCCCGCTCGAAGTTCTGGTCGCGAACCGCCGCTTCCTTCTCGGCGATGTTGTCGTCCAGCTTCCCCTTGAGCTCCGAGACTTCGGGCGGCGGCGCCTGGGCGGCCAGGCGCGCCCGCGCGCCGGCCTCGTCGATGACGTCGATCGCCTTGTCGGGGAGGAACCGGTCGGTGATGTAGCGCTCGGAGAGCTTGGAGGCGGTCACGAGCGTCGTATCGGGGATCGTCACCCGGTGGTGATCCTCGTACTTCTTGCGCAGCCCCTTGAGGATCTCGACCGTCTCCTCGACCGTCGGCGGATCCACGATCACGGTCTGGAACCGCCGCTCGAGCGCGCCGTCCTTCTCGATGTACTTCCGGTACTCGTTGAGGGTCGACGCGCCGACGCACTGGAGCTCGCCGCGCGCGAGCGCCGGCTTGAGCATGTTGCTGGCGTCGATCGCGCCCTCGGCCGCCCCTGCCCCGACGAGGGTGTGCAGCTCGTCGATGAAGAGGATGATGTTCTTGTTCTGGGCGATCTCGTTCATGACCGCCTTGAGCCGCTCCTCGAACTGCCCGCGGTACTTGGTGCCCGCGATCACGGCCGCCATGTCGAGCGAGAGCACGCGGTGGTCGCGGAGCGACTCGGGGCACTCCCCGTTGGCGATGAGCTGCGCCAGCCCCTCCACGATCGCCGTCTTGCCCACCCCGGGCTCGCCGATCAGGACCGGGTTGTTCTTCTTCCGCCGGGTGAGAACCTCCATCACGCGCTCGATCTCCTTGGCCCGGCCGATCGTCGGGTCGAGCTGACCCTCGGCGGCCAGCTGCGTGAGATCCCGGCAGAAGTGGTCGAGCGCGGGGGTCTTGGATTTCTTCTCCCCCTTGGATGCGGGCGTCGACGGGGTGGCCGCCCCGCCCCCGCCGCCCTGCTGGGCGGTGGCCCCGCCGCTCTGCGGCATCTCGGTCCCGAGCAGCCGGAGCGTCTCCGTCCGGGCGGCATCGAGGTTGACGCCCGCGTCCGTGAGGACCTGTGCCGCGATCCCCTTCTCTTCCCGGAGAAGCCCGAGCAACAGGTGCTCGGTCCCGACGTAGCTGTGATTGAGCTCGCGGGCCTCGCTCATGGCGAGCTCCAGCACCTTCTTGGCGCGCGACGTGTACGGCAGGTCCGGCCCGGTCGCCTGTGCGGCTTTGCCCTTCTTGACCGTGTCCTCGATCTTCTGCTGAATCTCGTCGAGATCCACGTTCATGTTCTGGAGCACCGCCGCGGCCACACCCTCACCCTCGCGAATGAGGCCCAGCAGGATGTGCTCGGTGCCCACGTATTCGTGGTGCAGCCGCGCCGCCTCCTCCCGCGCCATGGCGAGGACCTTCCGCACGCGCTCTGTGAAATTGTAGCCGTTCATGACGCCCTGACCCCCTCACTCTCGCGACGTGGCCGTCCGGGCGCTGGCGCGTCCGACGGCCCTACTCCTGCGCCGCTGCCTCGTTGGCGAGTGTCTGCCGCACGTACCGCGCCCGCGCCAGGTTCGCCTCGCTCTCCGTCAGCGCCCGTCCCTCGGCATGCCCGAGGTGCGCCAACTGGCTGAAAATCAGGAGCTTGTTGAGGGTATATACACTCAATCCGGAGATCAGTTTCAATCCCACGGCCAACCGCACACCGCTCAGGTAGTTCATCGCTTCCTCGAACGTCAGGCTCCGCGCATACCGCAGGGTCCCGTACGCTCGCCATACCTTGTCTTCAATAATGTAGCCGGCATCACGGAGCAAGAGGCGGCGCGCGTCCTCCTCACGCTCGATCACCGTCTTGACGACGCGCACCAACTGCTCGAGTAACTCCTCCTCGCTCCGCCCGAGTGTCGTCTGGTTGGAGATCTGGAAAAAGTTCCCGACGACGTCACTCCCCTCGCCGTACAGCCCACGGTAGGTGAGCCCCATCTGCTGGAGGCTCGCCAGGACCTTGCTCATCTCCTTGGTGAGCACGAGCCCCGGTAGATGGATGAGCACCGACGCGCGCATCCCGGTTCCGACATTCGTCGGGCACGCGGTGAGAAAACCGAACTCGTCGTGGAAGGCGTACGGGATCCGCGACCCCAGCTCCTGATCCAGTTGCCGGACGGCGGTAAAGGCTCCCGGCAGCCCGAACCCCGACCGGAGGGTCTGGAGGCGCAAGTGATCCTCCTCATTCACCATGACGCCCACATCCGGCCCGAGAAACACGGCCGCGCCGCTGCGGACGGGGTGCTGGGCGTCGAGTCCCGCGAGCTCGCGGCTCACGAGGTGGCGCTCATGCAGGAGCAGCCGGTCGGCCGCCGGCAGCTCGTCGACCCGGAGCAGCACGCTATGCGCGAGGCTCGCCACTTCGCCAGCCGCGTCCCGGACCTGACTCAGGACCCGGAGGCGCTCCCCGTCCCGCGCCCGCCCGGTGAATGCGAACCCCTCGACGTTTCGCGCCAGACGGATCCGGGTCGACAGCACGATATCGGCGTGGTCGCCCGAGGCGTCGAGCCAGCTCACGCCACCGTCCGGCAGGAGGGCCAGGTCGAGGTTCATCGCGCCCCCCTCACTCCAGCACCCGGATGCGGTCCCGGATGTCGGCCGCGAGCTCGAATTGCTCGCTGTCGATCGCCCGCTTGAGCCGGTCCCGAAGCTCCCCCAGGGTGACCGCCCGCTGGAGGGCGTCCGGGCGCGGCGGCTCGTACCGGGTGCCGGTGTGCCGGGCGCTGCCATGGACGCGCCGCAGGAGGTCGCGGAGGCTCCCCTCGAACGCCCCGTAGCAGTGGGCGCACCCCAGGCGGCCGGTGGAGCGGAAGTCACCGAGGGTCGCCGAGCAAAAGGTGCAGCGCACCGCGTCGCGCGCGGCGGGCGATGCCGGGCCGCCCGCGAGCAGGGGCTGCTGTTGCAGGTTCTGGAGGAGTTTGGCGAGCTCAGGGGGGGGCGCGGCGACGGTGGTCTCCACCCCGCGCTCGGCAGCGCATTTCTCGCACAGATGGAGTTCCTTGGGGCTCCCCTCCACGATCTGCACGAGCTTGACGACGCTGTCGCGGTCCTTGCAGTTGTCGCACAGCATCACGCCACCCCTCCCCCCGCGCGCGCATCGGTCGGGACCAGGCGGCCACCGTCCAGAAGCAGCACGCGGTGCGCCCGAGCAGCGAGCGACCGATTGTGCGTGACGACGACCATCCCTACCTCCAAATCCCGCGTCAGCTCGGCGAAGAGCTCGTGCAGCCGCTCCGCGTTTGCGTGGTCCAGATTCCCCGACGGCTCGTCTGCTAATAATACTGCCGGGTCCACGGCCAATGCCCGCGCTACCGCGGTGCGCTGCTGCTCGCCCCCGGACAGCTCCGCCGGGCGGTGGTGCATCCGGCTGCTGAGGCCGACCCGTGCGAGCAACTCCTCCGCGCGGGCCTGCGCGGGCGCCGGCGCCACACCGGCGATGCGGAGCGGCATCATCACGTTCTCGAGCGCCGAGAACTCGCGCAGCAGGTGGTGGAACTGGAAGACGAAGCCGACCGCCCGGTTCCTGAGCGCCGCGAGCGCGTCGTCGGCCAGCCCGGCCACCGACTGCCCGGCGATCACGGTGTAGCCGCGGGTCGGTCGGTCGAGGGCCCCCAGCACGTGGAGCAACGTGCTTTTCCCCGCGCCACTCGCGCCGACGATCGCGACCATCTCCCCCGGGGCCACCGCCAGGTCGACGCCGGAGAGCACCGCCAGCAGCGCCCCGTCACCCCCGCGGTACGACTTCCACAGGTCGTGCGCCTCGAGGACCGCGAGCGGCGCGCCGACGGCGGATCCCGCGGCCGCTCCCGCGGCCGCTCCCGCCGGTCCGGGCGCCCGCGGGGGGTGCACGGCATTCGCCGGAGCCACTGACGCCGCTGCCTGCTCGGAGAGTCCGTCGGTCATCGGCCCGTCATCGAAGGCGTCACCGTCCATCAGGGGCACTACTCGTGCCGGATCGCGTCGATCGGGAACAGGCGGGCCGCCTGCACGGACGGATAGAGCGTCGCGAGGGTCGCGATCAGGAGGCTGGCGGCGACGGTCAAAATGACGTCGAGGGTCTGGATCGAGACGGGCATGTGGTCGATGAAGTACACCTTGGGGTCCAGGCGGATGAACTTGTACCGGTCCAGAACGACCGCGCCCACCAGGCCGATGCTCACGCCGAGCGCCGTGCCCACGGCCCCGATCACGACGCCCTGCGCCAGGAAGATCCGCCGGATCGAGCGCGCCGGCATCCCCATCGCCTTGAGGATCCCGATCTCACGTGTCTTGTCGGTGACGACCATGGTGAGCGTGCTGACGATGTTGAACGCGGCCACGACGATGATGAGCAGGACGATGAAGCCCATCGTGAACTTTTCGAGCTTGAGGGCGCGGAAGAGCGAGCTGTTCTGCTCCTGCCAGTCCTCGGTCCGGTACGGGAACCCGAGGGCCGCCTCGAGGGCCGTGGCCACGCTGTTGGCCGTCCACCGATTGGTCGTGCGGACCTCGATCCCGGTCACCGCCGGCCCGAGTCCGGCGAACTCCTGGGCGACGGCCAGCGGCATGTAGATGTACGAGTTGTCGTACTCGTACATGCCCGTCTCGAAGACGCCGGTGACCTCGAAGGCGTAGTAGTGGGGCGTGAATCCGCCCAGCACGGCGTTGAGCTTCCCGCCGGGCGGTGGCGCGAGCATGCGGATGCTGTCGCCCGGCTCGACGTTGAGCCGGCTGGCGAGCAGCCGGCCGAGGACGACGCCCCGCGTCGCCCCGTCGGAGCTCGCGAACCGGAAGTCGCCCATCCCCTTCACCGCGTGGGTCCGGATCGTCGTCACCGCCGCCACGCCGGGCGCCTGCGGCTCGATGCCCATCACCTGCGCCGCCTCGACGTAGTCGTGCCCCGCGCTCACGAGCCCCTGCGTCAGGACGAAGGGCGCGGCCGCGACGACCCCCGGGAAGGCCCGCACTTTGGCGAGCACGGTCCGCCAGTCTCCGATCTTGAGGTCGTCCCCGTAGTTCAACACGCGGAGGTCCGGGCTCCCGACCAGGATCTTGTCGCGCAGGTCGTTCTGCAGGCCGTTCATGACGCCCATGATGAGAATGAGCGCGCTCACCCCGACGACCACGCCACCGATCGCCACCACGCTGATGAACGACAGGAGCCGCGAGCCTTTGCGGCTCCGCAAGTACCGCCAGGCGATCGCCCACTCGAGCGCCGTCGAGACGCGGCTCTGCGCCGACCGGGCGTCGCCCGGCCCCACGCCCCGGGACTGGCCACCCGCCACGCCTGGACGCGCCCCGCGCCCGGCGCGCTCGGTGGTCGCCCGGTCCCCGTGCAGTGTCTCGGTCATCCCTGCCCTCCCGCCGGCGGCGGACGCATGGCCGGAAACAGGATCACGTCGCGGATATGCGGTATTCCCGTGAGATACATCAGCAGCCGGTCCAGCCCGATCCCGACGCCCCCGGTCGGCGGCATGCCGTACTCGAGCGCGCGCAGGTAATCCTCGTCGACCGCGGGTGTCTCGAGATCGCCGCTGGTGCGCCGGCGCGCCAGCGACTCGAGCCGACGCCGCTGGTCGAGGGGATCGTTGAGCTCACTGTACGCGTTCGCCAGCTCGTGTCCGCGCGCGAACAACTCGAACCGCTCGGTGAGCGCCGGGTCCCCGCGCTTGGGCTTCGCGAGCGGCGACAGCGCCACCGGATAGTCGACCACGAAGGTCGGCCGCTCGAGGGTCGGTTCTACCAGGAGCTGAAACATCTCATCCAGCAGCTTGGGCGATGCGAGCGCCTCCACGCCTGCAACCCCGTGGCGCTCGGCGAGGTTCCGGAGCGCGCGCTCGTCGAGCGCCAGCGGGTCGGTCCCGAGCGCGGCCGCGAGCGCGCCGCGCCACTCGACCCGTGCGAATGGCGGCTCGACGCCGGGCACGAGGTCGGCGAAGGCCGGAACGGCCCGCACGGCGTCGGCCGCCGCGACGAGGAGGGACTCGACGACCCCCATCATGTCGTGGTAGTCGGCGTACGCCTGGTAAAACTCCAGCATCGTGAACTCGGGATTGTGCGTCCGATCGATTCCCTCGTTCCGAAAGTCGTGACCGATCTCGTAGACGCGCTCGAACCCGCCGACGATCAGCCGCTTGAGGTACAACTCGTCGGCGATGCGCAGGTACAGCGCCGTGTCGAGCGCGTGATGATGGGTCGTGAACGGTCGCGCGGTCGCTCCGCCATAGAGCGGCTGGAGCACGGGGGTCTCGACTTCGAGATAGCCGAGCCCGTCCAGGTAGCGCCGGATCGCCGCGATCATCCGGGCACGGGCCACGAAGGTCGCACGGATCTCCGGGTGCACGGCGAGGTCGGCGTAGCGCTGCCGATAGCGCTGCTCGGGATCGGCGAACCCGGAGTGGCGGACGATGTCGCCATCGACGACTTCCTCCTTCCCGAAGGGAAGCGGGCGGAGCGACTTGGCGAGCAGCTCGACCGACTCCACGCGGACGGTCGGCTCGCCGGTCCGGGTCCGGAACATCGTGCCGCCGACTCCGAGGATGTCGCCCTGCTGCACGTGCGCGAGCTGCGCGTACGCGGGGCCGAGCCCATCCTGACGGAAGTAGAGCTGGACCCGTCCGCTCTGGTCCGCCAGGTGGGCGAAGATCGTCTTGCCATGCCCGCGCCAGGCCACGACGCGGCCGGCGACGCGGACGCTCGGGCCCTCCTCGGCCGCGCCGAGTGCCGCCACGGCGTCGGCCGCGCTATGTGTCCGGTCATAGCGATAGGCGTAGGGCGGGACACCCGCCGCCGTCAGGGCGTCGAGCGTGGCGCGACGGTCGCGGAGGACGAAGTTGAGGGCGTCGGTGGCCGCGTCGTGCGCCATCAGGCGCCCATCACGCGGCGACCGTCCCGTTTGCGGCGGGCCGGCGCTTCAGGTACGCCTCGATGAACGGATCGATGCCCCCGTCCATCACCTTCTGGACGTCCGGGATCTTGAGCTCCGTCCGGTGGTCATTGACCATCGTATACGGCTGGAAGACGTAGCTTCGGATCTGGCTTCCGAAGGTGACGTCCGCCTTGGTCGCGTCGAGCGCCGCCTTCTGCTTCGCCTGCCGCTCGGCCTCGAGCTGGTAGAGACGGTTCTTGAGCATCTTCATCGCCGTCGCCTTGTTCTTGAATTGCGATCGCTCCTGCTGCGACGCGACGACGATCCCGGTCGGAACGTGCGTGATGCGCACCGCGGAGCTCGTCTTGTTGACGTGCTGCCCGCCCGCCCCCGAGGCGCGATACACATCGATCTTGAGGTCCTCGTCGCGGATCTCGATGTTGATCTCCTCGTTCACTACCGGATACACGAACACCGAGGCGAAGCTCGTGTGCCGGCGCGCGTTGGCGTCGAATGGGGAGATCCGCACGAGCCGATGCACGCCGGTCTCGGGGTGGAGAAACCCGTAGGCGTAGGGGCCGTGGATCTCGAGCACCGCACCCTTGATCCCCGCCTCTTCCCCGGCACTCAGGTCGAGCACATCGACCGTGTATCCCTTCCGCTCGGCCCAGCGCGTGTACATCCGCATGAGCATCTCGGCCCAGTCCTGCGCCTCGGTGCCGCCGGCGCCGGCGCTGATCTCGACCTGCGCGTCGCGCCCGTCGTCCGGCCCGTTCAGCAGGGACCGCAGCTCGAAGACCTCGACGTCGCTGCCGATCGACGCGATCTCGCCGTCCAGCTCCCGGGCGACCCCGGCGTCCGGTTCGGCCCGGAGCAGCTCGTCCAGCTCGAGCGCGCTCTGCTGGCGCGCGGCGAGCCGGTCGAACGGCTCGACCGTCGCCTTGAGTGTCTTGACCTGCTGCACGACGTCGCGGGCGCGGTCCGGGCGGTCCCAGAACCCCTGGTCGGCCATCGAGCGCTCCAGCTCCTCGAGCGCCCCCCGCTTCGTGTCGACGTCAAAGGTACCTCCGGAGCTCGTCCAGCCGAGCCCCGATGCGTCGCAGGTCCCGCTCACGTTCGCCGTCATCCATACGATGAAAATACAGAGCCCCATCACGCAGCGGAGGGCCCTCGTGAAAACGCGGGCGCTGTCGGACGCTGTCGGGATCGATGGCCCGGCACCCGCGGTCGCTCTCATTCCCCACCGTTGTCCCGGGCCGCCGTTTCGCACCCGTACGGGCGCTATTCGTGGCCGCCCGCCGGCCGCATCCCGGAACAACGCGGTCCGCCCGCGGCGCCGCGGGGCGGCGACCTAGAACATCTTCTGGCCGGCGGCCAGGAGCTCGTTCAGCGCATCCTGGAAATGCGTGGTGCTCTCGGCGAAGTCGCGACCGATCTGCTCGACGTACTCTTCGTAGCTCTTCTTGATCTCCTCGCGGAAGATCTGTTTGAGCGTCCCGTTCGCGAGCCCCTCATCGCGCTTCCCCGGGTGATAGGCGAGCATGTCGGAGACGAGGGCGCGGGCGAGGCGCTTGGCCTTCTGATTGGGGTCGTTCGCGAGGAATGGGTTGATGGGCTTGCGCTCACCGGTCACGCTCGGCGCCCGCGGCGCGGGACCCGCTCCCGCTCCGGCGCCCCCGGGACTCCCCGCAGGGCTGCCGGCACGCGACGCGGCCGGAGCGAGCGGAGGTGCGGCCGACGCGCCACCGATCGGCGCACGCGCCGGAGCACCCGCCAGCGGGGCCGGCGGTGCGGAGCCAACGCGTGCGCCCCCCGCTGCCGGCGGAGGCGCACTCGAGCGACCGCTCGACCCGGGCGCGCCGACGAACGCGCCGTGGGGCGCGCCGAGCGGTGCGCCGTGTGGCGCGGCCGGGGCGCCCGGCATGCCGGCGCCCCCCGGCGCCGCCGGCACACCGGCCCCGGCCGTGCCGCCGGGCTGCGCGCCGCCCGGGCGCGGCCCCATCCCTGACGCCGATCCGGCCACGCTGCCGCCCGGCGCTGGCCTGTGGTCGATCCCTCCGGCGCCACCCGGGCGCCCGGGCGCCCCGGCCCCGGCGCCCGCCGCCACGGCCAGCCCGCCAACCATCCCGCCAGCCGTCCCGCCGCCCGTCCCGCCGCCCGTCCCGCCAGCAACCGGGGCTCCCGGGCTCCGAGCCGGAGCGGCGGCGCCTGCGCCGCCGCCGGCCTGAGGAGGACGGGCGGGCTGAGCTGCGGCCGGCGGCTGGGCTGCGGCGCGCGATGCGCCCGCCGGAGCGGCGCCGGTCGGAGGAAATCCGCCCGCGGGAGCCGAGGCGCTACCGGCTGTGCCGCCCACCGGGGCGCCCGCGACGGGCCCCAGACCGCTGCCCGGCCCGGCGCTGGCTGCGGCACTTGCCGCAGCGCCGGCCGACCCCGGACGGGGCGGCAGGGGCGGGAGCGGACGGGAGGCGGGCGCCCCGGCCGACGCTCGCGCCGCCGGCGCGCCCGTTCCCGGCGAGCCCGTTCCTGGGGCGCGTGTTCCTGGCGCGCCTGTTCCTGGGGCGCCTGTGCCTGGCGCGCCGGCAGCCGCGGGCCGAGGCGCGGGCGCCGCCACGAAGCCGCGGGCGGGCGTCACTGCGGGGCGGGCGGCGGAGGCGGGCCCGCGCGGCGGTTGCGATGCGCCCGGGGCCTCCGGCCGATGGGGGCCCTGGCTCGGCGGCGGAGCAGCCGCGGCGGACGCTGGCCGGGGCACGGCGCCCGCACCGGGCGGCGCTCCCGGATACGTCCGCGGCTGCGTCCCCACCACGGGGGTGCCGGTCGCCGGAGCGGCGCCGGCGGGTCCGGCGGGCGGGAACCCGCTCTGCGCCGGGCCGCGTTCCGTGGCACCCGGCTGGGCGGCCACGCGGGACCCGGCGTGCGCCCCGGCCGCCGGGGCGGCCCCTGGCTGGGCCGAGAGTGCCCGCGGCCCCACGGGCGCCGGCTGAACGGACGGCGCGATGGAGGCACCAGCGCCGGCACCAGCACCGGGGGCGGCGGAACGTGGGGGCGCGGCGCGAGGTGCCTGTGACGCGGAGTGCGCGGCATCGGCCGCCGTCACGACGATCACGCCGCCGCAGACGGAGCAGCGGGCGCGGACGCCCCCCGGGGGGATCCGCGTCGGGTCGACGCGAAAGACCGAGCCGCACTCGGGGCAGGCGACGTTCACGTGCTCTCCCGGGCACCAGCGCCCGTCCGGGTGACGACGATCGGATGCTCGGCCACGCCGTCCTGGCGGCGGTCGATGGTGTAGACCGATCCGGCGAGGGTCTTGGCGTAGCTCTTCATCTCGGTCGCGAGCTCGCTCACCTGCGAGGCGTGGGTGAACTGTCGGCGCTCGTTGGTGACGACGCCGATCGAGACGGTCATGAGGGGGACACGGTGCAGTTGCCCGCGCCGGTCCTTGCCGAAGAAGTAGCCCGCGCGCCGGTCCTGCTCGGAGTACTGGTACGGCACCAGGGCGTCGAAGATCGCGATCACTTCCCCACAGGTGTCCGCCACCGCCGCCGCGGGAACGATGAAGATAAAATCATCGCCCCCGATATGCCCGACGAACCCGGCTTCCCCGCAGAAGCCTTTTGCGACGTCGTGGAGGATCCTGGCGAGGATCCGGATCACCCGGTCGCCGTCGTGGTAGCTGTACCGGTCGTTGAATTCCTTGAAGTGGTCGAGATCCGCATAGCAGACGGCGAACGGGTCGCCCTGGGCCAGTCGGCGCGTGATCTCGGCCGCGATCTCGTCGGTCCCCGGCAGCCGGGTCGACGGGTGCACGAAGGTGTCGCGGTCCGAGCGGCGGAGCAGTGTGTCGAGGCGGCCCAGCACTTCGGCCTCGGACATCCGTTCCTCGATGACTTCGTCCGCGCCCGCCTCGAGGGCGGCGAGGAGCTCGGCGTCGCCCGAGGAGGGGGCCACGAGAGCGACGGCCGGGACGATGCCGGTAAACGAATCGTGCTTCATCCGCGCACACGCGTTCCGGATCGTCGCACGGAGGGCCGACAGGTCGCGGCCGCGGCCGCCGCCCGGCTCGGCCCCGGCCATGCGCAGGTCGAAGATCGCCAGCCGCGGCCGGCCGCGAAGGGCCCGCGCCATGAGATCATCCGCCGAGCGAGCCTCCAGGACGACCAGCGAGCGGGCATCGAGCCAGGCGCGCACGGATCGGGGTGGCTCGGCTCCATCGAGCGTACAGAGAATGGCGGTGGAATGAGCCACGGAATCCCGGTCGCGAGGATGGAGGTCCACGCGGCCGACCGCCGGATGGTCGGCCACGCTACAATGACCAGTCACTCCCCCGGAAGCAACGGCGCCGCCGCGCCCCGGTCGGGATCCGCGCCGTCCTCATGTCGGCCCCTCGCGGGCACCCCGTGCGTCCCCCGCCGGCGCCGCCGGGCGGCGCCCCGGTCGGCCGCTCAGCCCAGGCGCGGAGGCTCCCCCAGGGGCGTCGCTTCGTCGATCAGCATGATCGGGATGTCGTCGCGGACGGCGTACCGGAGCCGGTCGGTGTGGCAGATCAGGCTCGACTCGGATTCTCGATACTCGAGCTCACCCTTGCACTTCGGGCAGACGAGAATCGCGAGCAGTTGGGGGGCGAGGGTCATCGCTGGCTCCGCATGGCGTCGGCATCGTACACGCAGGGTGCGTGCACGTCCCGCATGATGGTCAGGCGTCCGCCGTCGGCGGAAGGTGGTACCCCAGGCGCTCGAGGGCGGCGGCGTCCCGACGCCAGTTCGGCAGGACTTTGACCCAGAGGTCCAGGTAGATCCGCGCGCCCACCAGGGGCTCGATCCGACTGCGGGCGGCACGGCCGATCTCCCGAATGCGTGACCCCTTGTGGCCGAGCAGGATCGCCTTCTGGCTTGCCCGCTCGACGTAGAGATGGGCCCGGATGTAGAGCGGGTCGGAATGCTCCCGGAACTCCTCGACCTGGACGGCCACACTGTGCGGCACCTCCTGCCCGAGCTGCCCGAGCGCCGCCTCGCGGATGAACTCGGCGACGAAGAAGCGGAGCGGCTGCACGCTCACGTCGTCGGCGGGATAGAGGAACGGGCTCTCCGGCAGGAGCCGGGTGACCGTCTCGAGGAGCTGCTCGACTCCCTCGCCGGTGGTGGCCGAGATCTGGAGCGTGTTGGGCGCCGTCTCGCGCAGCGCGCTGCGACGCGAGCGCGCGAGCGTATCGACCTTGTTGAGCACCGTGATGGTCGGCGCCGCCGGCGGCGCGGCGAGGCCCGCCGCGTCGGTGAGTGGGACGGGCGCGTCGGCGGCCGCATCGGCGGCCGCATCGACCAGATACAGAATCACGTCGGCGTCGCTCAGGGCCGACAGCGCCGCCGCCCGCATCGACCGCTGGAGGGAATCCCTGGGCTCGAGGAGGCCCGGGGTGTCGAAGAAGACGATCTGCGTGGGCTCGGCCGCCCCGGGTCCCGCGGCGTCGCGGGTGAGGATGCCGACGATCCGGTCCCGGGTCGATTGCGGCTTCGGGCTCGTGATGCTCAGGCGCTCCCCGACCAGGCGGTTGAGCAGCGTCGACTTCCCCGCGTTCGGCCGCCCCGCGAGGGTCACGATCCCCGCCCGAGACATCGTCGCTACCGGGTGGCGGGCCGCCCCTGGACGGACGTCGACGAGAGCGCGCGGACGAGGGCGTGCATGTACGGCAGCGCGTCGTAGAACGAGGAGACGAGGATACGCTCGTCGCGGCCATGGGCTCGGATGTCGTCGATGTCGACGAACACCCCGGATACGCCGTACGTCGGGATCCCCGCGTTGCGGAGATAGAGGCCGTCCGTGGCGCCGGTCTCCATCACCGGGACGATCGGCACGCCGGGCCAGAGCGACGCGGTGACCTCCTCGATCGGCTTCATCACCGCCGGCGTGAGCGGCGAGGGCGGACTGGGCTTGGGGGGCGCCATCGGGGTCACCGAGACTTGCGAGTCGGCGACGACGCGGACGAGCGTTCGGCGGATGTCGTCGGCCGACTCGGTCGGCAGGATGCGGCAGTTGACGACGGCGCGCGCCGCCTGCGGGAGGGCGTTCTCGGCGTGGCCGCCGTCGAGCATCGTCGCCACGCACGTCGTGCGCAGGATCGCGTTGTAGAGCGGGACGGCCGAGAGGCGGGCGACCGCCGCGGAGTCGGGCGTGGGGGCGAGCACGGCGCGCATGTCGGCGCCCGTCTGTCCCCCCTCGAGCGCTGCGGTCTGGGCGAAGTATCCGCGGGTGACCGGATTGAGGTCGACCGGGAACGTGTAGCGCGACAGTCGGCCGAGGGCGTCGGCCAGGTGATAGATCGCGTTGTCGGGGGTGGGGAGCGAGCTATGGCCGCCCGGGTTGTGCACCTCGAAGCGGTAGCTCTCGAACACCTTCTCGCTCGCCTGGACCGTTCGGGCGATCCGTTTCCCCTGCTTGATCTCGGGGTCGCCGGCGTCGGCGTTGATGCAGAAGTCGGCGTCGATGAGGTCGCGGCGATTGGCGAGCAGCCAGGCGACGCCATTGTAGTCGTCGCTCGCCTCCTCGCCGGCCGTGAGGGCGAGGATGATGTCCCGGTCCGGCCGATATCCCTCCTTCTTGAGCCGGATGAGCGTCGCGACCCAGACGGCGGCGCCGTCCTTGATGTCGCTCGTTCCCCGCCCGTAGAAGAACCCATCGCGCTCGGTGAGGGTGAACGGGTCGAGCGACCAGTCCTGGCGGCGCGCCTCGACGACATCGAGGTGGGCGAGGAGCAGGATCGGCTTATGGGCGCCGGTGCCGCGGAGCCGGGCGACGAGGTTCCGGTTCCTGGGTCGCGGCCCCACGACCTGCACGTCGGCGGCGTGGAAGCCCGCATCGCGCAGCCGCGTCGCCATCGCCTCGGCGGCGGGCGTCGTATTGCCGGCGCTCAGGGTCGTGTTGATGCCGATGAGCTGGCGGAAGATGTCGCGGGCGAGCGCCCGGTCGGCGTCCGGTTCGCTCGACGGAGCGGCTGCCGGCGCGGCTGGAGCGGCCGTCTGGGCGTCCGCCGACTGCGGCCGCCACGCCGGCGCCAGAGTGCTCGCAAGCAGGAGCGCGGCCGCGTACCGGGTCATCATGGCTGGACTCGGGGGAGGAAGGGGGCGGTGGGTCGGGCGGTGGGTCGGGCGCTGGGCGGTGGGTGGGCGGCGGCTGGGGCGGCAGAGACGACAACACCCCTGCGGGCGAGGCCCACAGGGGTGTGTCGATCTGAGTGCCGGCGACGGCCTACTCTCCCGCGCCCTCTCGGGCGGAGTACCATCGGCGCTGTAGGGCTTAACGATCGTGTTCGGAATGGGAACGAGTGTGGCCCCTACGCTCTGGTCGCCAGCGAAGTCTCTGGTCGTGCGGTATCTCTGACAGCGATGGACAGCTCGTCGTCAGCCGGTCGGTGACTGGCAACGGAAGTACAGCAGTGATCGTGTGATGCGGAATCCAAATAGATCGTGCAGTGCTCTGCTTGGATTGGGAGTAGTCAAGCCTCACGGGGGATTAGGACCGCTTCGCTCGGAGGTCCTTGCGGACGTTCCACGTGCGGCCTATCGACGTGATAGTCTCTCACGCCCCTTCAGGGAGCTCGAGGCTCCAGGGAGGATTCATCTTGGGGGGAGCTTCCCACTTAGATGCATTCAGCGGTTATCTCCGCCTGCCATCGCTACCCGGCGTTGCAGCTGGCGCCACAGCCGGGACACGAGCGGGCAGTTCGACCCGGTCCTCTCGTACTAGGGTCCACGCCCCGCAATCCTCCAACGCCCACAGCGGATACAGACCGAACTGTCTCACGCATGTTCGTCCACCATCTCTGGTGGCATGGACTATACCTTCATCCTTCGCTTGCAACGAAGGAGACTGGCGTGTTAGCCGCCGGCGTCACCGGCGACTCTCTCCGTAACGGATCAGTCTCTACAGGGGCAAGGTACCCGTGTGATTTCAGGTGCGTCTCAACCCTCTCGGAAGTGACGGTGCGCTTCTTCGAGTAGTTGATCGACCGAAACCGATCGACCTGGCGACACAACGCGATCATGCGTGTTGCGTCGCGGGTCGCGGGAAGTCCGTCCAGAATCTCCAAGCCGAGCCGCACGTGTTCCGTTTTCAGGCGCACGTAGGGCCGCACCAACTTCAAGATTCTGCGAACTTCGCCTGACTCTACGATCGTATAGTCACTGAGCCCCGTCTTGCGACGCCGGATATATCCGGACCCGAACCGATCCCGCAACCAGAGGAGAATGTGTTCGTTCTCGGTCTTCTGGTAGAAAGCGATCGACGTTCTGATCTGGAATCCGAGACATTAGTCTTTCTTTCGGACGAGCTGAAAGAAGATGCTGCCGTCGCCATCCAAGAACCCAGCGATATAAGCAAGGATCGTAGCGTCCACGACTACCAGCCTTCCCTCGGTATTCCCCTTTGGAGCCGTTCGACGCTCCAGGAGGGCTCCACCGATATGAGCCAGTTGAGTTGTTCCAGGGATCACTCCCTGGCAACGCAGTGTTGTCTACGTTCTGAACCCAGCTCATGTACCACTTTAACCGGCGAACAGCCGGACCCTTGGGACCTTCTCCAGCCCCAGGATGTGATAAGCCGACATCGAGGTGCCAAACCGCGCCGTCGATGTGAACTCTCGGGCGCGATAAGCCTGTTATCCCCAGCGTACCTTTTATCCGTTGCGCGATAGCCGATCCACACCGGGCTACCGGATCACTACGGCCGTCTTTCGACCCGGTTCGAGCTGTCGCTCTCACCGTCAGGCCCCCTTCTGCCGTTACACTCTATAGGCGCGAGTACCGACCGCGCTGAGGGGACCATGCGCGCGCCTCCGTTACACTTTCGGAGGCGACCGCCCCAGTCAAACTGCCCACCTGCCACGGTCCGAGGGAGGGTGTTCCTCGCCTTCGTGAGAGCATCACTCAGAACAGGGTGGTATTTCACTGGTGCCTCCGCCCAAGCTAGCGCCTGGGCCTCACCGGCTCCCACCTATGCTACACAGTTCGGGGCAATGCTCAATGACAGGCTACAGTAAAGGTGCATGGGGTCTTTTTGTCCTGCTGCGGGGACTCGGAATCCTCACCGAGACTGCAATTTCGCCGAGCACGTGGTCGAGACAGTGCCCAAGTCGTTACGCCATTCGTGCAGGTCGGAACTTACCCGACAAGGAATTTCGCTACCTTAGGACCGTTATAGTTACGGCCGCCGTTTACCGGGGCTTCGGCTCAAGGCTTCGCCTTGCGGCTGACCTCTCCCCTTAACCTTCCGGCACCGGGCAGGCGTCAGTGTGTATACGGCGCCTTGTGCGGCTTGGCACACACCTGTGTTTTTGCTAAACAGTCGCTTGGGCCGATTCGCTGCGGCCGCACCAAGCGACGGGGGCAAGCCCCGCTACCTGGTGTGGCATCCCTTCTTCCGAAGTTACGGGATCATTATGCCGAGTTCCTTGACCACGTTTCACTCGTTCACCTGAGGCTGCTCGCCTCGCCCACCTGTGTCGGTTTACGGTACGGTCGTCGCACGCACTCCCCAGTCAGGCTTTTCTTGCCGGTCGACTCCACGAGACTCGGTTCGGAGTTGCCCCCTTACCTCGCCATCCCCTCTCGGCTTGCGCCTACCGGGTTAGACGGCCCTCCACGTGGCCGCTCTCGCTTCGTTCCCGTGTCCCCTGATGGGTGATAACGCTCGTGCGGCGGGGCAGGAATCTTGACCTGCTGTCCATCGGCTACGCCTCTGGGGCCTCGCCTTAGGGTCCGCCTCACCCTGCGCTGATTGCCATGGCGCAGGAAACCTTGGGCTTACGGTGCGCGGGGTTTTCACCCGCGTTTGCGCGTACTCATTCCGGCATCCTCACTTCCCCTCGCTCCACCCCATGGTTTCCACCGGGGCTTCACAGCACGGGGAACGCTCCCCTACCCCTGTCGCAATGCGACAAGGCCAAGCTTCGGCGGGCCGCTTAATCCCGACCATTCTCGGCGCACACACGCTGGACTGGTGAGCTATTACGCACTCTTTAAAGGATGGCTGCTTCTAAGCCAACCTCCCAGTTGTCGCGGCACGTGCACATCCTTCGCTATACTCAGCGGCCACTTCGGGACCTTAGCTGTGGCTCTGGGTTCTTTCCCTCTCGCCGACGGACATTATCGCTCGCCGACTGCCTCCCGAGGTCCATTCATCGGGCATTCGGAGTTTGGTTGGGGTTGGTACCACGCTCTGTGGCCCGCGCCCATCCAGTCGCTCTACCTCCCGTGAACACGCCTCGAGGCTCTACCTCAATAGATTTCGGGGAGAACCAGCTATCTCCAGGCTTGATTGGCCTTTCACCCCTACCCACAAGTCATCCGAGCGGTTTTCAACCCACACCGGTTCGGGCCTCCACTCGGTGTTACCCGAGCTTCACCCTGCTCATGGGTAGATCGCCCTGGCTTCGGGTCTACGCCCGGGAACTCCAGTCGCCCTCGTTACAGGACTCGCTTTCGCTGTGGCTCCGCCGCCGAGCGGCTTAGCCTCGCTCCCGAGCAGTAACTCGCCGGATCATAATGCAAAAGGCACGCAGTCAGGCGCTCACGCATCCGAAGATGCGCGCCGCCCTCCTACCGCTTGTAAGCATGTGGTTTCAGGCTCTTTTTCACTCCCCGCCCAGGGGTGCTTTTCACCTGTCCCTCACGGTACTCGTTCACTATCGGTCACACGAGAGTCTTTAGCCTTGGAGGGTGGTCCCCCCAGCTTCACGCCCGATTACTCGGGTCGGGCGTTACTCAGGAACTCCACTACGACAGGATGCGGGTTTCGCGTACCGGGCTCTCACCGTCTCTGGCGCCCCGTTCCAGGGGACTTCTGCTACCTCTCCCTGCCGCGTCCGTGGGTCCTACAACCCCGCAGCGCCCGAAGGCACCACGGTTTGGGCTGTTCCCGGTTCGCTCGCCGCTACTTCGGGAATCTCGGTTGATTTCTCTTCCTCCGGGTACTGAGATGTTTCAGTTCCCCGGGTTCGCCTCTCGCCGAAGCGAGATGACGGCGCATATGCGCCGCCGGGTTTCCCCATTCGGCCATCCAAGGATCACCGCGTGTGTGCCGCTCCCCTTGGCTTATCGCAGCTTACCACGGCCTTCATCGCCTTCGTGTGCCCAGGCATCCCCCACATGCTTTCGCTCGCTTGACCACAAAATCGTCGTCAAGCAGAGCACGCGCGATCTACTACTCATCTCAAGTGAAACGGCTCGTGCAGCTGCCAACGCCGTTGCCCCGAAAGGCCCCGCCGTCAGCCGGCTCCATTGCCATTTCTCGTGTCGATTCGTTATCCCACGATCACTGCTGCGTTCCGTTGTCAAACAGCGTCGACTGACGTCGAGCGCTGTCTGGCAACCAAGTCGAGATCGCAACACGTGCGGGCGGGCGACTTCCGAGGACTTTCCGCGACCGGCAGAGGCTCGCGCCTCTCCCCGCATCGCTTACTCGTCGCTCCGGTAAGGAGGTGATCCAGCCGCAGGTTCCCCTACGGCTACCTTGTTACGACTTCGCCCCAGTCACGACGCTCGCCTTCGGCGGCTTGGTCCCTTGCGGGTTCCGACACCGACTTCGGGCGCTCGTCGCTTCCATGGCGTGACGGGCGGTGTGTACAAGGCCCGGGAACGTATTCACCGTGGCGATGCTGATCCACGATTACTAGCGATTCCAGCTTCATGCCGCCGGGTTGCAGGCGACAATCCGCACTGAGGGCGGCTTTGGGGATTGGCTCGGCATTGCTGCCTCGCAGCCCTCTGTACCGCCCATTGTAGCACGTGTGTAGCCCTAGACGTAAGGACCATGATGACTTGACGTCGTCCCCACCTTCCTCCGGTTTGGCACCGGCAGTCCCCCCAGAGTCCCCGGCCGGTATCTCTACCGCCGCTGGCAACAGGGGGCAAGGGTTGCGCTCGTTGCGGGACTTAACCCAACATCTCACGACACGAGCTGACGACAGCCATGCAGCACCTGTGCACGCGCCCCGAAGGGCAACCCCGATCTCTCGAGATCTTCGCGTACATGTCAAGCCTAGGTAAGGTTCTTCGCGTTGCGTCGAATTAAACCACATGCTCCACCGCTTGTGCGGGCCCCCGTCAATTCCTTTGAGTTTCAGCCTTGCGGCCGTACTCCCCAGGCGGGGCACTTAATGCGTTAGCGCCGGCACCCGGAGGGTCGCTCCCCCGAGCACCTAGTGCCCATCGTTTACGGCGTGGACTACCAGGGTATCTAATCCTGTTTGCTCCCCACGCTGTCGCGCCTCAGCGTCAGCCACACCCCAGCGGGCCGCCTTCGCCACCGGTGTTCTTCCGGATCTCTACGCATTCCACCGCTACACCCGGAATTCCACCCGCCCCTAGTGTGCTCAAGCTCGGCAGTCGGTCCGGCAGACCCGGGGTTGAGCCCCGGGCTTTCACCGCCCCCTTACCGAGCCGCCTACGCGCCCTTTACGCCCAGTGATTCCGGACAACGCTCGCACCCTCCGTATTACCGCGGCTGCTGGCACGGAGTTAGCCGGTGCTTCCTCACCCGGTACCGTCACAGGGGATGAATCCCCTCGTTCGTCCCGGGCAACAGTGGTTTACACCCCGAAGGGCTTCATCCCACACGCGGCGTCGCTGCGTCAGCCTTGCGGCCATTGCGCAATATTCCCCACTGCTGCCTCCCGTAGGAGTCTGGGCCGTCTCTCAGTCCCAATGTGGCTGGCCATCCTCTCAGACCAGCTACCCGTCGTCGCCTTGGTGGGCCGTTACCCCACCAACTAGCTGATAGGCCGCGAGCCCCTCGATTCGCCCCGGAGGTTTCCCAGTCAGGCCATGCAGCCCGAATGGCGTATGCGGTATTACCCGGCCGTTGGGCCGGCTATCCCCCACGAATCGGTAGGTCGCTCACGTGTTACGCACCCGTTCGCCGGTCACCCCTTGCGAGGTGCCCTCGACTTGCATGTGTTAAGCACGCCGCCAGCGTTCGTCCTGAGCCAGGATCAAACTCTCCAATGAGTTTGCATAGCTCTCGAACGCGTCTCACGCATCTCGCCCCGACCCGCACGCCCAGCCGATCCCCGATGCCACCGGCACCGCGACCGACTACGCGCACACGCCGCGTCGAGCGGTGAGTGCGTCAGAATCACAAAAATTGTCGGTCGAACTCTCCCCGGCGCTCCGACATGACCGCCGGTTCATCGAGTCCGCCCTGCACGTCTTGCGATCTCGTCTCGGTTGTCAAACAGCAACGTCGAACCAATTCTGGTGCCGCGTTCAGCGGCAGCCTTGTAAAGTAGATCGGGAGTGCGAGCAAGTCAAGGCGGACGACATGCTCCGCGTCACTCCGACTCGCCCCCCGGTCGAGCGCCGGCTAACCCACAGCTACCCCTCGGTGACCCCCGGGTTCGACCCCGGTCGAGTCCGCTCACCCGCCGTCAGACCGCGCCTCGCGCAGCTCGGCACGGGCAGGGGGGCGGTGAAAAAAAACAAAAAAAGGGACCGGAAGTTTACCCGCACCGCCGGCGCCACGCAAGCAGCCCCGACCAGTGCTCACACCGCACTCGCCGCGGCGCTCCCGACCGCGCCACCGACCGGCGCTCCCAACTGGCACCACCCAGCGCTCCCACCCCTCCCGCACGTGCGCCCGGACGGACTCGAACCGTCAACCTCGGACTTAAGAGGACCTTGCTCTACCAATTGAGCTACGGGCGCGGCTCGCGCGCTCGCACGCGGCGACCGAAATGTAGACGGCCGAGCACGGAAGTACAGCGGCGGCCCGCCGCCACACCGGCAACCATCGCCGCACACTGATGCACACCGGCGCACACCCGCTGCCGGCCGGTGCACGTCGGGCGGCGGCCTCTTGCGGGCGCACGCCCGGGCTTTCGACTTTTCTCCGTCACCGCGCGCCGCGGCGCGTCCACGGGCGCCGCCCGTGTGGCGAGACTCGAGAGCGGAGCGACTGCCGTGGAGCCCGAACTCGATGCCCTGATCCGACAGGCCGATGGCGCCGACCCGCAGGCGGCCGGGGCCCTGTTCGCGCTGCTCTACCGGGAGTTGCATCGCCTCGCCGAGGCCAACCTGCGGCGCGCCGGCGCGGCGCTCACGCTCAGTCCGACCACGCTCCTCCACGAGGCGTACCTCAACATCACGGGCCGCGAGTCCCTCGACTTCGCCGACCGCGGACGCTTTCTCGCCTACGCGTCGCGCGCCATGCGCGGGCTGGTCGTCGACTACGCGCGGCGCAGGCGCGCGAAGAAACGGGGTCGCGCGCTCGAGATCACGCTCGCCGGCGACGAGCCGCCCTCCGCCGACGCGCTGCGCGCCACCGAGGAGCTGACGCGGCTGTCCGACGCGCTCGATGCGCTCGCGACGCTCGACCCGGCGCTCGCCGAGCTCGTCGACCTGCACTTCTTCTGCGGCTTCACGTTCGCCGAGATCGCGACGGTCCGCGGCACGTCCGACCGCACGGTGCAGCGCGATTGGCGAAAGGCGCGGCTGCTCCTGCACCACGCGATGCTCGACGACGGGGCCGAAGAGGCGGCGCGCTAGGTCGACGGACGCCGCCGCCCGCGGGCGGGGCTACCCGGGCGGAGGCCCGAGCCGGCGCTGGAGCGCACGCGCCGCACGGGTGGCGGGGTGGTCGGTGCCCGCCCCGGTCTCCAATCCCGCAACCGCGCGCACGAGTGTCGCGCGCGCACTCGCCGTGTCGCCGCCGGCGAGGAGCGCCTGCGCCTCGAGGAGTCGGGCCTCTCCCACGAACGCGCTGCGCGTCTCGGTGAGTGAGTCGCGTGTCGCCACCACTCGCGCATCGCGCGCGAACCGCAGCGCCTCGGCGGGCTGACCACTCGCCAGTGCCAACGTGCCAGCGAGCATGAGGGTCGAGTGGAAGACGGGGCGGCGACGCCCGGCGAGGTAGCCGGCCGCCCGCAGGACGTCGGCCACCGCCGCCCGCGCCCGCACCCGGTCGCCCGCCACCACCGCGAGTCTGCTCTCGAGGACCCGCCGGTCGACGATCTGATCGTCCGAGCTCGTGAGCTGCGGGTTGCCGCTGATCGGACCAAATGCCGCCATCGTGCGTCTCGCATCGCCCAGCCGACCCGAGGCGAGCTGCGCCTCGGCCAGGCCGAACAGCGCCCGCCCCTGCCAGTAGAGGTTCCGGTCGGCGACGGCCTGGTCCGCAAGCACGCGGAAATACCTGATCGCCGAATCCAGGTGCGCCTGAAACAATGCCGCATGCGCATAGTGAATGAGCGCCTGGTTGGGCAGTCGACCGTCGGGGTCGCTCCGTCGCGCCCGGTCGAGCACGTCGTGGAAGAGATGCTCGGCCTCGGCGGTCTCCCCGACCTCCATCAGCGTCACGCCCCGATCGTGCTCGGTGATCGCACGGACCATGGTCGTCCCGCGGGCGGTCGTGTCCAGGAGCGTCGTCACCCGGTCGAACACGCCCAGCGCCTCGCGATAGCTCCCTCGCTCCTGGAGCGCCCCCGCCAGGCTCGCCAGCAGGTCCACGTACGACATGCCCGACCGCTCACCCAGGCTGTCGCGGATCGCGATCGCCCGACGAATGAGGTCGACGGTCCCCGCGCCACCATGGGTCTCGAGCTCGAGCGAGGCGCGGGCGGCCAGGCACGCGGCCTCCACTTCCGGATCCGGCCGCGCCCGGAGTCCCGCCTCGGCGCTCTCGAGCGCGGCCGTCGCCTCCGCGTATCGCCCCTCCGACCGCAGGTTGTCGGCCAGACGGCACCGGACGTCGGGCATCATGTCCCGATAGCGGTTGGCCGTGATCAGCGACTCGGCGCGGCCGAGCAGCGTGCCGCGCACTTTGCTCTCACCGAGGTCGCTGTAGCGATCCGAGAGCTGCATGAGGATGGACGCCAGCAGTCGCGGGTCGCCCGCGTGTTGGTGCTCGAGCGCGGCACGCCCCCGGTCGACGATCTCCCGCATCGTGAGCGGGGTCGCCCCGATCTGCGACATGAGCAGCGACTGGAACTCGACCTGCGCGTCGGCGCGCCGGACGGCAAAGCGCGCCGCGTCCCGCTCACGCTCCGCGTCGTGCATCTGTCGGACCGAGAAGACAGTCGCGCCGATGAGCGCCGCCATCGCGGCACTCACGCCGATGACGGCGGCCGGGTGCCGATGCACGAACTTGCGCGCGCGATAGAGAACCGACGGCCGCCGCGCGCCGAGCGGCTCGCGGCGAAGGTAGCGCTCGACATCACCAGCGTAGGCGGCGACGGTCTGGTACCGGTCGCGTGGCTCCTTCTGCAACGCTTTGTGGACGATGGTGCCCAGATCGCCATGCGGGAGCGACGCGGGAGTCCGTTCGTGCAACGCTCGCAAGACCTCGACCGGTGTGCGACACCCCTCCGCGGTCGGATGGCGGCCGGAGAGCAACAGGTACAGCAGCACGCCAAGCGCGTAGACATCGGTCGCGGTCGTGATGGGGCCGCCGAGCGTCTGCTCCGGCGCCGCGAACTCCGGCGTGAGCGCCAGGGTGCCCTCGACGGTCAACGACGCTGCATCGGTGCCCGTCTCCGCCTCGAGGAGCTTCGCGATGCCGAAGTCGAGCAGCTTCACCGTTCCATCGGTCGTGACAAGGATGTTGGACGGCTTGAGGTCCCGATGGACGATCAGGTGCGCGTGCGCGTGGCCGACCGCGTGCAGCACCTGGAGAAAGAGATGGAGCCGCTGCTCGATCGACAGCCGGTGACGCGACGCGTACCGGTCGATCGGCTCGCCTTCGACGTATTCGAGCACGAGGTACGGTTGCCCGCCCGGCCCGACCCCGGCGTCGAGAAGTCTGGCGATCCCGGGATGGGCCAGTCGGGCAAGGAAGGATCCCTCACGACGGAACCGCGCCTGCCCGCCGCGGCTCACCAGCGCCAGGTTCAGCAGCTTGATCGCCGCGACGCCCTCGAAGTGTCCGTCGGTGCGGCGAGCCAGCCAGACGGAGCCCATCCCGCCCTGTCCGAGCGGCCGATCCAGCGTGTACGCGTCGAGCTGGAAGCCCGCGAGGGACGGTTCGACGGCGAGACCGAGCGGCTCGACGAGGAACCCGTGCGCGTCGGCGGCGAGCTCGCCCGACAGCAGCGACGTCACCTCGGCCGCCAGCGCCGGCGAGTGTTGGCGAAGCGCCGCCAGCCACCGGTCCCGCGCATCCCCCGAGAGGTCGAGTGCGTGGTCGAGCAACGGTTCCAGTGTCCGCCACTGGTCGCCGGCCATCACGCGCATGCCGCATCTCCCGATCGAGGCGCTGACAGGATAGTCGCATCCGACGCGCCGTGCCAGCCGCCCTTCCGCGGAGACACCGTCCCCCGGCGACGCCGGCCCACGACCGAACCGCGCGCCTGTCGGGATCCGCGCCGCGTTTCCGATATCCACCTATGGAGGGTCGTGATCGTTCAGGGCGATCGCGTCAACGGTCCCGAGCGTCTCGCGCGCGGGCCTGGGGACACGACCGGCGATACCACACGCGAGGAGTTTCGATGGAAGGCGTTTGTCACGCGGCTCAGCGGCTGGCGCCGCGGCAGGCCCCGCGGCAGCCGATCGTACGCACCCTGCTCCTGGCGGTGACCCTCGCGGCTGCCGGCGCGTGCAGCACCGACGCGCCGACGTCGCCCGTGCCCGGGGCGGTCGCGAGCCGGGCTCGCGGGCTCGACTACGTCACGCGACGGGCGCTGGTGCAACAGGTTCGAGCGCTCGCCGCGAAGCGCGGCATCGTCCCCCTTCCCCCTGCCCCGCCCGTGCGGCCCGCGCTGGCGCGGTTGGGGCAGAAGCTGGCGTTCGACAAGATCCTGAGCGGCAACCGCGACATCGCGTGCATGACATGCCACCTGCCGCAGTTCGCCACCGGAGATCAGCGAAGCCTCTCGATCGGAACGGGGGGCCGCGGCCTCGGTCCGAGTCGTCAGCTCGCGGGCGGGGTGATCATTCCCCGGAACGCGCCGGCGCTCTTCAACCTCCACGCCCTGCCCGCGCTGTTCTGGGATGGTCGCGTGTCCCGCGATGCGACGGGCGCGTTTCACACGCCGGCGGGCGCCAAGCTGACGCCGGAGATGACGCGCGCGCTCGAGTTCGGGGCGGCGTCGGCGCAGGGACTCTTCCCGGTGCTGAGTCGTGCCGAGATGCGGGGGACGAGCGGGAACGAGCTGGCGGCCCTGCCCGATACGGCCGATGGCGCGATCTGGCGGGGTCTGATGCGCCGCTTGCTGCGGATTCCCCGCTACCGCGAGCTGTTTCGCGACGCCTATCCGGGAAAACGGCTCGACAAGCTCAACCTCGCGTACGCCACGAACGCCATTGCCGGCTTCCTGATCTCCAACCTCGAGTTCAACCAGAGTCCGTGGGACCGGTTTCTGGCCGGCGACGATGACGCCCTCACGGGCGATCAGCTCCGCGGCGCCGCGAGCTTCCTGACCCTCAAGTGCTCGGTCTGTCACAACGGATCGACGTTCAGCGACAACCAGTTCCACGATGTCGCACTCGCCCAGTTCGGACCCGGGGAAGGCGTGCAGCCGAACGTGCACGATGACTTCGGCCGCTACAACGTGACCGGCGACCCCCGAGACGCCTACCGATTTCGCACCACGCCCCTCCGCAACGTCGAGCTCACCGGGCCCTACGGGCACGCCGGTCAGTTCAAGGTCCTCCGCGACTTCATCGCCCACTACAGCCAGTCGGACGTCAAGCTGCGGACCTACGACGCCACCCAGATCGATCCGATCCTGTTCGGCACACTCGTCGACAACACGAGCGCCGTGCTGGCCTCCCGGGACACGCTCCTCGCCGGCGTCGTCATCCCGGACAGCACGATCGATCGCCTGACGACCTACATGGGTGCCCTGACCGACCCGCGGGCGCGCGACCTCCGTCACCTCGTCCCGGCGCACGTCCCGAGCGGCCTGCCCGTCGATCCCTAGCGGACCGGCGCGGGCGTGCTCGCCAGCGTGCTCGGTGGAGCGAACCTGCCTGGGCGTCGACAGCGTCGAACAGGCGGCGTGCGCGCTCGCATGCGCCGCCGCGCTCAGGCAACGCGCCCGGGAGGACTCGAACCTCCGACCAACAGCTTAGAAGGCTGCTGCTCTATCCACCTGAGCTACGGGCGCCCCCGCGACGCGCCGCCGGCCGGGCGGCTCACATCCCCACCGACCGCGCGGCACTGCGCGCACTGCGCACAAGCCTAACGCCGCCCCTCGGCACCCGGTAGCGGCGGCTCGGTCTCCTCCGCCGGCCGCGCGGGCGCCGGGGCCGCGCGGGCCAGCATCAACCGCAAGGTCGGCCCCCGCCCCAGCTCGCCGGTGCGCTCGCACGCGCGCCACTCGCGACCCCGGGTCCGAGGTGCGCCTCGACACCGTGCCCCCTGGCGAGCGGAAGGATTAGACTTGTGGACCACATGATGGTCTTCGCTGATCGTGCCCTCGCCTGTCGGTTGGAGCGCCCGGAGGCGGTGAGCGGAGCGCGCTTCGTCGAGGCGCGGCGCCGGTTGTACCCGGGGTCGGGCGCCGAATGGATCGAGGTCGCCGGTGCGTACGCGATGTTCGACGGACCCGCGTCGCCGGTGACGCAGACGTTCGGCCTCGGCTTGTTCGCGGACGCGACCGACTCGGATCTCGATCGGCTCGAGGCGTTCTTCCACGGGCGGGGCGAACCCGTCTGCCACGAGGTGAGTCCTCTGGCCGGCGTCTCGCTCGCCGATCGGCTGAGTCGCCGCGGCTACCGCCCGATCGAGTTCACATCGGTGATGTACCAGCCGCTACCGAGGACCGTCGTGCCTCCGCCGCCCACCAACCCGCGTCTGCGGACCCGGTTGCTGGGTGACGGGGAACAGGACCTCTGGTCCGAGATCTCCGCGCGCGGATGGGTCGAGCACCCCGAGCTGAGCGAGTTCTTCCTGGCGTTGGGGCGCATCACCGCGTCGAGCGAGGGCGCGTCGGCGCTGTTCGCCGAGCTCGACGGGGTGCCGGTGGCGACGGGTGTGCTCCGCTGTTGCGAGGGTGTCGCCCTGTTCGGCGGCGCGTCGACGGTGCCCGAGGCTCGACGCCAGGGCGCACAACGCGCCCTGCTCGAGGCCCGGATGGCGATCGCGCTGGCCCAGGGATGCGATCTCGCCATGATGTGCGCCGAGCCGGGCAGCGCCAGCCAGCGGAACGCCGAGCGCCAGGGGTTCCGGATCGCGTATACGCGCACGAAGTGGCAGCTCGCCGTCTGATCGCCATGTGATCGGCGAGTGCGTGGTCGCTCGGCCAACCCTCACACACACTCCGACACCATGACACCGGATCCGGTGGGACGATCGAAGGGCGTGACGGGCGACGGGTGCGTCGCGGCGCTGCTGGTGGGTCTGTGGTTGCTCGGGGGCGGCGCGAGTGCCCAGCCGCCTGCCGGGGCCGGGCCGCCGGCCTCCGGGGCAACGGCCTCCGGGTCAGCGGCCGCCCCGGCGTGGTGCGCGGCGCTCCCGCGTCCCCGCTATGCGACGCTGGAGCGCGTTCCCGTGCCGTCCAGCTGGTTCGAGGTCTATCGGGTCGATCCCGACGTGTACGCGATCTACGAACCGCATCAATGGGAGGAGGTGATCTCCTATCTTGTCGTCGGCCGCACGCGCGCGCTGCTCTTCGATACCGGCATGGGGATGGGCGACCTCCGCGCGGTGGTTCGCACGCTCACCCGACGTCCGATCGAGGTGCTCAACTCCCACACGCACCACGACCACATCGGGGACAACTGGCAGTTCGATCACGTGTTGGGTCTGGACGACGCGTACACGGCCGCCCAGGCGAGGGGCCTCGGGCACGGGGCGGTGGCCGAGGAGGTGTCGCCGGCGAGCTTCTGCGGAGCCCTGCCGCCGGGCTTCGATTCGGCATCGTATCACGTTCGGCCCTTTCGCATCACGGGGTACGTGAGGGAGGGCACGACGATCGACCTGGGCGGCCGCACGCTCCGCGTGCTGCGCGTCCCCGGGCACGCGCCCGACGCGCTGGCGCTGGTCGATGAGGCGCATGGGGTGCTGTTCACGGGCGACACGTTCTACGAGGGCCCGATCTATGTCTTCGGCCCCGGCTCGGACTTCCCCGCGTATGCGCGATCCGTGGAGCGATTGGCCGCGCTCGCGCCCCGGCTTCGCAAAGTGCTCCCCGCCCACAACCTCGCCGTCTCGGACCCCTCGTTGCTCCTGCGCCTTCGCGACGCGACCCGCGCCGTGGCGAGTGGCCACGCGCGCGGCACCCGCGACGGATCGGTGGTCACCTACCCCTTCGATGGTTTCTCCCTGATGGTGCCGGCCGACTCGGCCGCGACAGGCTCCGCCCACTAGCCAGTTCCGGCGGCCTCGAGCCCCATCCGCGCGAGCCCGACCTTCGGCGCCGACATACGCGATCCGACACGCGGACACTGAATCGGCGCCGACGTCGGCGAGTATCCCGGCGATCGTCGTCGTCGCGGCCGAACACTGAGGCAGGCTGTGTCGCGTGACGGCGATCGCGATCGGCTGGCCGAAAGGGAGGGTCGGCCCTACTCCTCTCTAGTCCGGCGCGGCCGCAATCGGGGCGACCGGATTTGAACCGGTGACCTCCTGCTCCCAAAGCAGGCGCGATACCAGGCTACGCTACGCCCCGTCCCAACCGGTACCGCGCGCAAGCTACCGGAGGCCGGCCGGGGAAGCAATCGACGCGCCCGCGGGCGCGATCGGCCGCGCCGCTGGGCGTGCCGTGATCAGTCGCCGCGGGCCACGGCCTCGAGCAGGGCGCGGAAGGCGCGCCCGCGATGGCTGACCTGCTCCTTGTCGGTGAGCGTCGCCTCGCCGAAGGTCCGCCCCAGCTCGGCCGCCAGGAAGTACGGGTCGTACCCGAACCCGCCCTGCCCCCGCGGCTCGGTCACGATCGAGCCCGCGACTTCCCCGCGTCGCACCAGCTCGCGTCCCAACGTCACGAACGCCGCGGCGCAGACGTAGCGCGCGCGCCGGTCGTCGAGCCCCGCGACCGCCCGCACGAGCGTGGCGTTGTTGGCGGCGTCGACGTTGCCGCTCGTCGGCCCGCCCAGGGCCCCGCCGGCCAGGTCGCGCGACCAGCGCTTGCTCCGGACGCCGGGCGCACCGCCGAGCGCCAGCACCTCGAGCCCGGAGTCGTCGGCCACGGTCGCGATCCCGCCGCTCACCTCGTAGAAGTAGCGTGCCTTGGCGAGCGCGTTCTCCTCGAATGTCGCGAATCGCTCGATCTCCTCCTCGGCCGGCTCGACATCGATGCCCAATTCCTCCAGCGACACCGTCGGCACGCCAAACGCGGCGAAGATCGGCCGGAGCTCGCGCACCTTCCCCGCGCTCCGGGTCGCCACCAGGACGGACGGCGCGCTGCTCACGACCGACGCGCCGCGCCGCCCGCCAGCGCCGCCTGCTGGATCGCGTCGAGCTGATGGATCCCGGCGACCGCCAGCGCGAGCAACTCGTCGAGCTGCGCTCGGTCGAAGGTGCCATGCTCCCCCGTCCCCTGCACCTCCACGAACCGTCCCCCCCCCCCCCCCCCCCCCC
>Ga0070738_10002348_pt1 | contig 29780 bp, 21 predicted proteins | sample Coa_R2_2_FD_66446 | JGI IMG/M metagenome (GOLD analysis project Ga0070738, IMG submission 66446) | Surface soil microbial communities from Centralia Pennsylvania, which are recovering from an underground coalmine fire - Coalmine... | ecosystem: Environmental > Terrestrial > Soil > Unclassified ...
GGGCGCTTGCCAGACCGCGATGCAGGAGACACGTCACGGCTCAAGTTGCGCAAGATCCCGGTCGGTCAATACCGCAAAAGCTTCAAGCAGCTCGCGCGGGATGGGGCGTGGCCGTCCGGTCTTGATATCGACCCACACCCAGAGCGTGCGCGCCGAGATGAGGCGGCGGTCGGTCTCCAGGTGGCGGATCTCGTAGGCCCTGATGGCACGGACACCGGTCAGCATCTCGGGCCAGGTGGTCACCGCCAGTTCGTCTCCGGCCACCGCGGCGCCGAGGTAGTCGATCTCGTGGCGCCGGACGACGAAGAGGCCGCCCAGTGCCGACATGCGCGACTGCGGGAAGCCCAGGGCTTCGGCGTGTTCCGTCCCGGCCTGTTCGAGGTAGTTGAGATAGACGGCGTTGTTCACATGGCCGAACGCGTCCATCTCGTATTGCCGCACGCGCAAGCGCATCGTATAGATAGGGTAGCCTTCGCCGGGCACCTCGACCGGGGTGCTGATCATATGGATGCCCTGGATGCCGTGGGCAAGATCGGACATCCGGCTAGTCCACCTCGATCATGATGTCGGTGGGATTGAAGCCGTTGCAGGGATTCTGGTCCTGCGGACAGGCCGAGACCGCGACGATCAGATCGACCTCGGCGCGCAATAAGGCAAAGTCCCCCGCACGCGTGGTGGGCTCGACCACCTCCATCTCTCCATCCGGGCCGAGGCGCGTCCTTTCGAAGAGGTTGACCGGATCCGGGACCAGTTCGTATTCCAACCCGTATGGTTTCATCGCGCCAAAGAGGTTCTCACGGCAGTTGGCGTGGCCCTCTAGCCCATAGTCGCGCCGGTAACGCTCGGGGTCGCAACACGGGGCTAGCAGGTCGTGCCCTTCCTGACCGTCGACCAGCGTGAGCAGCGGAGTGCGCAGATTGCTGACCAGGGCATCGCCGCGCGCCAGCCAGACCCGGCCGCAGGCGATGCGCGTATGCGATGCGGAGACGTATTCCCGGATATTGCCAACCCTAAACGCCCAGAAGTCGCAGACCTGCTGTCCCTGCACGTCGATCACGCGGATCGTCTGGCCGCCATGCACCTCGAAGGAACGGCCCTGGCGAGCCGGAACGTGTATGCGCGTACCCATCTGTTTCAACTCCTTCGCGGCCTGGTATATCCTAACTGTACCTGATGGCTCATAGCGGGGAGGCGATAGCGCGTGGAATACTGGCCCGGCGTCCATGGCCTGGAGGCCACGCGCATCAGCAATCAGTACCTGCTGGTGCAACCTGAGCCGATGCTCGTCGATACCGGCCCGCCCGGCAGCCTGCCCGGTATCTTACGGGCCATTCGCAAGTCCGGCGTAGCACCGGAGCGCCTGCGCTGGATCGTTCTGACGCACTGCGACATCGACCATGTCGGCAATGCACTGGCCCTACAGCGCATCTCCGGCGCCACGGTCTGCGCATGTTACAGTGACGCACCCTATATCGCCGGGGAGTTGCCCCTCCCGCCGCTCCGTCGTTTCATGGTCGCCGCGCTCGGCCGCACGTACCGGCCGCCTCGCATCGATCGCCTCTTGCAGGATGGCGACGAGATCGGAGGATGTGTCGTGCTGCATTTGCCCGGCCACACGCCCGGGCATATCGGCCTGCTGCGCGGACCGCTGCTCTTCGGGGGCGATGCGGTCGCTGGCGGGCGCCATCCCCGCGCCGCGCCGGCAATTCTCACTTGGGATCAGGCGGCGGCAAGGCGTTCGATCGAGCGCATCGCCGGTCTCGACTTCGACATGCTCCTGCCTGGGCACGGCACTCCATTCAACGATGGGCCGCGGCGCTGCAAGGAGATACTGGCCCGGCGCTAGGGCACGACCTGCAGCACGGTGCCGACCGGAGCCCAATCGTACAGCCAGGCGGCGAAAGCAGTAGGCGTATTGATGCAGCCGTGCGTTCCGGTCAAGTTCTGCCCCGGCGTGCCCAGCTTTGCGTTGCTGCCCGGTCCGAAAAAGCTGCGCCAGGGCGCGTCGTGGATGTAATAGCCGCCCCAGTCGAACATGAGGGCGTACTGGACCAGCGACGGCGGATAGTAGAACGGCGAGCTGCGCGGCCACGGGCTGATCATCGTCAGGTGCGTCGCTTTCTCCAGAATGTGGAAGGTACCCAACGGCGTGGGAAGCGCGCGATTACCCGTCGTCACCAGGGTGCTGGTGATGGGCGTGTTTCCCTGGTAGACGGTCAGCTTCTGCTTGCTGAGCGATACGACGATTCTGTGGCGAAGTACGGCGATTCCCGAGTAATCGCCGATTGCTGTCTGTCCGAAGGCATCGGCGGCCTGCAGCAGAAACCGGTATGAACCCTCGGGCGCCGGTTTCCCATGGCGATCTCGCCCGTCCCAGACAACCTGCACCGGGCCAGTGTGAGGGGCCAGGGTCAACACCCGTGTCAGCGCGCCGTCGGCCTGATTGATGATCTGCACCTGCAAGGCGGCACGGTTCACCAGGGTCGCCGTGATGATCTCCCGCTCTATATCGGGATCGAAGGATAGGTGGGCAAACGTTACGCCGTCCAGGGCCGGCGGCGTGCGATCGACGTGCAGTGAGAAGCTTCCCGCCGGCCCCCAGTTGCCTGCTCTGTCCACGGCCCTCACGTGGGCATACCAGGTCCCGTCGCCGGGGATCAGCACGCTCAGGCTGTTACCGCGCGTCATCAGGCGAGCCGGGGGCGTACCGCTCGGCGACCGGTCGAGCGAGTAGGCATAGCCGGCGATGCCGCCGCGGTCGGAGGGCGTGGTCCAGGTCAGGTTGGCCAGCGTGGTGTTGTACCAGGTGGACGGGTCGGGGTGGCTTGTGGAGGACACGGTGGGGGCCGCGGGAGCGGTCAGATCGACGACAAACGCCGGTGCCAGCGGGGACGCTCCGGAAGACGGAGCGCTCCACGGAGTGGTGCGTCCGTCGGCGCCGCGGAGCCTGACCCGCCATCTGTAGCCAATGCCATTCCGCAGGTGCGAGATCACAAGGCGCACTGTTTGACGCGCCGCGCCCGCGCGGATCTCTGCCGGTCCTACCTGGCTCACGTGGCCCGTGAAGGCGTGTCCTGCCTCGGCCAATTCGACTTCTGGCACCGCGGCGCCGTTTCCCGGACTGGCCTGGAATGCCAGGGTGATGCTCGATGCCGAGATCGCAGCGCCGGGCGGGATTCTGCCATGCGGTCCCCATTGGGCCAGGGCCCGCGGAACGGTTGGGCCGGTCGACACCGCTTGCCGCGGCCACACCATGAAGAGGAGCGCGAGCGCCGCTGCCGACGCACCGGCGGCACACAGGCGGTAGTAGAGAGGAATGCTCCGCCCCGGGCGATGGCCCGCCCGGCGAAGTGGGCGGCGGCGTCCGGCCATTGCGACGTCCGTAAAGCGACTCATGGATGACGTACTCGGTTCGTGGCTAGCGATTTGACACCGGACAGCCCGGGCTGCAGGGTGACCGTCTCCTGGCCGGCGGCGCGGCGATCCCGCGGGGGACGGCGTGATTGACAGGTGCGCATCCCATCTGATAGCCTACTCCCATCCAGCCGTTCCATCCTAGACAGTGGGGAGATCCGTGCCTCCAGCGAGCTGCGCGCGCGCCTTCACCGCGATCTGGACCCTCGCCTTCACGATTATTGTAACGGGATTGCCGGCTTCGCAGCAGGCGCAATTTCGGCCGCACCCGGCCGATCTGCCCCGGCTGAGTCTACGCTCCTCACAGCCACGGCCGCCGCGGTGGATCATCGGGCAGGCGACGCAATTCTTGCTACCCGACGGTGTGCATCGCAAGCTGGGTTACCACCTGTCGGGAAACCGCGTGCTCGGATCGCTCGATGGCGGGCGCAAGTGGACGGCAGCGCTCACCCCGGGCGATCACACGCTCTCGAAGCGAGGGGGCTGCCACCCGGCTCGCTACAAGGCGGTGGCCGGGGTTGCCGCGTCGCGCCTGCTGCCCGGTACCGTCTTCGTGGCCACGACCGGTCAGGCCACCCTGGTCGCCGGCGACGCCGCCTGCCATGTCGCTACCGGAGGCCTCTACATCGTGCAGATGGATAGCCACGGGGGCATCAGGACGACGGACTCTCTGGCCGCCGGTTTGCCGTATGCGGCCGGCGCACGAAATCGGGCACCGCGGGCGTTTGCCTTACTCGACGTAATCCCCGACCCGGTACACGCGGAAATCCTCTATGCGCGCGCCGCCCTGCCCCCGGTTGGCAATTCGTCGCAGCCGCGGCGGGTGGGGCTGTATCGCTCGGTGAATGGTGGCCGATACTGGAGCCCGGCCATGGCCGGGTTGCCCCGCGTGAGCTCCGGCATACCGGCGGGCCGGTTCTACTTCGATACCGCCAACTCCAATACGGTGTTGGACCTCATTGGCGGAAAGCTGTACCGCACCGCCAACCGGGGCGGCTACTGGTCGCTGCCGCGCGGCCTCAAGGCCGTGCGCGTCACCAACGTGTTTGTCAATCCGTCTAATCCGCGGCTGATGTATGCGCTGACCGGCCGCGGATTGTTCCACAGCCTCGATGCCGGGGCTAGCTGGTCTCCGATGGTTGATAGGCGCCTGTCACACGCGCGCCCGATCCGCTCGCTGCGCTTCGATCTGCACGATCCGGCGGCGCTCACCGTGCTCTTCAGCGGCCAGTCGACGCTCAGGCTGCGCGAGCCGGTCGCGCCTCCCGCGCCGCGGTTCGAGGACACGGTGGCCCTCTCCCCGCTGCAGAACAGTCAGGTGATCCTTGCCCTCCACAGTGCGCCCGCCACCAGCGCGCGTCTCACGGTGGTGCAGGGCGCCGACCGGGTGGCGGCCGATGTGCTGACCGATGGCTCGGGTGTGGGCTACGCCCTCGTTACCCTGACCGGAACGGTCTCGCTGGGACACCTTTTGGTGCGCATCGAGACGGCCTCGCGACGCCTGACCGTGCAGCCCTGGGTATTGCCGGGTTGGTCGCCCGTCAGCCGCCCGGCTCCGCGCACCGTTGCGACGCCCTCGGCCACGGCGACGATGACGCCGACTACCACCGCCACGGCCACTCCAACGCCACCCCAGGTGCCGACTCCGTATCCGGCGACGACGCTGCAAGACCTCTGGCAGTGGCAACCGCTGGTGTCAACGCTGCCCCTGTGCCCTCAGCCAACCGTGCCGATCTCTTCCGCCGTGCCCGTGGCCGGCCCGGTCACGGGCACACCTTCAGCAACGGCTCAGCCCGTGGCCCCGACTGCGACGTCGACCTCTCCGTCTGCCCCGGCCCAACCAACGCTGCGGGGGGTGTCCGGCGTGAAGCCGGCAGATGTGGTGGCCACGACGCCGGCACTTACAACGACGGCCACGCCGGAGGCGACCAACGCCGGCTCACCAACCCCGACGGGCACGGCGGCCCTGCCGGCAACGGGGTCTGCCACGCCATCGGGCACAGCCGCGCCGCCAACAGCCACGCCGATCGGGCCCTGCACCGCACCGCCCAAGCCGCGTCAGGATTTCGCCATGGCCTGGGATAACTCATCCCATCGCCTCTTTGTCTTCGGTGGCACCGACAGCAAGACTGCTGTGTCATACAACGATATCTCGGCCTACAGCACCATTACAAACGCCTGGATCCCGTTACAGCCGGATGGGCAGGTGCCGCCGCCGCGTTATGGTGCGGGCGCGGTGTGGGACTCGACCCTGAATATCATGTTGATGTTCGGCGGTATGACCGGAGCGGGGCAGTGGGCGCGCTTCTACAACGACCTGTGGGCCTACCTGCCCTCTACCAATACCTGGCTGAAGCTCTCGGCCAATGGTGCACCTGATGCGCCCAGCCCGCGCGCCCACGCGGCGCTGGCCTGGGATGCCGCCAATAACCGCCTGCTGGTCTTCGCCGGACAGACCAACGATAGCTACACGCCGAGCCTCACCAACGACCTGTGGGCCTACACCTTCTCCGGCGCGGCGGGTTCCTGGTCGAATCTCTCCCCCAACGGCACCAGCAGGAGCCTCCCGCCGCCGCGCCAGTGGGCCAATGCGATCTGGGATCAGCCGGCCGGGGTATTGCGCGTCTTCGGCGGTAAGAACGTCGGGAGTGGCGCGATGAGCGACACCTGGGCCTGGTCGCCGCTCTCGGGTTGGCAGTATGATCCGGTGCCGGACCAGCCGCCCGGCTTGCAAGCAGCGGGCTACACCTGGGACGACACGCACCAGCGCTTCATCGTCGGTCCGGGACTGACCATGTACGGCACGACTGCCGACCTGTGGCAGTACGATGTCCAGGTGCATGACTGGCTACGTATACCCATCGCCGGCTCGACGCTGCCGCCGCCGCGCCAGATGGCCCGCATGGTCTGGGACTCCGCTGATGGGGAGGGCCTGCTGTTTGGGGGGCGGCTAAGCGGGCAGGGCGTCTCCAACGATCTCTGGGCGCTCATCCCAACCGGAGCGGCTATCGCCGCTGCCACTCCCGGCCCCGCGTCCGGCAAGATCACGAAGTCGGTCGACATCGGGCAGACGGTCAGCAACACCAGCGACAAGGTGCTCTTAACGCCTGCCATTGTCCATCGCATCGTCGCCGCGGGCGCCGCCTTTGCGCGGGTGTCTTTTGACATCGGCGCCGGCGAGCAACAGTGGACGCCGTCGCGTCTGCACGCTTACGAGCAGGTCGTCACCATGCTCTCTCAGCAGGGCATCGGCGTCATCGGCGTGGCCAGCCACGGCATAACTGTCAATTGGTCCATCGGTAGCTGGACACAAAACGCCAACGAAACGACCGGCGGCGACGGCGACAACCAGGCTATCGAGGATTTCGTCCATCAGTTTTCTATGCTCGTGACCCACTTTGCCGCGGCGCCATTCCTCGTCCACCGCTGGGAAGTGTGGAATGAGCCCAATGTGCCGCTGGCCGGCTGTACCGCCGTCACCACCTCGACCTGTTTGCAGCAACCGAGCCTGATGCCGTCCAATTTCGCAGCGCTCCTGGCACGCGCCTATGATGCCGTTAAAGGTAACCCGGCTACAAGCGATGTGCAGCTCATTTCAGGCGGCATCTACAGCTACAGCAGCTTAGGAGCCTACAATGCGGCGTCTTCCGGTGCCGCCTATCTCAAGGCCACCTACGACCAGGGTATCAATCGTACGGCGCTGTGGCAATCAATTAAGGCGAAGTACGGATCGTATCCGCTCGACCTGATCGGCCTACATCTGTACGTCGACCAGAGCCAGCGCACCACACCCGCCGTGGTCAAGGCGTATGCCGGCTGGGTCCACGACGCCTACAGCGCCTACGAGAGCAGCGGCAAGCCACTGGCGCTGACCGAAGTGGGCTGGCGCACCGGCGATGTCAATCAACCGCAGGTGACCGAGGATATTCAAGCGCTCAATCTGGATACGCTGTTCAGCGCCATTCGGCAGCTCGGCTATGTCTCCGACGTCTGCTGGTTCCAGCTTCAGGATAATCCCGGCTTCGTCAATAATACATCGTGGGGGCTGCTCGACCGCAACGGCGGCCAGAAGCCTGCCTTCCAGCACTTCCAGGCGCAGTAGGCGGTTGGACATTCAGTCCCGGGCCGTGGTAGCCTTGTACGCGGCAGCGCCTCATGCCTCACACTGCTAATACCGGGATTCAGGAGGGGCGCGTGATAGAGACGCAGGACGTGCAAGACCTGTCGAAGAAGGCCATGGCGCAATACAGCGTTGCGTCCATCGGCACCGGCTTCTTCTACGCTTTCAACAATGCCGTCCTGCCGCTGCTCATTCCGAGCAATAACGTGCTGCTCGTCAATTTGATGAGCAATACCCGTTCCATCGAGGGCACGATCATCCAGCCGATCGTGGGCGCCTGGAGCGACCGCACCTGGACGCGACTCGGCCGGCGCCGGCCGTTCATGTTGGTCGCCATGCCCTTGAGCGCTCTGTTCATGGCAATCACGCCCTTGGCGCCGAACCTGGCGGGTATCGTGGCCTGTATCGTCGCCTTTTCGCTATTCTTCAACGTGGCGGCCGACCCCTATACCGCGTTGATGGCCGACATCGCGCGGCCCGAACAGCGGCCCACGCTGAACGCCGTGGCCATCGTGGTGCAGTTTGTGGGACAGGTCGGCCTGACCCTGGCCCTGGCCTTTGGCCCGTTCGGCAAGCACATCCCGGCGCTGGCCTATCCGCTGGTAGCCGCCGGCATCTTGGTCACCGTCCTCATCACCGTCGCCACCGTGCCGGAACAGCGCGAGTCGGCGCACATCGAGCCGCGCCATCGCCTCGGCGAGTACGTGGCCGCCTTGCAGAGCCACCGCCAGGCCATGCGCTATCTCGTCGCGCTCTTCTTCTACAACACCGGCATCAACACCATTCAGGTCAACCTGACCCGTTTCGCGATTAAGGTTCTGCACGTCTCCGATAGCGACGCCTTGAAGCTGTTCTTGATCGTAATCCTGGTTACCGGCCTGCTGACGGTGCCGGCCGCCCGCGTGGCCGAGCGCATCGGCATCAAGCCCGTCATCATCGCCGGCATGGTCCTGATCGCGCTGGCCGCGTCGAGCGCCTTCGTGGTGACCACGATCACGCAAGTCGTTCCGGTGCTCATCGTGGCCGGGATCGGCAACGCCTGCCTCTCCCTGGCCTGGCCGTTACTGACCCTCCTGGTGCCGCCCGAGCGCGTCGGCGTCTTCGCCGGTTTGAAGACCGGCGCGGAGTCTCTCTCCGCCTTCTTTTCCAGTTTCGTGGCCGCCGCGATGGTTGGGGCGTGGGGATATCGCAGCATCTTCACGGTGCTATTGGTCGCCATCGTCGCCAGCATGGTGACGCTGCTCCCGATTCGCGTGGCGGCTCAACAAGCTCCGGTGGCATCCTCGGTCTTGGGCTAACGCCGCGCGCTGGTCGCGCTATAGATGTTCAGATTAGGAATGAGAGTCCTCACCAGACTCTTCGTCTTAAGTGTTTTCCAGCCCACTCACGTCGATAGTTTCCAGATCGTGACAACCGGCGCTATCCTAGATGATGGAGTTTTGCGATAGATCTAACAGAGACGATGGAATCCTTATCTCTTCAAGCACAAGCCGACATGACAAGGCGCGAGGCAGAGCAGGGGTCGCTCAGTGGATTCCGCTGGTACCACCAACGCGGCGACAAGTTTAGAGAGGCGTCGGAACTTTACGCATTGGCTGGACTAATGGAGCAAGCCCATGAGGCCTCGTGGGATGCGCAACTGTGGTATACGGCCACGGCAGCGCTTGGCATGTATGACAAAGACGAACGATACTTTCGTCCCCTCGCTACCCTCGTTGCAGCGTCCGACGAGACCGCCCAACCCGAGACGGCAGGGCAGGAGCAGCGCGTAATGCACGTCGGCGATCCGAATGACATTGCCGACGATGCTAGAAGCTACTATGATCGGCGACTGGACGAACCCAATCTGCCTGCTTTGATTAAGGCACGTTACGCCGACTTTCTATTTGATCAGGGCTATAAGGAGCAGAAAGCGCCGAGATCACGCTTCGAGTACGCGCGCCACGCCGTCGCCGCCTACCTTCAGGCCGCTCAAGACGTGTTCGATGATCCGGATTTCACGCTCGAAGCCAGTATCTATCTACTTCGGGCGGCGTTCATTGCTCGGAGCATGAACAGCGTCAACGATCTCATGCCCAGAGTTCGTGTCGTCGTTGTTGCCTCACTGAACACATTGCGCGAGGAGCAGCGCTATCGCTACACTATTGAGCTAACTCGCGCGCTCCTCACGCTGGGCAGCGCGGTCGAACCGGCCGATATCCAATTGGCGGAAGAGGCGTTAGGAGAAGGGGCCGTGACCGAGCGCAAGGCCGGACGGTACTTTGCGGAGCGGGCATTCCTGGCCGCTCTTGAGCAACTCTATGATTTTGCCAACGATGCCGCAGGTAGGGACAGGGTGCGAGAGGCGACTGCGGCGGCGTACGAATCGGAAGCGGCCGTACGCGCGGACTCGTCCCATCTGGCCGCGGCAGGACTGTTAGAAGATGCTGCGCGCGTCTATCAAAGCCTCCAGATGCGGGAGAAACGAGATGAGATCTTGCGCCAGATCAAGCGAGAATATCAGGCTGGCGAGGGCGAGTACAGGCGTATTGAGGTTCAGGGCGAGCTTCCCAGCGCCGAGATCGACGAACTCTACAACACGTTGCTCGCACCGCTGCCCATCGATGACGCACTGCGCGTGCTGGGAGCACATCCCGCCTTCCAGCCCCGCTATCAGCAGGCCGTGGAACTCGCCCAAACGGTGTTGGACACATCGCCCCTCTTAGGTGTCATCCCGCCGAGGATCATCCGGGACGACTCACCGACGAGACGCGTTCATGATCGCGAAGAATTGTTCCAGTCGCTCGTGTTGCGCCAATTCGTCCATATCATCAACGTGACGGGCATCGTCGTCGGCGTGTTGATGGAGCGCCTTGAGCGCGACAAAGGCTTGCACGCCGACGTTCTCAGCGCGTACTTCGAGGCCTGGTCGCTGATGGACGCCCAGCACATACCGTTCCTGAGATGTGGCTTCGAGCGATACTATGCCGGTGACTATATCTCGGCCTTGCATATTCTCACGCCGCAGATCGAAGGGATGCTGCGCTCGTTGCTGTGGCAGGGTGGCTTGACGGTCACCGGCCTGAACCGTGACAGTACTGGGATCGACGCTGATACACTATCGGGGCTGCTGCGCCGTGAGGATGTCCAGGAATTGTTGACCGAGGACCTTTGGCGTTACCTGGACACCACGCTTTCGTCGTCGCAAGGTCTAAATCTGCGCAATGACATCGCCCATGGCCTCATCAAGCCCGCCCAGATCCAGAAGGTCACTTGCGTCATCGTGATACACCTACTTTTGAGTCTGACACGTTTTTACGCGGGGCCGCCGGACGACGATGCTACAATTGAGCCAGACACAACCGAGGAGAGCGGCAATGGCACTATCACTCCATAGATTGGACTACACGGAAGGAAAGCTGCGACGGAGGAAACCGCGCAGCGGCGCTCCCTCTGTCGCACGCATTGTGCGCTTGAGCGCTCCGGCTGCGGCGCTTGACGAGCCGTACGATATCCTGACTGGCAGGCTCACTGAATCGCATCCGAATACGTTTGTGGAGGGCTTGTTCGTCAATGATTCATTCGCCGACGAGGTTGATGCGTTTGTAGAAGCGCAGCGACAGCGTGAGCGTGAGGAGGCCGCGCATGAGGCTGGCGAGTAGTGCCATACGTGCTCGACACCGACACTGTCACCGCATGGCAACACAAGCACCCTCTCGTCGTCGCTCGTGTGAAGGCCGTCCCCGGCTCGGACCTATTCGTCACCATTGTGTCCTTTGAGGAACAGTGCGCCGGGCGGCTGAGTATTCTCAACAGGCGACTCGCCCCGATACAACGGATCGAGGCGTACCAGCGTCTCCAGGAGACACTCGACTTCTACGATGTCGTCAATGTGCTTCCGTATGACGCTGACGCGGCACAGCGCGAAGCTTACCTTCACAGGACGCTGCCGCGTATGGGCACCAAGGATCGCCGCATCGCCGCTATCACGCTGGCAAATGGCGCCACACTGATCACCCGTAACACGGTGCACTTTAAGGACATTCCAGGACTTGTCCTCAACAACTGGATGCTTCCATAACCCGAGAGACCGAAAGTCAGAACATGTTGATGTAGATGGCACACCTACACCAAACCGTGGTCGGCGCCCAAATCAGGCGTCACCACGGTCCTTTGTGGTTGTATCGGCCGGGCCAGCACCCGCCGAATCGTCTGCACGGGGCTAGATGGGCGCGCCCAAGGTTATGACCCGGCCAGCACCCGCCGGATCTTTTGCATCGGGCTGATGATCAGCGCCCGGCTGGACTGCCTGGCATAGTCGCTGAGCGGAATCCGCACCGGCGGTTGGTCGTGCAGGCAGGCAATCGTCGTGCGGTCCAGTAGGGCCTGGCGAAACTCCTGGGAGGTGTGCCCGGGGAAGCGCGTGAAGGCATTGCCCACGTGCGCGGGAAAGTGCGCGTCACTGCCGCCGAACTCGGCCAGGCCCCACTTCTGGTTCAGCGTCAGCACGCGGCGGCGGGGCCGTCCGGCCGGGCTTGGATTGATGGTCTCCACGCCGATCAGCGGCAGACCTCGCGCCAGAATGGTCTCGATCATGCGCTGGCCCATGCTCGGCGTCAGCGCGGTCAAAGGATGCGGTGCGAGCGCCAGCCCTCCGCGCCGGGCAATCTCCTCGACCGTGCGCGCGGCCGATTGATAGACGGGCAGGCTGTCCTCGACGAAGAGGGCCAGCATGTGGACGCCGCGCGCCGTCGTCACCTCGGTGCCGATGATGACCTCGATGGGGTAGTTCTCGCGCGCCGCCAGCTCTCGCACCTCCTGGGCGCCCTCTACCGTGTCGTGGTCGGTGATGGCGATGACGTCGAGCCCGCGCGCCACCGCGGCCTCCAGCACCTGGCGCGGCGTGCCCAGACCATCGCTAAAGAGCGTGTGCAAATGCGGATCGCAGCATCCAAAGTCGCTATCGTTCATTCGTCATTCTCCTGCAAGCGCACACCGCTAAAGAGATCGGTCTCAATGACGCCGGTTGCCATGTCGTCGCGGGGCGGAAAGGCCAGTACAAAACGCTCCGTCCCGCGCCACTCGCGAATGGCCTCAGGAGGCAGGCGGTTGAAATACGAGTCCGGCCGCATTTGCGTTCTATGGGCCCGCATGGCCGCCATCTTGAGCTCAAAGGCTCGGTCGTCAAGCTCGACGATGGTGGTGATGGCCTGGTCCGGCAGGCCCATCTGGTCCACGGTCAGCGTGGCGGCATCGCCGCCGGGCGTGAACGGCAGTCCCAGCGACGCGGCAAGGTCGCGCATGCGCCGGAAGGCGCTCGCCATTGGCGCGGCATAGTAGAGCTTCTGCGGCGCGTATAGTGGGAGCCCGGCGGCGATCTGCTCGGGGTAGCAGGTGGGATCGCCGGCCTTGAAGAAGGCGCTGGTGGTGAGGTGGTGGATGGCGATGTGATCGGGATGGCCGTACACGCCACCGGGATCGAAGGTCACGAGCACCTGAGGCCGCACGCGCCGGATCTGGCGCACGATGCGCCCCACCGCTTCAACCTCGTCGGCCTGCGCGACGGTCCCGTCGCGATAGTCCAGGAAACTCAGGTCCTCGATGCCCAGGATGCGGCAGGATTCGCGGAGCTCCCGTTCGCGCACCTGCCCCAGCGTCTCGGGCGTGGCCAGCGCGGGATCGCTGATCTCGCCGGCCTCACCGCGCGTGGCGCAGACCAGGGCGGTGCGCACGCCGGCATCGCGATACCGCCGGAAGATCCCTCCGGTACTGAAGACCTCGTCGTCCGGGTGCGCCAGGACCGCCATCAAACACATCTGTTCCACTGCGCCATGCTCCTCTCCCTCATGATCTTATACCACGGGGCACCACGCGGCCATGGTACCACGGTCCCAGTCTCAGGAGAATTGAAGAGCCTGCTTACTGGCCCAAAGCTTGTTTGATGAGACGGTAAGCGGCCGCCTGCTCGCGCGCGTAGGTCGCGAAGTCGCCGCGGCCGTAGGCGGCCTGCGCCGCCTTCAGGTGTGCCTGTATCTGGACGAGGATCGCGCGGGCCGTGCCGGTCAGCGGGACGGTGCCGGTGATGCCGCCGGTCGCGGGCGGCGGCGGGGTCGTGGACGGCGGGGGCGACGAGGTCGGAGGTGGGGCCGCGTTGCCGAAGATCTGGCCCAGGGCATTGTCGATGGAGGTGCCCCACACCAGCTTGCCGTTCGCGTAGACGATCACGCGCTGAAGTTGCGGAATCTTGCTGTTCTCGGCCTGCAAGTACAGCGGCTCGAGGTAGAGCAGCCCGCTGCCAACCGAGGTGATGATGATTGTACCAAAGTGGACGCGCGACCCCTGCTGGCTCCACAGCGTGATATCCCGGCTAAAGTCGGGCTGTTGCTGCACGTTGGCCTGGAACTGGACGGGACCCAACACCTGCCGGCCCAGCGGAAAGCGGTAGCTGATCAATTGGCCATAGTGCGGGCTGTCCGAGCGGCCAACCAGCAGCGAGACCATGTTGTTCTTGTTCAATGGCGAGTACGGCCGCATCAGCACAAACTCGTCGCGCGAGCTACCAGGCAAGCGCGTGACGGCGTAATACGGGGCAATCGGCACGAGCTGGCTGCTGTCGGATTCGGATGGCAGAGCGGGGATGGCCCACTGGTCCTCGTTGTTGTACCAGCTCTGTGGGTCCGTCTGGTGATAGCGCGCGAAGACCTCGGACTGCACGTTGAAGAGATCCTCCGGATAGCGCACGTGCGAGCGCAAGTCGGATGGCATGGACGAGATGGGCCGCAGCAGGCCGGGAAAGGTCCTGGCGATGGTGCCGGCGATGGGGTCTGACGGGTCGGCGACGTAGAGCCGCACCGTGCCATTATATGGATCGATGGTTGCTTTGACCGCGTTGCGCAGGTACGTCACGCCCGACAGCGAGGGGACCAAGTCGCCGGTATATGGCTCGGCATACGGATAGTTGGTGCTGCTGGTATAGGCATCGACGATCCAGTAGGGATGCCCGGAAGAGTCGAGGACCAGGTAGGGATCGCCGTCATAGGTGAGGAACGGCGCCAGCATGCCCAGACGATCGTCGATGTTGCGATGCAGCAGCACGCGCGAGCTCGAGGTGAGGTAGCTGGAGGTGCCGATCTGAATCGGCGAGTTGAAGTAAATGACCCAGGCCAGGCGATGCAAGAACCCGCCGATTGGGATGCCGGCCGTGCCTTTATAGGTCCCGCTGTATTCGCTGTAGTCGGTGCCGAAATCGAATTCCTTGGCGCCGGTGTCGACGAACACGGGATTGTTGGTGTCCAGCCCGAAGTAAAACTGCGGTTGCCTCACCGGCGGCAGGCTGGCGGCGATCGGGGTATCGGGATTGGCGTGGGGCGGGATATCCTTGATCCAGTAGAGGGGAGACCCATCCGACGCGACCTGGTTGACCGGGGCCATGACCAACCCGTAGCCATGGGTATAGGTGAAGTTGAGGTTTTGCCAGGTCTGCGCGGTGGTCGGTAACTGGTCCTGATTCATTTCGCGCGCCGCGATCAGCACCTGGCGCAGATGTCCCGCCACCTGGTAGCGGTCTAATCCGACGTTGGTGAAGTCATAATAGGTGCGAATAGCCTGCTGCTGCTGCGCCGCCGCGCTGAATTGATCCGGATCGACTACGCGCAGCGACTCCAGCGTGGCGCGATTGGAGGCCAGTTGCGAGGCACTGATCGCCGTGGCCGGGAAGTCGGAGGCCGTCGTGTTCGCCAGGTTAAAGGCGGCGCGCGTCGCCGCGAGGTTATGGGCGATCTGCGGTGTCTCGGCAGCCAGGGGCGCCGGATTCACCTTCAGCGTCTGCACGAGCGCGGGATAGATGATCACCAGCAGCGCCCAGGCCACCAACCAGAGGGCGATCACGGCGCCGACGATGGTCCAGCGACGGATCGCGAGAGCGTTTACCAGCAGGGCCAGCGCCGCGAGGATGCCCAGGACACTCAAGATCGTCCATCCCGGTATGCCGGCGTTCAAGTCGACATAGTCGCCGCCCTGAAAGCCGTTGCCGGGCGAGATGAGCGAGTTGTAGCGCATCAGCCAGTTCGAGCCGGCGATCAGCAGCGCCAGTAGCGCCAGCCAGGCCGAGATGACGGTCAGGTAGGGGCGGAGCCAGCGCAGATCAAACTGCACGCCGCCCATCACATCGCCGACGAGCACGTTGGGATCGAAGCCGGAGGCCAGGCGACCGCCGATGTCCAGGACATAGAGCAGGATCAGCGCCACCACCAGGCCGATGAACAGCACCGTGCCGAGCCAGCCCAGCAGGTCTTGCAACAAGGGCAGAGTGAACACGTAGAAGGCCACATCGTGGTGGAAGATGGGGTCCTGCACGCCGAAGGGCTGTTGATGCAAGGCAAAGAGGACGTGTTGCCAGTTTCCCGCCAGACCGAATCCGGGCAACAGCGAGAGTACGACCAGCACGATGTTGACAACGACGGGCACTATGCCCGTGTATGACTGAGCCCGGCCCTGCGCCCTGGCAACGCGCGTCACGACATAGGCCAGGCCCTTGAGTATGGCAAAGCTGACGACCGCGCCGAGCAGGCCGACCGCCCAGGTGGCGGCAAGTTCCGTGGTGTACACGCCGCCGTAACCCAGTTCGTTGAACCACCAATAGGTCACCAGGGCATTGACGGAGCTTGGCGTTACGATCAGCAGCAGGAGCAAGACCGCCGCCAGCGGAATCCACAGCCGTCGTCGACCTCGGCGCTTGCCCGGCGCCCGTGGCATGGCGTGTATCGTGGCGGTCATCGAGGGTTCACCGCCGGTTAGTGCAGCTTGACCGAGCGCGGGTCGAGGGCGTCGCGCAGTCCATCGCCGACCAGATTGAAGCCCAGGACGGCGAGGGTCAGGGCCAGTCCGGGGAAGGTGCACATCCACCAGGCCGTGCGCAGGTAGTCGCGGCCCGCGTTGATCATGGCGCCCCATTCCGGACTGGGAGGCTGAGCGCCCATGCCGATGAAGCTGAGCGAGGCGATGAACAGGATGACGCCGCCGATATCGAGCGTGATCTCGACGATGATCGGGCCAAGCGCGTTGGGCAGGATGTGGCGCCACATGATACCAAGGGGTGAGGTGCCGAGGGCGCGGGCGGATTCCACGTATTCTCGCTCCTTCAGGCTCAACACCTGGCCACGAAGCAGGCGCGCATAGATGGGCCAGTAGCCCACGGCCAGGGCGAGTATGGCGCTCTCAAGCCCAGGTCCCCGCGACGCCGCGACCGCCAGGGCCAGGATCAATATCGGAAACGCCAGGAACATATCGGTGATGCGCATGATGATCTCGTCGACCAGGCCACCGGCGAATCCGGAGAGCGCACCCAGCGCCAGGCCGAAGGCGACAGCCGCCGCGAGCGAGATTGCCGCCGTGCCGACCGAGTAGACGGCGCCGGCGAGGATGCGGCTGAAGATGTCGTAGCCGATCTGATCGGTGCCAAACCAATGCACCGTGGACGGTCCGCTGGACATGTAGTTGTAATCGGGGACGGTGGGCGAATAGGGGGCAATGCGCGCACCAAAGATCATCAGGAATACGATGAGAGCGACGATCAGCACGCCGATGAGATTGAGCCAGTCGAAGATGAGGTAGCGCACCAGGCGGTTGCGACGCAGGCGCTGTCGCAAGCTGGACGGGCGCGCGATCACCTCGGCGAATTCTCCGGCCGCCACCGCCGTGCCCGACGGGCCGACCCGTTCGGTTGCTGGGCCTGAAGGAGTGTATTCCATTGTCCGCTCCTGACCTGATCCTAATACGAGACGCGGGGGTCGAGGACCATGTAGAGGATATCCACCGCGAGATTGACCACCACGAAGAGAAACGCCCCGACCAACGTCACGGCCATGATGGCGTTGTAGTCCAGGGCCAGCGTAGCATTGGTGGCGTAGCGACCGATGCCGGGCCAGGCAAACACGTCTTCCACCAGCAGGGCACCGCCGAGCAGGAAGCCGATGTTCAGGCCCATCACCGTGGTGGCGGGAAGCAGAGCGTTGCGCAGGGCGTGGCGCAAGACGACGACGCGCTCCATCACCCCCTTGGCCCGGGCGGTGCGCACGTAGTCCTGGGCCAGCGACTCCAGCATACTGGCCCGCACCATGCGCGTCAGGATCGCCAGCGAACCGTAACCCAGGACCGCCGCCGGCAGCAAGAGGTGCCAGACCGCCTGCACGAACAGGTCCAGACGGCCCTCCAGGATGCTATCGATGGTGTACAGGCCGGTGATGGTGTAGGGCAACGAAACGCCCTGGTCCAGGCGACCGCCGGACGGGAAGAGGCCGAGCTGGTCGAAGAGTACGAGTTGAGCCATCAGCGCGAGCCAGAAGGCGGGCACGGCCGAGCCGGTGATGGACACAAATCGACCGATCTGATCGAAGATCGAACCCCGCCAGACGGCCGAGATGACGCCGAGCGGTATGCCGACAACGATGATCATGATGGTGGCCGCGAGCGTCAGCTCGATGGTCGCCGGAAGGTAGTCCCCCAGGTCGGCACTCACCGCGCGGTGCGAGAACAGCGAGTAGCCGTAGTCCCCGTGCAGGAGGTTGGTGACGTAACGCCAGTACTGTTCCCAGATTGGCAGGTCGAGGCCGAATTGATGGCGGATCTGCGCAACCGCCGAGGCGCTGGCGCGCGGGCCGGCGTAGAGGCGGGCGGGATCAGAGGGTACGACATGGGAGAGAAAGAACGTGATGAGGGATATGCCAACCAGGACCAGCACCAGGAATCCCAATCGGCGAATAACGAGCTGGACTAGCATGAGTAGACCCCTTCGCGGGCGCGCGTATCTTTAAAGCGCGCCAATTGTCCACCTGATAGTACCACGTGCGACCACCGCTTTTAAACTCCCAATTGCAGACTTTTTACACATGGCATACCATGCCTTAACAGGGCATTTGGTAGCATGGAGTGATTCAAGGTCAACTCGACCCCTGGTGCGGATGGCTTCCTGACATCCCGCTCCCGGCTTGAGAGATGTATAACTTGCGCTCATGTCCGCTCACATGAGAGCGCTCCTCTTTCGGAGGTAAGGTGTGAACGTACGGTGTGCCCTAAACCTGGTGGCTGCTGTTTCTCTCCTGTCGCTGGCCCAGCTCCCGGTGGGTAGCGGGCCTGTTGCCCACCACCCTGCGGCCAGCGCCCTCGTGCTCCGGCACCCATCGGCCAGTGGTCCCACGCTGACCCCTTCTACGCGACGCGCGGCGCCCGGGCAGCGCGTCACGCTCAAGATGTCCGGGTTCAGGGCCGGCGAGAAGATCCGCCTATTCTGGGACGGTAAGCAACTCAGCGGTACCGATACGGCAAATGGCAGCGGAGGCCTTAACAAGGCTTTCCTCGTGGTGCCCATCACCGCGCGGGCCGGCACACACTCCGTCAAGGCCATGGGCATGTTGAGCGGGAACACCGCTTCCTCGACCATCACGGTCCCGGCCGCGGCGTTGCGCGTGCCGCGTCACATCATAGCCGGGCAGCTCGTCAACATACGTGGCGACGACTTCGGCGCATCGGAGACCGTCTACCTGTACTGGGATAAAGAACATCTGCAATTCAAGGCCGTTCGGACCAATGCGCAGGGTTCCTTTCAAGGGCGCTTTGGCCCGGTGTCCGTTCACATGGCGGCGGGCCGGCACACGCTGATAGCCAGGGGCAGGCAAACACGGCGCCTGGTGCGCCTGAGCGTGACGATTCTACCCGCTCCCGCGCCAACCGTGGCCGCGACTCCGATGCCGGCCCCGGCGACGCCGACCGCCGTCCCGTCGCCGACGCCCGCGGCCACCACCACGCCCGCTGGGACCAATGGCATCGTGGCCGAGAATGCCCTGCCCGGCTCCTCGGATTGGGCCATCACCAAGCCATCCGTCGCCGGCCATCTTGTCGAAGGTTACGCCTCCGCCACCAGTGTCAATATTGGCGGCCAGATCAACCTGTTCGTCAATACGGCGCCGGCCTCCGCCTACACGCTCGATCTGTACCGCATGGGTTGGTACGGCGGCGCCGGCGCCCGCCTGGTGCTCCACGTGGCCGGCCTGGCCGGCATCAGCCAGCCCGCCTGCCCCCAGGACCCCGTGCGCCGCACCGTCTCCTGCGCCTGGACCAACCAGTACGCCCTGAGTGTCCCCACCGCCTGGCGCAGCGGGGTCTACCTGGCCAAGCTCACCCGCGCCGACGGTTACCAGAGCTACATCATCTTCGTGGTGCGCGACGACAGCAGCCACAGCCCCCTGCTCTTCCAGACCAGCGTCAACACGTACCAGGCCTACAACGCCTGGGGCGGCCCTTCCCTCTACGGTGGCAGCGACGAGAGCAGCTCAAATTTCGCGCAACGGGCCTATGCCGTCTCCTTCGACCGGCCCTACCAGCGCGGCTACGGCGCGGGCGACTTCCTGTACTGGGAGTACCCGATGGTGCAGTGGCTGGAGCGCGGAGGCTACGACGTAAGCTACCAGACCGACCTGGACACGGACGCCTCGGCCGCCATCCTGGAGCAGCACAAGGTGCTCCTGGTGGTGGGCCACGACGAGTACTGGAGCAAAGGGATGCGCGACAACGTGGAGGCGGCGGTGGCGGCCGGGGTGTCGGTGGCGTTCCTGGGGGCGAACATCGGCTACTGGCAGGTGCGCCTGGAGGGGAGCAGCCTGGGCGCCAAGCGCGTCATGGTGTGCTACAAGGACAAGACGCTGGACCCGCTGGCGAGCACCCAGCCGGCGCTGGCCACGGTGAAGTGGCGCGACCCGTTGGTGAACCGGCCGGAAGACGCCTTGATCGGGCAGGAGTTCGAGGGGTGGTTCTATCCGCCGTATCCCGGACTGGTTGTGCAAAACACCGGGACCTGGCCGTATTACCAGACGGGGTTGCATGACGGCGACGTGATCCCCGGGGTGGTGGGCTACGAGTACGACGGTGTGCAGCACGACGCGACGACGCCACAGGATTTGCAGATACTTGCCACGACGCCGGTGACGAACTACAACGGCACCAAGGGCACGGCGAACGTGACGCTGTACAAGGCGGCGAGCGGGGCGCAGGTGTTCTCAGCGGGAAGTATCGTGTGGAGCTGGGGCCTGATGGACGACGACATCAGCGCCGGCGACAACAACTGGAGCAAGCACCACGTGGCCAACGCCGCCCTGCAGCGGATGACCGCCAACATACTGTACACCCTCATGCACAGTTGACCGGTTCAGTGGCGTCCGAGGCGCTCGGCCAGGGTACGACCGCTGGGCGCCCGGCCGGTCCGCTCCGCTCGCGCGTCGAGCCGCAGGAACGACCACTGCATGTAGCGAACGGCCAGCCAGCGCAGCGGTTCCGGCTCCCAATCGGGCGAGCGGTGCCCGACCATGGGCAGGGTGGTTAGTTCCGACTGCTTGCCCGTGATGAGATCGGTCAAGACGCGCCCGGCCAGATTCGTTGTCGCCACGCCCTGCCCGGTGTAGCCGCGCGACGTCGCCACGCCTTCTCGCGCGTCGTATGACATCGTCGGCATCCAGTCGCGGGGCATGCCCACCGGGCCGCCCCAGGCATGGGTGAAGTTGATGCCATGCAGCGATGGGAACCATTCCATGAACATCTCCCGGATCATGCGGTGCGTTGGCCCATGGCGGTCCTGAGCGTCGGTGATGGTGGAATCCCAGGCGTAGGGCGCGCCGCGGCTGCCAAACAGGATGCGCCCGTCGGCAGTGCGCGACAGGTAGTCGACGGTCAACCGATGGGAGGAGATACATTCCTGGTTGCGCCAGCCGATATACTCCCACTGCTGCGCGCTCAGCGGCTCGCTGAGCGTGATAAGCGAATAGACGGGGATGAGCTGGCGGTGCAGCGGGGGCAATCGCGTGAGATAGGCCTCACCGGCCAGCACGATGGTCCGCGCGCGCGCTTCGCCGCGCGGCGTGATGAGACGGGGGGAGCGGCCGGTTTCATAGCGCGTCACATGCGTCTGCTCGTAGATGGTGGCGCCGCGCCGTTCCACCGCTCGGGCCAGGCCGCGCACCAGGCGTCCGGGGTGGATGCGGGCGCAGTCGGGCAGAAAGACGGAGCCCAGCGCGCCGGCCACCCTGACCCGAGCGTTGGTCTCCCCGGCGTCGAGCCGGACGCAGTGGCCATCCAGGCCCAGGCGGCTGTACGTGGCCTCGGCCCCGTCAATGGCGGGCAGTTGATGGGTGCCACGGGCGATCCGCAATGCGCCGCCTTTATGGTAATGGGCGTCGATACCTTCCGCCGCGCACACGCGCCCCACCTCGTCCACGGCGTCGCACATCGCCAGGTAGACGCTGCGCGTCGCGTCGCGGCCGTAGCGTTCCTCTAGCAGGTCATGAGAGACGGGAAAGCCGGCCGAACACCAGCCTCCATTGCGTCCGGAGGCGCCAAACCCCGCGATTTCACGCTCCAGGACGGCCACCTTCAGCGACGGATCGCGCTGTAACAGGTAGTAGGCGGTCCAGAGCCCGGTATATCCCGCGCCAAGGATGGCCACGTCCACGTCGATAGAACCCTCTAGCGCGGGCCGCGGCGTCAGGTCGTCGTCGGCTGTCTCAAGCCAGAAACTGTACTGTCGATAATCCTTCATGTAACTCTCTTTGCCTCACCGTTTGGTCAGTGTACCATCCAGCCGGACGATACGATCCACCCGCGCCACGGACAGGGCGCGCCCCGACTGCTCGTCGATGTCCGCCAGGACGGCGTTGACCTGGATAGTTGGATCGGTCGAGGTGTCGTAGCGCTGGGGCAGGGCGGTCACAAAACGGCGGATGATCGGTTCCACCTGCACGCCGATCACCGAATGGAGCGGCCCTACCATACCAACATCGGTCACGTAGGCCGTGCCGTTGGGTAGGATCTGGGCGTCGGCGGTCGGCACGTGGGTGTGGGTGCCGACCACCAGACTGGCGCGCCCGTCCAGGTAGAAGCCCATGGCGCGCTTCTCGGCCGTCGCCTCGGCGTGAAAGTCGACCACCATGACCCGGGCTCGTTCCCGATACTGGGTCATCAGGTCGTCGAGCCCGCGAAATGGATCGTCCAGCCCGGTCAGATAGACCCTGCCCATGGCATTGGCGACCAGGACGCCGGTTCCACGGATGGTCAGGACGGTCGCGCCAATCCCCGGTGCGCCGGCCGGATAATTGAGGGGTCGCAGCACCCTCTCGGTGGTCGCTAAATAGGACAGCGCTTCGCGCTGATCCCAGACATGATTGCCGGTCGTGATCACGTCGACGCCGGCGTCAAAGAGGTCCGCGGCGGTGCTCGACGTAATGCCGGCACCGCCCGCGCTGTTTTCGCCGTTGGCGATCACCAGATCGCACAGCAGCTCTTGACGCCAGAGGGGCAGCAGAGACGCCACGGCGCGGCGTCCCGGCTTGCCGACGACGTCACCGATGAACAGGATGCGCATCACGCATAGCCGGCGGCGTCCCTATCGGGCGATCTCTACCACGCGCTTCTCGCGGATGACGGTGACGCGAATCTGCCCGGGATACTCCAGGCTCTCTTCGATGCGCCGCGCGACATCCCGTGCCACGCGCATGGAGTTGAGATCGTCCACCTCATCTGGCTTGACGGCTATGCGCAACTCGCGCCCAGCCTGGATGGCGAACGAGCGCTCCACGCCGGGGAAGGAGTTGGCGATTTCCTCCAGCGCTTCCAGCCGCTTGATATAAGTGCTCACCGTCTCGCGCCGCGCGCCCGGCCTGGCCGCCGAAATGGCGTCGCCGGCCGCCACGATGAAGTCCTCGATGGTCTGCGGCTCGATGTCGCCGTGGTGAGCGGCGATGGCATGCACCACCCGATCTCCCTTGCCCAGTCGCTTGCAGATGTCGGCGCCGATCACGGCATGCGGACCTTCCACCTCGTGATCGAGCGCTTTGCCGATATCGTGCAGTAGGCCGGCCTCCCGCGCGACCTGGACGTTGGCGCCCATTTCGGCGGCCATGGTGGCGCACAGGAACGAAACCTCGACCGAGTGATGCAAGACGTTCTGCCCGTAGCTGGTGCGGAACTTCAGTCTGCCCATCAACTTGATCAGGTCGCTGTGCAGGCCGTGCACGCCGGCGTCGAAGGCGGCGCGCTCGCCCGCCTCCCGGATCGACTGTTCCACCTCCTGGCGGGCCTTGGCGACAACCTCTTCGATGCGCGCCGGGTGGATGCGCCCGTCCAGGATCAGCTTGGTGAGGGCGACGCGCGCAATTTCGCGACGGACTGGGTCGAACGACGACAGGATCACCGCCTCCGGTGTGTCGTCGATGATCAGATCGACGCCCGTGGCCGCTTCCAGGGCGCGGATATTGCGGCCCTCCTTGCCGATAATGCGGCCTTTCATGTCTTCATTCGGCAGGTTGACCACGGAGACTGTCGTCTCCGCCACCACGTCGGCCGCGCAGCGCTGAATGGCCAGGCCGACGATCTTCTGGGCGCGCATGTCGGCCTCGGCCTTGATCTGCGCTTCAAGATCGCGGATGCGCCGATCGACGTCCGCCTTCACCTCGGCCTCTACCTGCCCCAGGAGCATCTCCCTGGCGGCCTCGTGGCTGAGTTCGGCCACGCGCTCCAGGGCCGCTACCTGCTGCCCGCGCAGTTCCTCGACCTGCGCCCTCAATTCATCTATCTTTTGCTCTTTTTGTGAGATTTGCCGCTCTTTCCGTTCCAGCGATTCGCCGCGCCGGTCCAGGTTCTCTTCCTTCTGGCTGAGTCGCTTTTCCAGACGCTGGATATCGGCCCTGCGCTCTTTGTTCTCTGCCTCGGCGGCGTTGCGCAGTCGCAGGGCCTCATCCTTGGCCTCAAGCAGGATCTCTTTCTCCTTTGCTTGGGCTTCCAGGACGAGTTTCTGCGCCGTCGCCTCGGCTGAGCGAAGCCGTTGCTGTGCACGGAACTGGAAGGCGGCATAACCGATCCCGATGCCTACGGCAAGGATCACGAGTGAAACCACCGCCATCTCAATGCTCATTAAACGTATACCTCCGACCATACTATAAGGTGGGGTACGGGGGGTGTCAACACGACCATCAGGATGACTCTTTGCGGGTATCTACGGTACAGTGTAGGTTGATGGCAGAGCCTGCGCCGGGCAGCGTGCGCCCACCAGGCAGGGGACACCTGGTTCATTGACGGTAGCCCGAACGATGAGTACAGTGGCCAAGAGCGGTGCAGTCTGCACCGATCGAGCGTGATTGCAGCGCCAGATTCCGGCCCATCGGGCGGCTGACGGCCCTTGTAGTGAGACGACTAGAGGTAGACATCGTGACGACGGAGCAAGTCGCCCGGCCGAGGGGCCGTGCCGCGGGCCCCCGAGAACAAACCCACGTTGACGAGGTGCCGGCCGAACCGACGTCGGGGGAGGCGGTACTCAGCCTATCCGGCGAGATGGTCGGCGCCCGAGTCTCGGCCGTTGAGTGGATCCTGTACGGCGCCTTCTTCATCGTTGGCGCCATCATGCGCTTCTGGGACCTGGGCTCGCGCGCCCTGCACCACGATGAAAGCCTGCACGCCACCTACTCGTGGTATCTATGGAAGGCGTGGACCGGCCAGGGTTCGGAGTACCATTACGATCCCATGATGCACGGTCCCTACCAATTTCACGGCAACGCGCTCATGTTCCTCATCTTCGGCGTGAGCGACGCCACCGCACGCTATGACGCGGCGATCTGCGGCACTGCCCTGATTGCGCTGCCGTTCCTGATGCGCCCTATCCTGGGACGCTACGCCGCGCTGATCCTGTCGGGGCTGTTTGCCTTCTCTCCCGCCTTCCTCTATTACTCCCGCTTCACGCGCGAAGACATCTATTTCGCGCTCTGGACCGTCGTCTTCTTCGTCGGCCTGATGCGCTGGATACACGCGCGCGGGGCCAGGAACGGCCATCGCTGGCTGTACATGGCGGCGGCGGGGTTTGCCCTCTCCTGGGCCACCAAGGAAAGCACCTACTTCACGGCCATCATCGCACTGGGCTTCCTGATCGGCGTGTTCGTCGTCGCCTACGCCTACCAGTTCCTGCGTCCGGCGCGGCCGGCCAACAAGCGCGCCGAGGTGCGCGAAAACGCCTTTGTCGCCGCCCTGGGCGCTTTTTCGCGCGCCAACCTGCCCCCGGTGCTGGATACGCTGCGCGGCACGTCGCCGCGGGCCTGGCTGACCAGCATCGGCATCATGGCCTTCATTACATACATCTTGTTTTTGCCGATCAATGACCCCTGGCAGTGGGGCTTCATACCGGGCGCCCATACCCAGCCCACCACGAACGCGTCCGGCCAGACCGTGAACTACAACACGGACTTCCTGACCGGCGGGCTCTCCTACTGGAAGTTGCAGCAGGCCGTGGCCCGCGGCGGCCAGCCCTGGTATTACTATTTCCTGATCATACCGCTCTACGAGCAGGTGGCCGTGGTCTTCGGCGCCGCCGGCCTGGCCTATTACTTCTACTTCGCCTACCGCCGCACCCGCTTCTCGACGATCAGCGCGATCGCCTTCGTGGTGACCGCCCTGCTGGCATTGTTCATGGGGGAGTCGGTCCCGCACCTCGTCGACCTCGGCCTGATCGGGCTGACGGCGATCAGCGGCGTGGCCCTGCTGATATCGCAGCCGCGCCACGTCTTGATCACGTTCATGTTGTGGTGGACCGTCGTGAACTCGGCGCTGTACATCTATGCCGGCGAGAAGATGCCCTGGCTGACGCTGCACGTGCTGGTGCCCATCTTCTTCGTGGCCGCCCTCTACGCGGGCCGCATGCTGCAGGGCGTGCGCTTCGGGCGACGCCAGATCATCACCGCGGCCGTGCTGGCCGTCTGTACCCTCATCTCGTTCCGCTCATCCGTCGCCCTCGCCTACGTGGACGGCGCCAATCCAACCGAGATGCTTATCTACACCCAGACCTCACCCGACGTGCCCATGGTCTCGAAGGTCATCCACAAGATACCTCCGGCGCCCGGCAAACAGTATGCGTGGATCGACGGCGCGGATTCGTGGCCCTGGGTCTGGTATATGCACGATATCACTGCCACGGTGAGCTATGTGGGGTCGGACACCGACACCAAGACCGCGGGCGACGGCGTGATCTCCGCGGCGCAGCAGGGCTATCCGGTGATCATGGTGGGCTGGGAAGATGCCACCACGTATCTGGAGCCGCAGGACAAGATGCAATCGCTCGCCGCCTACACGCCCTACGAGTTCAAGCTGCGTTGGTGGTTCCCGGAGGACGGCTACAAGTCTTGGGAGACCAGGGGACTCGGCGGTTTCCTGAGCGATGCCCTGAACCCGCAGTCGTGGGCCAACGTGATCAATTGGTGGGCGACGCGCACTCCGTTTGACCAGCAGGCCTTCAAGACCTGGTCCAATTCGTATCGCTTCTTTGTGCTGATCCGCAAGAGCCTGGTTAGCCAGTACATTCCGCAGACCGGGGCCGCCGGTCAAGCCTGGGCCTCGGCCCACGCCAAGGCGCTGGCCGATGTGCGCTGGACGGCCGCCAATCAGACCGAGGATGTCGCGACCGCGCTGGTGCAGCCGATCAAGCCGCTGCTGACCGCGGCGGTTGATAAGCTGCCGGTACCGATGCAGGCCGTGCGGGCCGTGGCGGTCGACACGTCCGGCAATATGTATCTGACCGACTCCAGCGCCGCGCGCGTGGTCAAACTCGACAAGAATGGCCACTACGTGACGTCGTGGGGATCGGTCGGCAGCGGCCCGGGCCAGTTCAGTAACCTATATGCCGGTTCGGCGGTGATGGGCATCGCGGTCGGACCGAATGGCCACGTCTACGTCTCCGACACCTGGAACGGCCGTGTCCAGGAGTTCACGCCCGACGGCAAGTTCGTGCGCGCCTTTGGCCGGCCCAATCCCAACCTGACCGGCGGAGCTGCGCCGGCCGCCGATTCCTTCTACGGGCCGAGGCAGCTGGCCATCGCGCCGAACGGCAACCTCTACGTGGCGGACACCGGCAACGTCCGCATTCAGGTGTACAGCCCGCAGGGCCGGCATCTGTTCAACATCGGCACCGGCTCACACGGGCCGGAAACCGCCGGCGGACGGTTCTTCGAGCCGTCGGGCGTCGCCATCGACCGCAAGGGCATCGTCTACGTGGCCGACTACTGGGACAAGCGCATCCAGCGCTTTACGCTCAACGGCACCTACCTGAGCAGCATTCCGATCAGCGGATGGATCGATCACGACTACAGCGAGCCGTACCTGGCCGTCGACAAAGCGGGACATCTGTTCGCGACAGATGCTCCGACCACGCAAAATCGGCACGTCAATCACGTGCTGATGATGGATGCGACCACCGGCAGGTTGCTCAAGGCCTTTGGCGCCGGTGGATCCGGGGCCGGCACGCTGAACCAGCCGAGCGGCATCGCCATCGGTCCGGACGGCGATCTGTATATTGCCGATACCACGGCCCTGGCGGTCTATAAGGTTCGGCCCTGATCTCTCGGGCCGGCCCCTCGCGGCCGGCCACCATACTATCTGGAAGGCAGTTATGCCCATGAGCAGGCTACATGATATGGTCGATCAAGTCTTACTGGGAAAGCGCGTGCGCCAGAATCACGCCCTGGAGCATGCGACGATCGCCCTTCTCTCGCCGCGGCATCCCAAGGTTGTGTTCACGGGCCGGTCCACCGCAAACGGCTTCTACGTCTGGGGCAAGGTGGATGCGGATGCGATTCGCGCGGCGGCTGAAGAAGCGCTGGAGATTCTGCGCACGCGCGAGCCCGAGATGGCTATTCACCCGCGTTGCGGCACCAACCTGGCCGTCGCCTCGATCATGGCCGGTCTATCCGCCGTCCTGGCCGGCCAGATTCCGCCCCAGCGCAATCGCTACAGCCGCGGCGTGCTGGCCTCGCTGCTGGCTCTCTCCGTGGCGCAGCCCGTGGGCTTCTTCGTGCAGCGCCACGTGACGACGCTGACACCGACGATGTCGTTGCGCGTGGTCGAGGTCGTACCCACTCACAGCATGTTTGGCAGCGGGCACTACGTGCGGACCACGCACGATCCTGGCTAGCGTAGAAGTCCCTCCTCCGCGATCGGAGGATCATCAGAGCTTACCCGTAGCATAACTGTGAGCGCTAAACTACACCCTGCCCGGACGTATCCCGCCGAGACGGCACCCGCCGGTGTCGAGGATAGACAGGACAGCGACGGCTTCGCATTCGGCCTTTATACGGTCGCATTGCTGCTCGTTCTAAACATCGTATTGGTCCTGGTACGGCGCCATTTCGGGCACATGCAGAACTATCGCTTCATCCCCTGGAACCTGTTTCTGGCCATGGTCCCCTACGGCGTGAGCCTGTGCGTCGCCCTATTCTATCGCGCGGCCCCGCGCCTGTGGTGGCTGACGCTCCCAGCCTACGCGCTATGGTTGCTGTTTCTCCCCAATGCGCCCTACCTCTTGACCGACTTCTCCCATCTCGTGCCCAAGACACCAAAACAAATATGGTACGACACGACGATGCTGTCGGTCTACGCACTGACAGGATGCGTTCTCGCCATTACCTCGTTGGCCTTGATGCACCGGCCGGTACGAGAGGTGCTGGGTTGGCGCGTGGGCTGGCTATTTGTGATCGTGACGCTGTATCTGACCGGCATCGGCGTGCACCTTGGTCGGGTCCAGCGCTTCAATAGCTGGGACGTGCTGGCCCAGACGCAGGCCCTGCTGGCCGAGCTAGGGGACAGGCTGTTCCGCCCCTATTTGCACCCGCATACCGTGTTCGACGCCATCTACTACGCGACGATCTTGCTGGTCGGCTACGTGGTGTACCTCGTCTTGTGCGACAAAGAGGCGCGGTCGCTGATCCTCAGGGGGACGCGCTAACCCGGATTATTCGTGGGCGCCAGTTCTGACGGGGGCGGCCTTTCCTGGCGGCGGCCCGCGGGCCGCCGCCGCCGGCAGCGCGAGCCGGCAGGGATGCCGGCGGTCCCAGGGCGTCCTTCCCGGCCGGGGTCACGCCTTGTTTAGTTCGACCACGGTGACGCCGTCGCCGCCTTCGTTGGCCGGGGCGGTGCGGAAACCGGCGACGAAGGGATTCGACGAGAGCTCATTGCGCACGATCTGGCGCAGCGTGCCGGTCCCCTTGCCGTGGATGATGCGCACGAAGGGCATGTTGGCCAGGTAGGCGTCCTGCACGTAGCGTTCCAGTTCCGGCGCCACCTCGTCGGCGCGCCAGCCGCGCATGTCGACCTCGATGCTGGGGGCGGGCGCGGCGGGCCGCATGACGCGGACGCCGGCCGCGGCGGCCGGCTGGTCTTCGATGGTCTCCGCCGCCTGCACCAGGCGCAGGTCGCC
>Ga0070738_10002349_pt1 | contig 29777 bp, 22 predicted proteins | sample Coa_R2_2_FD_66446 | JGI IMG/M metagenome (GOLD analysis project Ga0070738, IMG submission 66446) | Surface soil microbial communities from Centralia Pennsylvania, which are recovering from an underground coalmine fire - Coalmine... | ecosystem: Environmental > Terrestrial > Soil > Unclassified ...
TGCAAGGACTTTAAAGCGTTACCCAATGGTGTGCTGCTGGCGATAATTAAGACTTCGGTTGCGCCTTTAGGCTCCTGGGTGACCAGGCTAAAGCTATCTTTGCTGGGATCAGGTATGAGCAGGCGTTGTCCGGCCTCGACCTGCATAACGGACGCGGCGGCTGACCACTGATTGGGGAAAATCACGGTCATTTCGCCAGCGGCATCAATGACCAGTACGCTGAAATACAGCGATCGCGCTTCACGGTTGGCAACTTCGAACTGAATGGCTGTCCCTAGAGGCAAACTATTGCCCGCGACCGCGCTGGCCAGTGGGGTCTGTGTGGAGGTCGCACGACTGGCCCCCCGAACGGTAAACGTGCTGGCGATGAGCTGGCCCTTGCCAACCGGCGTCATGGTCACAGCCACGTTGAGTCGGGACGTGTTGGGGTTGAGGGTGAGCTTGACGATCCGTGCGGCCAGGAGCGATCGCAGCTTGGCCTGTAGCCGATTCACAGCATCCGTGATTGATTCTCCCACCGCACCAAAGGAGCCAGGAACCAGATCCAGCCCGGGGTAAAACAGCCCAATACTGCCGGTTGGTGGCAGGGTCGCGCGATCGACTCCTTGCTGTTGCAATGCCTCTCGATTGGCGGTGGTCATGCGCCCCAGAACATACTGCACTTCTCCCTGCTGTAAGGGAGTCGCCTCAATGCGTTTGACGGCCTGTAATGCCTGCTTTGCCTGTACGGCGTCCTGACCAAGCGACGGGTCAAGCCCAATTTTGAGCGTCAGTCCCGTGGGGACTCCCCGCACCTGTTCTTGCAGCAAGGCTCCTGGTTTGACCGCACTGAGCAGCTTGCCGCGTCCGATCAGCCCATCACGCGACTCCAGCTTTACGCCTCCCTGGCGGTTGCCCTGGCTGTCTACCGCTGCTAGCACCGCGTTTTGGCCAAAAGCGGCCAGACTTTGGGGGTCTAATCCCCCCAGCCAGAGTTCGGCACGATCGCCCTGGACTTTCGTAATCACGGCTTCTGCGGGGGCTGCCTGGGGGGACGTAAAGTAAATCAATTTTTGGTCGTCGCCGCTGCCTGGTTTCATCTCGTACTGAGGTTCCTGACTGCTGGACGAGAGTTTGGTGGTGCTGCGAGCAATGTTTGGAATCGCGCTGCTGGTGGTTGTCTTACCCGTCTCCTGCCAGAGGTACTGGGTCATGAGATAGGTAAAAGCACCCGCATAGAAGTCGCTAAAGGGGGCATCTGCCGCCAGTTGATCGCGTTTGGTTGAGGCGATCGCCACGCCTTTCGCAATCCCTGCCCGCCGCTGTTGGATAAAGTCCGCAGGGGACAGACTCAGGCGGGAGAGCCACTGTTTTTGGTAGTCAAATTCGGCAGGGCTGGCCTGCAGCGCGATGGTTGATTCTTTGGCAAACCGGTGCGATCGCAGCTGCAAATTGCCAATTCGATCGCCGCGCGTCCCGCCCCGCAGTCCACCGCCTGAATGGCAACTATCCAGAATGACCGTGACATTTTCCGTCTGGAGTGCCCGCGTTAGCAGGAAGAGGGTATGGCCCATAATGTCTTTGACTACGCCACCTTTGTCGGGAAAATCCGGCGGTAGGGCGCTATCGACTGGTACGATCGTGCTGTTCAAGCCATCTGGCAGATCATGATCCGGGTCACTCACCTGCGAGCCATGCCCGGAATAGTGGAACACCACCACATCTCCCGGTTTTGCCTGCTTGATCAGGTGCTCTTCAAAGGCCGTCAAGATGCCCTGCCGCGTTGCGTTTGCATCCGTTACGGTGAGAATATCTTGCGGACTGAACCCAAAGCGGTGGATGAGCAACTGCCGTTGAAGCTCGACATCCGTAAGGCAGCCCTGCAGGGTGGCAAACTGGCTACTCTCCGGGTAAGCATTAATGCCCACCAGCAGAGCAAGCTTACGGGGGGTACCCTGGGCAAGCATCTGGGCATAGCGGATGCCCTGCGATCGAACATCCCACTGGCTCAGGCCCAATGCGACCAGCGTTGAACCAGCAAATTGCAGCAAGTGACGACGGGAAAAAGACATGGTTCAGAAAGATAAGGCTAACGGCTAAAGGACGGTGATCGGGTTCTACCCTCTATACCTTCAGCCTTCCCTTACTCATATCCGAACACCACGCTTGATGCCAACTTTCAGACCTGATCGCCGTCGCTTTTGAGTGTGACTCGGATTACAAGCAATGAGCCACGACCATCACGGTTATGACATCGGAAGGATGACATAACTGATAGTGTCCCCGCGCTTCACCTCCCATGTCTGGTTCTTTGTTAAACAAAAATACCGCTGTGCTGAACGCGATCGCGATCACGACTGCCCTCGCCATTCTCTCTGGCTATCTGCCCGTGCAGCCCATCTCGCTCACGCAGCTCCAGATCGCACTCCAATCTCATTTGCCCCACAGCCAGAAGTGAGGCAGGCCGCAAAGACGCTTCCCCGGCGTCGGGCACTTTCCTCCCCTTGGCCTTGACTCTCTTACACTGAAAGAGAACGCTCAAGCGGTGGCAATGGTGCGATTTAAACTGTGGCAGTGGGTGGCGTTAGGGCTTCCGATCGCCGGGATCATTAGCTTTCTTCTGATTGCAGCCGGGTTGCAAATTCAGCAGTGGGGCATTAGCTGGATCTGGGGCGTGGTGGTGGTGATGTTTGTGATCTGGCGCTGGCTGCTGGTCAAGTGGACGCAGCCAGCGCTGGCGCAAGTGCGGGCTGTCGTGGCTGAAGTGACCGAAGAACTGGAAGCTGCCGAAGCAACAGCGGTGACTGATGCCACAAGCAGTACGGTCAAGCAAGCAGAGGCCGCCGTCCAGCGCATTATCGAGGAGGCCCGTACTGACCCGCCGTTCTGGGAGGGGTGGGCAGAGTTCTGGTTGCGCTGTAAACAGGTTGTGGAGGCGGTCGCCCATACTTATTACCCGCAGGTTCAGCGCCCATTGCTGCAAATCTACGTGCCTCAGGCGTATGCGCTGCTGCGGGGCACAGTCGATGACCTGGATCAATGGATGCAGAAGCTGTCGCCAGCGCTAAATCAGGTGACGATCGGGCAGGCGTACCAAGCGTACGAGGTCTACCAGAAGCTTGAGCCTTCAGCCCGCAAGATTTTACAGGTGTGGAACTGGGCGCAGTGGTTTTTAAACCCTGTGGCGGCACTGGCACGAACCGCCACCCAGCGATCGAGCAATCGGGCCACACAGGAACTACTGGTCAACCTGGGGCAGCTGTTGCGGGAAGCGGCGTTAAGCAATTTGGGTCGGCAGGCGATCGCCCTCTATGGTGGAACGCCCGCCGTCACCCTGGAACTGCCCGCCACCGCAACGGTGCCAGTGGCGAAGACCCAAACCCTGCGCGAGATTTTGAATCAGGCAGAACCAGCCGAGGTGGTGGCTCAAAAACCAGTCAACATCTTGCTGGTTGGCCGCACGGGGGCAGGCAAGAGCAGCTTGATCAACACTCTGTTTGTCGATCGGCTGGCCGCGGTGGATGTTTTGCCCAGTACTGATCGAATTCAGGACTATCACTGGCAGGCGGCAACGGGGGAATCGTTAACCCTTTGGGACACCCCCGGTTATGAGCAGGGCGATCGCACCGACCTGCGTGAACACGTGCTTGATTACGTGGCGCAGGCGGATTTGCTGCTGCTGGTCACGCCAGCCCTTGACCCGGCGCTGCAAATGGATGTGGATTTTCTGAAAGATGCCAGAGCCACGGTGTCAGACCTTCCCGTGATCACGGTGGTCACTCAGGTCGATCGCCTGCGTCCCATGCGGGAGTGGGCACCGCCCTATGACTGGGAATGGGGCGATCAACCGAAGGAAATTGCGATTCGGGATGCGACGGCCTACCGTGCAGGGCTGCTGGGTGACTTCTGCGATCTGGTTGTCCCGATTGTGACGGGCGACTTGGAAGCCAACCGCATGGCCTGGGGGCTAGACATGCTCTCCGTCGGACTGGTACAGGCGATCGATCCCGCTAAACAACTGCGGCTTGCCCGCTTTCTGCGCAATCTGGATGCCCGGACGCTGGCTGCTGCCAAAATCATTGACCACTACACGTTTCAGATGACGACCACGCAAGGACTGGCCGCACTGCTCAAAAGTCCGGTGCTCCGCTTCATTTCTACGGTAACGACTGGGTCGCCCACCCTCGCCTATTTGCTGGCCGAGCAAATTCCAGTGGAGCAACTGCCCATTGTCTTGGGCAAGCTCCAGATGGCCTACGATCTGTTCTCGCTGCTCAATGCCGACCAGTTTGACCTGCGTAATTTTGACCTACTCGGACTCTGGCCGCTGTTGCTCAATAACACCGGCACTCCCGATCGCAATGCCTGGGCGTTTGGCCATGCGGTGACCGAGTATTGGGCGCGGTTGATCACGGCCGAACAGTTACAAGACCGATATGACCACTATCTACAGCAGTATGCGGTCAAATAGGATGCCAGATGAGATGCTGGTTGGCATGGTAATTGGGATGCTGTGATGCTGACTGGTGCGACGGCCGCCATTTCACGCATGATTGCGGGCGCACGCGATCGCCGGGAGATACCCATCAAACCTTGAGCCGAACGGTAAAGCGGGTTTGGTTCCCGGTACTTTCGACGTGAATTGTGCCGCCCACACGCTCAACGAGCTTTTTGACCAGGGTTAATCCCAACCCAGTACCACCGTATTTCCAGGGGTCGTTATTGGGGATGCGGTAGAATTTGTCAAAAATACGGCTGAGTTCGCCTGGGGGAATCTCTACTCCTGTATTGGTGATCGTGAGTTGCAGGCAGTCCGGTTGATTGATTGCCGGGTCTTCGCCGACCAGACTCACCGCAATTGAAATTGTTTCGCCTGCGGGCGTATATTTGCAGGCATTGCTGAGGAGTTCTGTGGTGATGCGAGTGATCACCAATGGATCCGCATTTAGCGTCGGGAGATCGGGTGCAAGGTCAACCTGGAGCGTCTGCTGTTGATTTTGAGCGCGTGTTTCAAACGGTTCGATGAGGTGAGGCAGGAAGTCTTGAAGGTTGATTGATGCGGTCGCACTTGTATAGGTGCCAGCTTCGATGTGTTGCAGGTTTAGCAAATCTTCGACCAGCGCCAGTTCGCGATCGCACTCCTCCTCCAATACGCGCAGATAGCGGGCAATTTTACTGCCCTGGGGTGACGCCTGGATCAGCGCTTCGGTCAACCCCTGTTCCTTGTTGGTGCGTAGCTTCAGTAGATCGAGCACCATTTTCATGCTGGCGATCGGCGTCCGCAGTTCATGGGAAATCGTGCTGAGAAAGTCGTCTTTCAGTTGGTTTAATCGCTCCAGTTCCCGCACCTGTGATTGCGCGGCATCATACAGACGGGCCTGACGGAGCGCGATCGCGCCCTGATTGGCAACCTGCTGGGCCAGGTGAACTTCGAGTTCGCCAAAGCTAGAGGCTGTGTCCTTAAACAACCACAGATCTCCCAGGATGCCCATTTCCTCGACCTGGTCATCAAAGATGGGACAGGCCAGGATGGCTGCATGGGGATGAATCGCTAAAGGTGAGATGGGACAGAACGCAAAACTGTCCCGTCGGTGTTGAAGCTGCCGATAAATCTCGGGGACTTCTGCCATCTGCAATCGCGGCTCTTGCGTAACCGCTAAACCGGGTTCGATGTATTGATAGTGAATGGTGGACATCTGCTGATCGGGACTGTACAGCACGGCATCGCAACAATGGACTTCCAGCGCGATCGCCAATTCTTCAACTGCATTCTGCAAGATCTGATGTTGATCCAGAGAGTCTCGAACTTTGTCCGAAATTCGTTTGAGTGTTGCCTCAAATTTGAGTGACTGTTCTAATTCCAGGGTTCGAACCTGAACCAGGCGTTCCAGGTTTGTGTTCAACCGCCGAACCTCGGTTTCTGCCCCCTGACGGGCTTGAATTTCTTGTTCGAGCTGTTGGTTTTTTAGCGTTAACTGTTGATTGGTTTGCGTTAGTTGTTGCTGCTGTTGCCGGATCAATAATTGATTTTTAACCCGTGCCAGTACTTCTAATTCCTGAAATGGTTTGGTGATGTAGTCCTGCCCGCCCATTTCAAACGCTTTAATCTTATCTTTTACCTGATCGAGCGCACTAATAAAAATAATTGGAACGTGGGCCGTAACCTCTGACTGCTTCAATTGCTGGCAGACTTCATAGCCATTCATCTCCGGCATGTTGATGTCGAGCAAAATCAAATCTGGCGGCTCTCGATGTGCGCCCAGAATTGCCATTCTGCCATTCAGCGACTTACGGACTTTATAGTTCTGAGACTCCAGAATTTTGGATAACAGGCGCAGGTTATCGGGAGTGTCGTCTACGACGAGGACATTGGCTGAGGCCGGATCTAACATAGAGCCAGTAGCGTATAGGGTCGAAGTTTGCATCAGTTCATCCCGTGTTGTGACTTAGGTTTGGGTGAGGTGCACAATCGCTTCTAGCTGAAAGCGATCGACCATAGTAGTCATCGTCTGAATCAGTGATTGCGCCTGGGGCGGAATCTGGGCAATGAGCTGCCGGATTTTGTCATCATTGAGATCCAGTGCAGCTTCGTGCACCTGGGCGATCCACTCGGGCGGCATCAGGGCCAGGTCTTGCTTGCTGAGGGTGCTCGCCTCGGAAGCGGGTGCGATTGGTTGCTCGGCGTAGCGGTACTGAACATGCAAATAGCGGGCAATCATCTCAAACAACGCCGCTTCGGTAAATGGTTTAGCCATGTAGTCATCACACCCCGCCTGTAAACTGGCTGTGCGATCCTGGTCAAAGGCATAGGCTGTGAGGGCAATAATTTTGGTTGGGGCGTCTTCCCGATACCCCCGATCGCCCCGATCGCGCTCTTGCAGTCGAATTTCGCGGGTGGCTTCGTATCCATCCATTACAGGCATTTGAATATCCATCAAAATCAAATGAGGATGCCACAGTTTCCACTCGGCGATCGCCTTGAGGCCGTTCTCGACTACCCGCACAGCGAACCCGACGGATGATAGTAAGGTGCGCAGGAGTTGCCGATTTTCCAGCACATCTTCCGCGACCAGGATGCGATAGGTGGCCTGCCCCGGCTCCAGCCCAATGATGGGATAAACCGTTTCTGGTTCTACCAGATCCAGTGTGGAAGGCAGGCGTGCCATGATAGTGCAGGTGAAGGTTGATCCCTGATTTACCGTGCTCTGGATAGTGATGTCTCCTCCCATCAATCGGGCAAATTGACGGCTGATCGACAGGCCCAGTCCCGTCCCCTGCGAGTGCCGACCTTGCTCGGTTTGCATAAAAGCTTCAAAAATGGATTCCCAATCCCGGCGATCGATGCCGCAGCCCGTATCCTCCACTTCAAAGGTGAGCAAGAGGGGATAGCAGGTGACTGAACCGTTGGTATAGCAGGTGCAGGCGGATTCCGACGGCTCAATCGCGGTTGCCTTGCTCCGGAGCGTGACCGTGCCCTGCGTCGTGAATTTGATGGCATTCCCAAGGAGATTGATCAAAATTTGCCGCAGTTTGGCTTCATCACTACACAGATAGCGGGGGAGATTGGGATCGGTCTCAAATACAAGGCTGAGTCCTTTTTTGGCCGCTTTGAGGGTCAGCATTTCTTGCAGCGATCGCAGTAGCTGATAGAGGTTGAAAAAGCTGTCTGTCAGTACCAGTTGACCGGCCTCAATGCGGGACATTTCCAGCACATCGTTGATCAGCGTCAGCAGATGCTCCCCACTGCGGCTGATAATGCCCAGATACTCCTGAAACTCTGGCGAAACGGTGTGACTGGAGCTGATGATCTCAGTGAAGCCCAGGATGGCTGTGAGGGGGGTACGCAGTTCGTGGCTCATTTTGGCGAGGAACTGGCTTTTGGCGTGGTTGGCGATCACTGCACGTTCGGCGGCCTGCTCGAGTGCGGCCTGGGAAAATTCCAGCACGGCCAGCATCAGGGTGTTCCGCATCATCAACGCGGCCTCGATCTCGGACGGTGTCCAGGGGAGGGCCATCTCCTGCACCGTTTCTTGCCAGAGTTCAAAGGATTTACGCGGCGTCAAGTGTAGTGCGCCACCAGGAGCAACCTCCACGGTTGTGCGTGGATCACCCGCCCAGTGGACAGTCTGAATTTGTTCGGGTCTAAACCAGATCAGATGATAAGACTTGTGGTTTAACAGAATCGAAATGGCCAGGATGCCACTCGCGACATCTTTGAACACGCGGGAGGCGGGATATTGGCGCGTCAGGCAGTTGCTCAGATAGACTTCCCGCTGCGGCTGCGTTGAGATCCAGCTTAATAGCGCCTGGACATTCGCTAACGGGGGCGTCTGACCGATTAATGAAATCTGCTGATCCAGAACGATCGCCACCCCTTCTGCATGTACGAGGTCTAGCAGTTGAGTGGCATTGTGGGTTAATGCTTGGTGAATAAAATTAGGCTCTCGCAGGAAGGCTTGCTGAAGTCTGGCTTGAATGGCCCGTACCTGCTCACGGTAACGGGTCAATTCCCGTTCTTGCTGATGCACCAGCTCGATCGAGGCAAACTGTCCTAAAAACTCGCAGGTTTTACGAGTTTCATAATCGACTAGTTTAGGGCTGTAGTGATGGCAGGCAATGAGTCCCCACAGGCGCTTATCGTCAATTAATGAAATGGTGAGCGAGCCGACAACGCCCATATTCTGCAAGTACTCCACATGGGCAGGATGCACTCCGCGCAGTACGCAATCACTCAGATCGAGCGCTGTTTGGGTGAGTGGATGGGTGGCGGGAACCAGCGGCACGGGTGTATATTGCACGTCGGGGATCTGACGTACCCAGTTACGCAGAAACAGTCTTCGTGCCGGAGCTGGGACATCCGTTGCGGGATAGTGCAGGCCCAGATAGCTCTCCAGATGGGGTTCCTTCTCCTCTGCAATCACGATGCCATGTTCATCGGACTCAAACCGATAGACCATGACGCGATCGAATCCTGTGATTGCCTTTACTTTATGGGCCAGGGTGTGCGCTAACTCAGCCACGCTGCTTGTACCACGCAGGCTCAGAATGGCGGACTGCAGACGATAGTAGAACTGAGCTGAATGGATTTTATCCACGGGACATTCAACTTCTAGTTCCAGGATGAGGACACCGGCTGTGCGGTGCAGCGTACTCCTGAAGGTCTGCGGCCTCATGGGGGATTGTGGCAACGGCGACACCGGCTGTAGCGCCTGGGAATGCGGCACTTTGGGTCGCGCTTTCAGCTCAAACGGATTCCAGAACTCCAGGTTGTCTTGCGCCAACAGCGTGGCGATTTGTTTAACCTGGGCGTGGGAGAATAGCTGCTGCAGCGGTTGTCCCAGTAAGGCGGTCGCCGAAACCTGAAAAAAGCGTTCCACATTTTGACTGACCTGCAAGATCGTGAGGGATGGCTCTTGCAGCACCAGCACGAGTCCATAGGGTTGGATAGACCCTGGAGCATAGACATCGTCCTCGCTACAGTCTTCTAGCTCTGCCAGGGTTGAAGGTGCGAACTCGGGTTGGTCGATCGTAATTAGGGGGTTCATGGGATAAAGCAGCCGGTTAAAATATCGAACGAACGGGTAATTTAATCGTCCAGGGTGGCAGGATGGTTGTTGTGAACCAACTGCTGGATTTCCTCAAACTGGTAGTGGTCTGCCAACCGCATCAGTTCTGACTGTAAGGCCGTCAGCGTGGCAGGCAGTTGCATTGTCAGCGCTCTGATCGCCTGATCGTCGCCGCGAATCGCCGCATCCTCTAACGATTGACACCACCCAGGTTGCAGCAAGGCCAGCAGATCCGGTGTCAGTAAACCAGTGTCATCTGTCTGAGTGGAGGGGGGGGGCATGGGCTGGTTCTCAGATGAGGGCACGGTCTCTGCGTAGAGGTACTCTAACCCCAGATATTCCTTCAGTTTGAGAAATAGGGTCGATTCCCGGAACGGCTTACTGACGTAGTCATTGCAGCCTGCAGCCAGGGCGAGGTCGCGATCGCTCTGGGACGCATGGGCGGTCAACGCAATGATGATCGGGGGTGAGAACGATGATTGCTGGTCGGCCTCTCCTTTATCTTGCCCATCTTCCTTCTCTCTTGTTCTGCCGTTCGCTGCACTTCGAATCCACCGGGTTGCCTCATAGCCATCCATTTCTGGCATCCGGATGTCCATCCAAATTAAGTCAGGCCGCCATTCTTGCCAGATCTGGACAGCATCGCGGCCATTGGTCGCCTCCCGCAGTTCCAGTTCTAAGGGCGCTAACAACCGAACTAACAACAGGCGATTTTCGCGCTGGTCATCGACAACGAGAATACGATGGCGCGGTTGCCCGGGAGCCAGCCCAACCACCACGCGATCGAGGTACTCTGGTTGGGACTGGATGCTGCTGGTTGGGCAAACCGGAACGGTAACGGTAAACGTACTGCCAACGTCTGGAGCACTCTGTACGGTAATGGTGCCATGCATTAATTCGAGCAGCTTGCGGCAAATCGTCAGACCCAGGCCAGTTCCACCCATGGTTTTCTTGCCTGCTGTCGCCTGGACGAAGGCATCAAAAATGGTGGCTTGTTCCGCCTCCGCAATGCCAGCTCCGGTATCGCTGACCTCAAACTGGAGGGTGATTGTTGGTGCCGGGTGATGGGGTTCCAGGTTGTCTTCTTTACGAGTGGCAGTGGCTCCCTGAGCGGCAACCACTGCCGCACGGAGCGCAACCTTGCCGACCTGAGTAAATTTAATGGCGTTGCTCAGAAGGTTAAGCAGGACTTGACGCAGTTTTTGTTCGTCTGCAATCACAAACTGGGGGATGTCTGGCGCAATCTCAAATTCAAGCTGGAGCTGTTTTGAAGCAGCCCGTTTCGTCATCATCGTGCGGAGGGTGTGCAGGAGTGCAATTAAATCGAATCCCGTTATGTCTAAGTCGAAATGTCCGGCTTCAATTTTGGACAGATCCAGAACATCGTTGATGAGGCTGAGTAGATGATCGCCGCTACGCTGAATGGTGCGGAGATCATCTTGCTGTGTGGGCGTGAGGGCGGGGTCATGCGCCATCACTTGGGCGAACCCCAAAATCACATTGAGTGGGGTGCGTAATTCGTGGCTCATGTTTGCCAGAAAAGCACTCTTTGCCAGGTTGGCGGCCTCAGCGGCTTCCATGGTTTGCTTCAAACGCAGTTCGTATTGCTTCCGTTCAGTGATGTTTTGCCCGATCGCCAGTTGATACCCATTGGACAGGTGCACATTGGCCCAGGTCGTGTGTAACTGCTGCCCAGAAGCCGTACAGGAGATGTAGTCCTGCCAGGTGCCATTGGCAACGAGCATTTGTTTCATGGCAGCTTCACAAGCGTTGGCATCGGGATAGCACTTCATCAGCGCATCGCTCTGCTGCCATTCTTGCAATGACCAACCCAGTGTTTGCTGTAGTTCAGGATTGATCGTCTCAACCTGTTGATTTTGATCCAGCAGGGCGATCATGATGGGCATGTGATCAAACATCGTTTGCAGAATTTCTTTCTGATTGTTCAGTTCGATTTCTACCTGCTTGCGATGAGTGATATCCCGCACCATGACGAGGACTTCATCTTCCAGCAAGGGGACAACTCTCACTTCCTCATAGCATTGCTTGCCTGCAATCAAAATGTCGTGCTCGTAAAGTTGGATGGTGTGAGACTGCAATGCCTGCTGGACATAGTGGAGGCGGCGTTGGGCCAACGCTGAGGGGAGGATATTGCACACATTTGCGTTATGGCGATAGCGCTCTGGATTGACCAGATTAAATTGGCTGTTTGATATGCACTCCACGTAGTTCCCATCGGCCCGCATCCGGATCAGCAAATCGGGGATGGCCTGAATAATGGCTTGCCGCGTGGCTTCACTTTGGCGTAAAGCGGCTTCAGCACGGGTTTGCTTCGTCACGTCGATCGCCACGCCTCCCACTAATACCTGGCCAGAGCGGTCAGGGATGGGAAATTTGTAGACCCAAAAATCACCCATCGTGCCGTCAAAACGCGGTGCTGTCTCAACCGTTTTCAGGATCGATTGCGTTTCGGCCACGGTTTGAATATTGGCGAGAAATTGTTGAGCGACGGCTGTGGGGTACAGCTCAAAAATCGATCGCCCAATAAGGTCGGTGGTGGGCAACTGAAATGTGTGGCGGTAAGTCTGACTGACATAGAGCATGATGCCATTCGCATCGGTGATCCAGGCAGATGCAGGGCTGTGATCCATAAATGCTTGAAAGCGAGCTTCACTTTCGCGCAAGTCGTTTTCCGACTGTTGGCGTTCTGCTTCCAGCCGTTGGCGATCGCTGATATCACGCAGAAACGTGGTGAAGATCACCTCCCCATTAAGGTTGAGCTTGGAGATCGAAGCCTCTGCGGGAAATTCTGTCCCGTCTTTCCGTCGTCCGAAGATTGCGCCACGCACTGACATTTGCCGCGCATCGGCTCCCGTCTGGGCATACTGGTTGACATGGTGGTGGTGAATGCTGGTATAGCGATCGGGGAGTAATCGGGCGAGTGGCTGGCCCAACACTTCGTTAGAGGTATAGCCAAAAATGCGTTCGGCACCCTGATTGAATAGGGTAATTCGCTGATGGATATCGACTGAAATAATGGCATCACTCGCAATTTCCAGGATTCCGGCGAATCGGGCTTGAGAGTTTTGGAGTGCAATCTCAACGTGTTTGCGTTCGCTAATATCGCGACAAATGCAAAGGTGCATGGTTTCGCGATCGATTTCGACGCGACTGTAGCTAATTTCCACCTCATACAGGGAACCATCCTTACGCCGATGGCGCGTCTCAAAGAGTGGCCCTAATCTCTTCTCACCCGCGAGGATCTGCTGTAGTTCTGCTCTCGTCCACTGAGCATCCCAATCCGCGACGTTTAAGGTCAGGGTTTCCTCAATGGAATAGCCAAGCATACGGGCAAACCCAGGGCTGGTCTGAACCACATCTCCCTGGTCGTTCATGATGACAATGCCATCGATCGAGGTATTAAATAACGCTTGACTGCGGAGTAGCTCTTTTGCTAAAACCGCTTCGGTTTGCTTCCGTTCCGTAATGTCTTCCGCGATCCCGGCAATTCGGCTAACGTCAGCGGTGTCGTTCTTTACGGGAAAGCCCCGATCGTGGATCCAGCGAATTGAGCCGTCTGGCCGAATAATGCGATATTCGGCGTCATAGGTGTCTGCAAACCCATTATGAGCCTGCGCCTGGAGGACGTGATGTGCCTGGAAGACGCGATCGCGATCGTCGGGATGGATCGCATCGCTCCAATTTGAACGATCACGATAAAGGTCGTCACAGCTCCGTCCCCAAATTTCCTCGTAGGTCGGGCTGACATACAGCACCTGACCTTTACTGGGGTCAGACATCCAAAACACTGCCCGGATATTCTCAGTCAGTTGCCGAAACTTTTCCTCACTCTCACGCAGCGCCGCTTCTGCCAGTCGGCGATCGGCTTCTAACTGTGCCCGTTCACTGCCATCAATTTCGGCCTGCAACTGCTGATTGAGCTGTCTTGCCTGTTGCAAATAGCGCTCAGAACGTTGGGTCAGGTAAACCAAGAGCGCTAGCACCCACGCACCAGCTAAACCGCCCACTAAAACAGCCTGGGGAAGTAAAGCGGCCCTGCCAGGAGTCACTGCTTGCAGTACTGCCTGCCACATACCTAAGACGGCGATCGTGGCAACGATGGCTATCAACAGCGGCAAGCAACCGTGCTGGAAAGCCCCCTTGAACCAGTCTCCTCCTTGATCGTGATCGTGCGGTTTCACAGGCTTTCACCCTTTACGGCGGACAGTGGTTTGAAGCACATAGGGTTTCAGGCAAACAGTGGTTCCAGGCAGACAGGGCGTGTTACGGTTCGTTGGTTCGCACCCGTGCCGTTGTCGGTGCGATCGCAGTCTGTTGGCGTGTCGTGGCTGTGCTGTCCTACTGGTCAACTGTGACCCTACCACCCCATTGTCTGCGTAATTTTCTGCACCAGCTCAACGGGACGAAACGGCTTATCAACGGTTAACATTACCCCCAGGTCTGCCAGTTGATGGGCGTTCGGTAGATGGCGTTTTGCGGTCAGCAGCACAATTGGGACGTGTTGCGTCTGTGGCTCGGAACGCAGGCATTTCAAGAAGGTAAATCCATCCATTTCCGGCATCATGACATCGAGAACGATCGCGTCGAACATCCCAACACGCGCTTTCTGCAAGGCCTCTTTACCGGAATTTGCCGTTAAGACCTCCCAGCCTCCCAGTCGGCTTAGACTGAGCGCTACCACTTCTCGGATGGCCGCTTCATCGTCTACGACTAGAATTTGCCGGATGGTCATGTTAACCACTGTCAACGGTTCGGTTGTTGCCATCGAATCTGTTTGGAGCATTCTAGGCTCACCTTGAACTTACAAGTGCGGTCTTGCAATCACGATGACTTCAGATTAGGGAAAGAAAATGGAGAAAGTTTGAAGAAACTGGCCAGACTTTGAAGAAAATGTTAAATAATTGGGTCTGTTCTAAAAAGCTGCGTCTCCCTGCGAATCTACTACTGGCTATAATCGGCTTTGATCGGCCAGCTTTGGTCGCGAAGATAGGGCGTTGAGGCAACGCTGGATCAGACCGTTGGATCGATGGCTTGAAGGCTGGCTGCTCTTTATGGCCTTTTTCCCAATGCCTGCTGCAAATCGAACGGTGCGGAGGGTTGGTTTCAACCTCAAATTCGGTGAAGACCTTCACCTATTCCAGAACCAATGCGATCGCGAATGATTCCTCGGTCGGGCGGATAGCCATGCGGCTGCACGAAGCATTTGACCATCCTTTCATGCTGGCGCGGACACTCTCTTCGCGGTGCCAGGGTTCCAAAGCGGGCGGCGGGAATCGAACCCGCATTATTAGCTTGGAAGGCTAAAGTTTTACCACTAAACTACGCCCGCAAGTAGCTTGCTGAAGCATGGTGCTTCACGCGCATAATCAAGCAAAGAATAAGGTAGCACATTTGGCGATCGTATCGCTGGAAAGATTAATCCAAATCTGTCTCAATTGAACGTCTACCTCAGTGGGTCAATTCTTAAATCGAACGAGATATAGCTGTCAACTGGCTTACCAGCCGTCTGGGATGGTTCAAACACTAGCCCTTCAACTAATCCCTTAGCAAAATCGTTATAGTCCTGGGCTGCGCCAGAATCTACTATCTGCACGTTATCTACGGTGCCATTACTTTTAACCAGCATCTTCAGCTTGATGGTCTGCCCCAGGTTCAATCCAACGACCGCTGAGTAACGCACAGATGGCAAGGTGTCCGAACCCGCTTTCAGATGAGCTGGCTGATCAACGGTGTCCGTCCTGCCATGATCCAGCACTTCATTCGCCAACGCTACGTTAGAAACTGTGATTTTGAGTCCCGTACCCTCTCCCCGCCGTTCGCTAACTGAAATACCGGGTAGTGCGGGCTCTCCCGGCCCACCGCCGCTCGGTAACGGGCGGCCACCGGACGGATTGCCTGCGGCTGGTGTACGGTCACCAGAATTGCCTGAGTTGGGCTGTCCTGACGGTTCCTGTTCGCTGCCAGAATTGGCATTTGTGTCCACAGGACTTTGGGGAAGGAGGGGCGGCGGGAGACGACGGGCGTTGGGGGGCGGTTGCGGGTTGCCCAGAGGAGGCGTGTTTTGTAAGCGTTGGGGGCGCGATCGCCGTGGTCGGGGTGACAGGGGGGATGGCGGTGCCGTAAATGATGAGGCGTCGGGTGGCGTAGCGATCGGCGGTGCAACTGGTCGGGCTGGTGCCTGGACGATCGAACGGGGTAGACGGGCGGTTGATTTAACTGTTGCCTGGGGCGCTACTGCCGCTTTGGAGGTTGTGCTCTGCGTGAGCGCGGTGCCGCCTGCACGTGTCGTCGGGGCAGACGGTTCCACAAATTCAACCGCGATCGGATCTGTCGCCATCTGAACTTTTGCGGTTCGCAGTGAACTCACACCCACCAGGATCAACAAAATCAAATGGATCAGTACTGAGCCTGCTACCAATGACAGCCAGAGCGATGGTGTCTCTGGTGGCCGCCGTGATTCAAGCGCTGGAGTGTGATCGACAGGATGCATGACGGGCTGCTGGGTGAGGGTTGGTGATGGGCGCTATAGTAACAGTTGCCGACTAAATCCTAGCTCAGTCTTGGCTGTTCGATGGCTCGTTTCGCATTCGGAACGGCAGGTCGTTGTTTCATGCGCCAGGATCCCGCCATTATGCGGTGACAAAATCACGCAGCGATCGGCTGTGGGGATGCCGAACCGGGCATCAATGGTTTTACTCCCTGCATCAACTTAATGAAGTTGGGATTAAGGATTTGGCGATCGCTTCCATCTGTGAGAATAATGAGCCTAAGGATGAAGACCTTTTAGGTGCTTTTGGGTGGTCTCAACACGATTGGTCTAAACACTATCAGGGAGAGGTGCTTAGTTATGGCGCAACTGGATATCTGGCGAATTCAGGCTTTCATCCGCTTAGGATCGTTAGTCTCAAAGCTACAGGGAGCCGCTGGCAAAAGCGATGAGCTGATTGACAGTCTAATCCGTACCCTGAGTAATCTTCCCTCCCGTCCTGCCGATAAACTGCCTTATGGAGGACTGTTTTCTGTAACCGATGTCAAAGTGGGGAGGCAAGCCGCCGCAACGCGTTTGCAGGAGTTATCAGGCAGTCTACAGGGCAACAGTAATGACAAGGACGGCCTCATTGACAATGCAATTCGCGCCCTTAGCAACCTGCCTGCTCGTCCGGCCGGTAAAGCACCGTATGCCGGACTGTTTCCTACCAGTACGATGGTGCTGCTGACGGCACACCAAATTCTGTCGATTGCCTCCGAAGCTGATTCCAGTCGGGTGAATTCACTGACTCCCTATCTCAATCGCACGATGGTTGAGTTCAATATCTCAACACCGCTACGTCAGGCACATTTCCTGGCTCAGATTGCCCACGAATCCGATCGATTTAATGCGCTGGAAGAGTACGCCTCTGGGGAGGACTACGAGGGGCGAGATGACCTGGGCAATACCCAACCAGGGGATGGCGTACGCTTTAAGGGACGGGGGTTAATTCAAATCACCGGGCGCACCAACTACGGCGACTGTGGCAAAGCCCTGGGCGTTGATCTGATCAACAACCCCACAAAACTGGCCGCTCCCGATCTAGCGAGTCGGAGCGCCGGTTGGTTTTGGGCCATCAATCAGCTAAATGGCGATGCTGACAATGACGATGTTAGAACGGTGACGCGTGTGATCAACGGTGGGTACAACGGGTTGGACGATCGCATCATGCTCCTGCAAGCCGCCAAGCAAGTCCTCAAAGTGTGAGCAATCGCCGTCAGTGATGTATGACTGACGGCTGACTGCTTAGAACGCTACCGTGGGCACCACATAATCGCCGGGTTTAGCCGTCGGTTTGGGATCGCTGGCGACCGGCTGGGGCTGTGAGATCGGTGGCTGCGGGACAACCGGCTGGGGTACGGTTGGCTGGAACAACGCTGGCTGTCTCACGGGCGGCTGCACGGCCTCTGGAACGCTGATCGCTGGGGGTGGCGAAATGGGGCGATTTGCGGAAGTCGGTACAGGCACCCGGATTCGTCTGCCTGTAGCAGGCCTCGATGAAGATGCTGATTGGGTAACACGGGGTGGAGTCGTGACGTTCGATCGCCGTACTGGAACGGTTGAGGGCACATTTGCTGACGGTAGCGCTGGCAGGGGTTGGACTGAACCCGTCGCGATACTTTCAGGGGGCGGGACAGGAATGGAAATGCTGCCAGCGGTCGATCGGGCGGGAGTAGCCGGGGCCGTAGAGCCTGCCGTGAAGGTAAGTTCGGGTCGTGAGACGGGCAGCGGCAGGGGTGATGGATTCGCTGGCGATTGGCTCACTGGCGACTGACTGAGGGGCAGCGGTTGGGGTGCGATGGGCGGCATGGGAGCAGCGGCGATCGCGCTATCCAGCGGTTGGTCGTTGGTTAAATAGAAATGTCCCAATGGCTGGTTGTTGTAGACCCGCCGGGTGATGCGCCAGCCGGGATTCAGGTAGATCTTGGCAAAGCCATTAGTCACGCCACCCGTACGCCCAATCTGGATTTCCGGTGCATTGCGGTTATTCAGCGGAGCGCCGATGAGGAGCAAATCGCCATTGCGCTGCACCACCCGCAACGCGTATTGCAGCCCTAAGTCCTGGTCACCCATCCGAATGGAATAACCGTTACTATCGGTGCTGCGCCCACAGATTCCCGTAAAGTCAAAATCTGCCAGCAGCGGATCAACCACGGTGGGCGCTGTCCCATTTTCACTCCAGCAGGCGCGTCGGTTGGATACCTGCTCAATAATGAGGAGCTGGTGGGCATTGTTGCCGTAGGGAGAGGCCACCAACTCTAATTTGCTGGGATCCAGGTCTGCTTTGCTAAACAGCGCTGCCGCTGCCGGTTTCGTCGCCATCAGGGAACTCAGTGCCAGGGTTGTTAGAACAACCAGCTTTAGTCGAGTCATCATGTCCGTTGGTCTCGGGATGAGGATAGTTACTCTTGACCTGTCCACACATTTAGCCGGTTGCTCCGGATGAAAAAATGGCTATTTACCTGTTTTTCTGCTCTGATCAAAAAACATCACAAATCCTTACAGGATCGGCCTTTTCGGGAACCCCTGGCACGGGCATTGGTCTATGAAATGTTGACGATTGCGCGATCGCTGCACCCCAACTCCGTGTTGTAGGATGACAGCACGTTACACCGAAGGGGTACACCTCATGCGCTATGTTTGTACAGTCTGTGGGCATGTTTACGATCCTCAAGAAGGCGATCTAGACGGCGGTATTGAACCAGGAACCGCCTTCGAAGATTTGCCGGACGACTGGGTCTGCCCCGTTTGTGGGGCCAGTAAAGCCGACTTTGAACCAGAACAGGCAGAATGAGGGATAAAGGATAAGGGATAAGGGATAAAGGATCGTTTTGGCCCTTCGTTTTTCGTTTTAGCCTTTAGCCTTTCTTTTTTTAGCCTTTAGCCTTCATCCTTTAGCCTTTCGTTTTAGCCTTTAGCCTTCATCCTTTAGCCTTTCTTCCCCGCCTTCATCCTTTCTTTCTCGCCTTTGCTCCCATGTCTTCTGACCCATTCCGTGTGACTGTGATTGGTGGTGGTGCCGCCGGATTTTTTGGCGCGATCGCCTGTGCCGTTGCCCATCCCCAGAGTCGGGTCACGCTCCTAGAAGCGGCGCGTCAACCGCTGGCCAAGGTGCGGATCTCCGGCGGCGGTCGGTGCAATGTGACCCATGCCTGTTTTGATCCTGCCCTTCTGGTACAGAACTATCCGAGGGGTGGTAAAGCGCTGCGGGGAGCATTCAGCCGATTTCAGGCGCAGGACACGGTTGCCTGGTTTGAGTCGCATGGCGTCAAGCTGAAGACCGAAGCCGACGGTCGCATGTTTCCTGTCACAGATGACTCGGCGACCATTGTGAATTGCTTGATGCAGGCGGCGAAGGATGCCGGTGTGAAGATCTGGCAGGGAGCGGCAGTCAAGTCAGTCACGCGCAAAGAAGACGGCTTTCGCATTGATGTCAAAGCAACTGAGGTCTTGCACTGCGATCGCCTCCTACTCGCTACAGGCAGCAGTCCGCAGGGCTACGCGATCGCCCGTGACCTGGGGCACACGATCGCAACGCCTGTACCGTCCCTTTTCACCTTCAACATTGCCGACCCGCGATTGCACGACCTGGCAGGCATCTCGGTACCCACAGCCCATCTGCGCCTTCAGACGGGAGACAAGCCTGATCTGGAACAAACGGGGCCGCTACTGGTCACTCACTGGGGTATGAGTGGGCCAGCCGTACTCAAGCTTTCTGCCTGGGGAGCCAGAGTGCTGCACGACAGTCACTACCAGGCAACGCTGCTCATTAACTGGCTGCCGCAGACCAAACCCGATGCCCTGCGCCAGCAGCTATTAGCGGTGAAGTCGCAATTGCCCAGACGTGCGATCGCCACCAGTTGCCCCGTGCTGATTCCGCGCCGTCTCTGGGAACGCCTGACCAGCTATGTCGGGATCACTGCGGAAACACGTTGGGCTGAACTCTCTCACAAGACGCTGAACCTGCTGTTGCAGGAGCTAACGCGCGGACAGTACACGATCCGTGGCAAAGGGGCATTTAAGGAAGAATTTGTCACCTGTGGCGGCGTCAACCTGAAGGAAGTGGACTTCAAAACAATGGAGAGTCGCTGCTGTCCCGGTCTGTACCTGGCCGGTGAGATTTTAGACATTGATGGTGTGACCGGCGGGTTCAATTTTCAAAGCGCGTGGACAACGGGTTGGCTGGCGGGTCAGGCGATCGGGGAACTTAAATCTGTACCCTAAATCCGCAAGTTAAAGACCTGCACCAGTCCAATCAGAATCAGGTAGACCGCCACGATCAGGTTGAGCAATCGGGGGATGACAAGAATCAGGATGCCTGCCAGGAGCGCCACAATTCCACTCAGTCGAAAATTTACCTGAACGTCAGCCGCCTGTTGAGCCAGAAGTAGATAGTCAAGCACAGCACTTTCCTTTTAATGAACGGTTTGCATCAAAAAGTGCTTTTACAGTATCCTGCCTGTCCCAGCGTCGGGATGTATCCCAGGAGAGAAAATGGATGGGAATGGGGAATGGGGAATGGGGAATGGGGAATGGAGAGTGGGGAGTGGGGAGTGGGGAAGCGTTTTGAGTTTTGGGAGTTCATACAGTGAACAGCCACAGCGGACAGTAAGTATCTGACTGCCGACCTTTCCGGTATGCCCGTAGGGCTTTATGACCACTGACTCCTGCCCCCGTCCCCTACCCCCTGCCTTCTAACCAATTCTCTTCTCCGCCATCATCGCTCTAAACGTAAAATGTCAAACTTCAACAGGTAAAGCAGGGTTTGGATGAGGGTTGCCGGGTCGTTATTGGCGTAGCGTTGCAGGATGGTTGCAACGGAGAGTGAACCCTGTTCAGCGATCGCGCCCAGAATTGCAGTTTGGACACTTAGATCAACCCGTCGTTCGGCACCAAAATTGGTAATGCCAATTTGCTGTAACGCTTGTAGAGGGGTTGGTTGTGCCATATCACCTAGCTTGAGAATGGTGTCGCCTGTGAGCGTAGCGGTTGGGTAATGGGCAAAGAGCCGGAACGGGTCGTCTACCAGCGGATAGGGCGATTCGTTGGGGGCAAGGGGGGTTGATTCGAGCGCGATCGCCCGGATCTCTGCCAGTTCTTGCCAGAGCGCTTCGTGCGCCGCAATCACCACTTTCCAGTCGTAAACCTGCTCGGCACGCTGGCGGCCACTGGCTCCCATCCGTGCTCTCAGGTCGGGATTGGTGATCAGCGTCGTCAACGCGTGGGTGCAGGCATCAACATCGATCGCGACCATCATGGCCGTATGCGCGGCGTAAGCACTGTAGTGCAGCATCCCGTTGAGCTGTTCCCACGCGAGGTCAAGCCCGACACCGGGAGGGGATAGCTGGGTGGGAATGCGGAACCCATCCAACTCGTGGCGCACCGAATCGTGATAGCCGTTCCAGTCGGAGACGATCGTGGGAATTCCGGCTGCCATTGCCTCGATCGGCGTCAGGCCAAACGTTTCCTGAATGTTATCGGCCAGAGAGATAAAGATATCCGCGATCGCCCAGACGTTAGTGCGAATATCGGGCGATCGGCCATCCACACAGCTTGTGATCACCGATGGGCAGAACACTTGAGCACAGTCACGAAAGCTGACCGATTCGGCATCGCTTTCAAACCAACCCGCCAGGACGAGATGAATGGTTTTGCCTGTGGCTCGCTGTGCCCGCTCCAGCGCCATAAACATGGGGACAGGATGCGCTTTGGTGCTGAAACTCAACCGGCCAACATAGAGCACCACAATGTCGGTCTGCCCGATGTCCCACTTGGCCCGCAAGCTCCGACGAACGGTTTGCGCCTGCTCACCCTGCGGAAATGCCTTACAGTCAACACCCAGTGGGATTACGGGCAGCTTGATTTCTTGCTGGAGTGTGCCGCCTGTGCGCTGTGCCAGGTAACGACTCCACTGCTCCCAGAGGCGCTCGATGACCGTCTTGATGGCGGGTGAAGGGCAGACCAGCGCATCCCAGGGCTGGACGGGAGCCAGCAGCAGTTTGCCCAGATCTTCCATCGCGTCTTTGCTGGCGATCGAGTGTGTGATGCCGCAAATGCTGTAAGCCCGTTGATCCAGAAACCGCCGCTCCCATACCAGCGACGAAATCACCGAATCGGGACGAAACAGTGCACCCGGTTGGGCAAGCAGTTGAGGATCGCCATAGGGCAACCAGCGGACATCCCGCTGCTGCGAAAGCCAGGGTTTAATCTGCTCACAAAACTCGGTGAAGCCAGATTGCTCTGCCGTATAGCAGTACAGGCTTTGCGATGTCCCATACTGGACGAGCGCTTTGAGAAACCCTTCGCTGGCCGCCTGCCGCCCATACAGCGCTTGACCACCCGTGTGATACCCATCCTTGAGATAAAAGACTGCGGCTGTGGCACTCATCTGCTCGCCTCTCGCTAACTGGTGCCATCATAAGCCGTTTTAGCCTTTAGCCTTTAGCCTTCAGCCTTTAGTCCTTAGTCCTTAGGGCTTGTAAAAAATAACCTTATGGAGGTGCGTTACGCTGCCGCTAACAGCACCCTACGGTTCGATCAAACCGTGAAATTGTTCTTTACAATGCCTTAGTCCTTAGTCCTTAGTCCTTAGTCCTTAGCCTTCTGGCTCCTGACCACCTCTCTTCTACCCTTTACCCTTACTTTCTACAAAATCCCCTCGCGCTCCAGTTCCTCAATCACCTGCAAACCGCGTGGGTCGCCCACTTTCAGCAGAGCGGCTTTAGCGTCTTCGCGGACACCCAGTTCGCCATCTTCGACAAAGACTTCCAGCAGGGCATCGATCGCAGTCGCATACACCACATTTGACGGCAGTTCACGGCAAAGTTGGCCGATCGTCCAGGCGCAGTTGCTTCGTACCGCAGCGATCGGGTCTTGCCGCATCGATTCAATCAATGGGGGAATTGAGGCAATCACGGCGTCGTAGCTGACAGCCGCCATTTGCGCTAGCGAACTCGCTGCCCACAGGCGTACTGCCGAAATGTCGGTCTTGAGCGCATCAATGAGCGTTGACAGTGCCCGGCGATCGTGGCAGTTTCCCAGCGCCCATACAACGCCTTTGCGGACGTAGCCATTCCAGTCGTCGTTATAGCGCGTAATGAGCGGCTCAACGGCATCAGGACTGGGGTTACGGCCCAGTGCGTAGGCAACACTCACCCGTACCAGCGGACACGGGTCGGTCAATAGTTGGATCAGATGCGGGACGGCGCGCTCGTCTTGAAGCTCACAAAACGCCCGTGCGGCTAGCATTCGCTGATTGGTTTCTGTGGCTTCCAATAGTCGCAGCATTGCGTCCGGGTCGGGCGCTGGCTCTTGCCCACCGGCATCAACAGGTTCCATGCGATCGAGAGGACTCTCTAAATCGCCTTCGAAATCGAGCACACTCAAGTCATCGTCATCATACATATCTGTAACTTTACCGCACCAGATGCCCCTGCTCGATCGCGGTTAACGAATCAAGTTGAAATGGGTGCTGCGATCGCACTCACTCATCGATCGCGCCCCATTCTTTGAGCCGCGTCTGCTAAAGTGCGATCGTTGTTTTGCCAGCACCATTCGGTCTCATGGCAGATCGGAAGCTTTTAGTGCCAAAGGTTTGAGCGATTCATGTTGCGGAAATATATTGTCAAGGTGAGTGTGGCATCATTAGCGGCAGAGGCATTGAACAAAGACTATGAACATTGTTATTTCAGATGAAATTCTAGAAGCATCCCACCTGACTCCAGGCGAATTTCGCCAGGAGATTGCGCTGCACCTGTTTGAAACGGGTCGTTTGACCGTGGGCTATGCCAGCAAGTTAGCAGAGATGCCTCCCAATGCCTTCCGTCAGCTTTTGAAGCAGAGGCATATTCCGCTTTATAACTATGATGTGGCAGATTTGGAGCTAGACCTGAAGAACCTAAAGCATTTGAGGCGATGGTGATTTATGAATTCAATGACTGGCTTACTCACTCGCATCACTCAAACCCCTGGTCAATGTGGTGGTCGTCCCTGCATTCGAGGCATGCGTATTCGAGTCGCCGATATTTTGGAAATGTTGGCTGAAAATGTGAGTGTAACTGAAATTTTAGAAGACTTTCCCGATTTAGAACTGGCAGATATTCAAGCCTGTCTGCTCTTTGCTGCACGCCGTACTGATTTTCCTAGACTAACGGCATGAAGCTTTGGGTCGATGCTCAGCTACCGCCAACGCTAGCAACTTGGCTATCAGAAAACTTTGGGTTAGAAGCAGTTGCTCTACGAGATTTGTCGCTTCGAGATGCGCGTGATGTCGAGATCTTTGAGGCTGCCCGAGCCGAAAACGCTGTGATTATGACAAAAGACAGCGACTTCATTGACCTCGTTTGCCGCTTAGGGACACCGCCCCAAATTTTGTGGCTCACCTGTGGTAATGTGACGAATCGCAACCTGCAGCGATTGCTGATGGCTACATTGCCTGATGCGCTAGAACAACTCCGGCAAGGAGCAATGATTGTGGAAATTAGCAATACACCTTAAACATTCAGGTTGATTGAGGATACAAGCCCCAGCGATCGCTCTCTTCATCTTGCTGGATAAAGTTTAACACTCGCCTTTGCTATAGATTGCCAGCGATCGCCACCGCACAAAGGGCATCGATCGCACGCCATCGTTTCAGCCGCATCTGCTCAAGTGCGATCGTTGTTTTGACAGCACCATGCGATCGTTTAGCAGTTCTGAAAACTTAGGGATACTCTTATCTAGTAGTCATCCGTTTCCTGCCATGACCAAAAAGGAGCACCGTACTTTCGGTAGAATAGAAACTCTCGATCTACTAATTGTATTTTTTGTGTATTGGGATTGTAAGAAAGGACGAGTGGTGAAATACTCCTGACTGCTTGAAGTTTGTCAATTTTATTTAATGCAGCAGATAAATCTGAAAGTCTAACTCGGGGTTCATAAACTTGAATTCGAGTTAAAAGATCTGCTCGGCTAATTCCATCACGCAGATCTTGACTCGATGCCTCCACGCATACTCGAACAATTCTTTGATAAACTCTGAGTTCACTTTCTCCAGAGTCTCGAAGCCCTCGACTAACAACATCATCAAATAGTCGATAGCGAACAGCCTCTTCCCCACAAATAGCATTTCGAGATCTTGTTAGCGCATCTTTATCTTCAAGGATTTTTAGTTTCCAACTGCTCTCATAAATGCCTGATTCGTAACAATATTTCTCCGTAATTCGCTGCAACAAGCCAACATTTTGGTTGGCATCGTCTATTATTTCTTTTTTGATATCTAGACCAAAACTGATATTTAAGGCCCTTGAACCTTTTTGAAGAACTTGTTCTAACTCTTCGACACTCCAGCGAATATCGATTTCTTCTATACGTCCACTTAAATCACCGTTATAGTAAGTCAGCAAGTTTTGATCAGCCCAGATGCCAATAATTATGAGAAAAACCTGGCTGTCCCAAAATGCCTTTAAATCAAAAGCAAGGTTGATTTTTTCCTGCTCTGATAAGTAGTGAAAATCTTCAATAACAACTTTCTTTCCTGATTGCTTAATTTCTTGAGCAATATATCCAAGACTGCCTGGGTCAATACCAACAGGCGTCAATACTGTCCCTGATTCTCTTTCAAAGCTGCCTCCTGCCTCTATTTCTGCTTTACCAGAGGCAACTAGGGGTAAACTTAATTGACCTGACGCCTTGCCTTGAAGCTCAGCTCCCAATGTTAGATTTCTAGAGATTTCAGTAGGTATTTTTGATCCAAGCTGACGAAGCATCTCTAGGTATATGCGATCACGGCCTGAATTTGCACCACACTGAACAATAATGCTCTGGTTCTCAGGCAAGTTTTTCTTCCGTAAAATTGTCTTTCCTTGCTTGGATGCCCCGTGAATCACTAGATGCCTATCCTGCTGTATTAAGTAGGTGAATCGTTTATCCAGACCAGCACGATCTACATACGTGTGCACTGGGACAGAAGCAGCAATTCCAAAAACTTCGCCAAGTTGGGTCATATCTTACGGTTTTTACTTAACAAGTTAACTTCAAACTATTCTAAAGAAAAACAAGATCTAGGTCTCTAAAAAATTAACAACTGTTCTATCACATCATTTTCTTATACTTAAGCTCTAGACATAAATCTCCCAGCTCATTTCCACACAAAACTAGAAAATTAACTACGAATCTAGATAGACCTCGCACGTTTATCTACTTCCATTAGCAGTGCATTTGAACAAACTCTTGCCGTCTAGGATCCTTGATGTGAGCAATTAGGCTGAGACACCGTAGTATACATCCCGAACAATCTGTTTAAGTAGATTGTTGCCTATTATGTTAGCTGCATAAAGAGGATAAGTCTCAAAAGCTTAAGGTTTTTGACGGCTTAGCAAGGGTTTCACTTCTCCTTCTTCTCTTTGAAATCGCTATTCTTCCTAATATCGGTTCCGCGGGAGTGATCGCTACTTATACTCAAGAGGCTTCAAGGCAGGGGTTAGAATCAGTAAACGGGCAATGAGGAACGGGCGATGCTGCTGGAAGACCTCTCTCAATGGTTAAAGCTGGATGACCCGGAAGAATGGCGAGTGATTACCAACGTCCCCTGGTCACAATACGAAGCGTTGCTGACCCAGATGGGAGATAGTCTGGCGTATCGCATCAATTATTTGGATGGAGTTCTGGAAATTGTGGCACCCAGCCGTCGGCATGAAAGTGGCAAAACTCGCATTGGAACGCTTTTAGAAATCTATTTTCTGGAAACGGATACTGAATATTTCCCCACTGGCTCTACGACCTTTCGCAACGCAGACAAACAGGTCGGAGCGGAACCCGATGAAAGCTACTGCATCGGCACCGATAAAGCAGTTCCTGATCTGGCGATTGAGCTTTGCTCACACTACGTGAACGAAGTAGTGGTGACAAGCGGCAGCATTAATCGGCTGGAACGGTTTCAGCGCTTGGGAGTACAAGAGGTCTGGTTCTGGCAAAACAACTGCTTTCTACTTTACCACTTGCGTATAGAGAACCTGGATCAATGGACACAGACCTTTGGCTATGAGGCGATCGACCAGAGCGAACTGCTCCCCCATCTGGACATGAATCTGTTGAGTGAATGTGTGCAGAATCCCAATCCACTAGCAGCAGCAAAGGCATTTCGGCAAGGAATCCGCGATCGCCTCCCTTAACCATCACTTGCTGATGTTGCTTTGAAACTAGCGAACGCTACTTCCACACAAGCTGTCTTTACCAACGAAGAAGCTGTCGTTACTTACGCTCAAGCGGTGGTGACTTATGCACAAGTAATCGTTACTTCTGCACAAGTTGTCGTTACTTACGCTGGAGCAATCGTTAGTAATGATGAAGCTGTGGTCACTAACGGTAAAGCTGTGGTTGCTAACGGTGAAGTTACCGTTAAGCACGTTTAGGCGATCTAGCGTTTTGCCTGCGTATAAACTCGCGCGGCTCTTTATTGGCAGTGCGATCGCGGTGCTTAAAAGTCCCACTCTTCAAACAGGTCGGCGACTGCGATCGAAAAGTCAGGGACGATTGCCTCCTCCTTTCAGGACTGCTGCCGTTTGACTTAAACCTCGGAAGTTTGGGTGAGTCGTATGGTGATCAAGGAAAGAGTTGGCTTAACGCGATCGGAAGATCTGGAAACGCGATCGCGGTGAGCAGGTTCTCTTCATTCAAAATAATTTCCTGTGTATAACCATCATCCTGTGGGTCACGGAACACGTATACCTGTCGGGTGTTCACGTCTAAAATCCAGTACTCCAAAATGCCCGCTTTGGCATAGAGGGGTGCCTTGATCATGCGATCGTCTTGTAACGATGTGTCAGCAACTTCAATAAGCAGCAGCACTTCGGCGGGTGTTGGATGGTGGTCTATATACTTACGCGCATTGAGTGCAACGATCGCAATATCTGGTTCCGGCTCGGAGTACTGACTCAGTTGAATCGGGTCTTGAATGCGTACCAGTGCTAGACCTGCCAAAAGCTGTTTCAGATAATCTGCGGCACAGAGATTTGTAGCAGCATGGGGAGGATTCTTTGCCGCCATTGAAACAATATTTCCTTCAATTAGCTCCACACGATCGCTCGGCGTTAAAATGCCCGCTTCAATCATGCGGTGGTATTCTTCAACCGTCCAGAGGCGAACTTTTGTAGAAGTCATCGCTTTCCGTTACTACTTCACCGTTATCGCTAGCTTTAGTGTAGAGCAGTTGACAGGGACGATCGCTTTGCAAGAAACCGGGTGTTACAGTGAATTCACCCGACCAATCGCTTGTGTTATGCCCAAACAACTCACGATCGCCCAGGCACAGCAACAACTCCCCAACCTTCCTGATGAACTGACCGACGAGCCTATCATCATCACTCAAGATGGTGTGCCGGTCATTGCTGCCCTCAGTTACACACACCTCACTAAGCTACTCGAAACCCTCGACATTCTGACCGATACAGAATTCGTCGCTAAACTTCGCCAGAGTATCCTCCAAGCAGAACAAGGCAATACTGTTTCTTGGGAGAGTGCAAAAGCACAGCTAGGGCTATAAGCAATAGTTGAATACGCGATTCAGCTTACCCCTCTTGCTTTAGAAATGCTGGCTACCATTCAAGACCGACGCGAACAAGAGAAGCTGAGTGAGCGCATTGATCAGCTCAAAGTTGAGCCGGAGAAACAAGGGAAAGCTCTCGTGGATAATCTGTCAGGCTTTCGCAGTGTACGGGCAGTGGGGCAGCGCTATCGTATCGTTTATAAAGTTGAGCCAGCACAAATTCTTGTTTTAGTTGTTGGTATTGGCAGGCGAAAGGATGGAGACAAAAAAGACATCTACACCCTGCTACAGAAATTGCTGGAGGAGTGAAGGCGATCGTTCTATCGTGCTGTTGAGCGAAGACCGCAACAATGCTTGCATCTTCATGAAGCGAATCTCTAATTAAGCCCGATCGCAGTGGGAGATTGGCTAGTTCATGCGGCATCATTAAGATCAGCAAATAATTTCCTACAGACCCCCATCACGTTTCATGGCTACTCCCCCCAAAGGCGATCAAACTAAAGGCGCTCAAATTCGGCAAACATTTTTGGACTTCTACGCAGCGAGAGGGCACAAGATTTTGCCCAGTGCCTCCCTGGTGCCGGAAGATCCTACGGTGCTGCTGACGATCGCCGGGATGTTGCCGTTTAAGCCCATCTTTTTGGGACAGCGTCCGGCGGAGGTTCCGCGTGCCACCACCTCGCAGAAGTGCATTCGCACCAACGACATCGAGAACGTGGGACGGACGGCACGGCACCATACCTTCTTTGAGATGTTGGGCAACTTCAGCTTTGGCGACTACTTCAAGTCACAGGCGATCGCGTGGGCGTGGGAGTTGTCCACGAAAGTCTTTGGGTTGCCGCCCGAACGGTTAGTCGTGAGCGTGTTTGAGGAAGACGACGAAGCCTTTGCGATCTGGCGGGATGAGATCGGCATTCCGGCACATCGGATTCAGCGTATGGGCGAGAAGGATAACTTCTGGGTGTCGGGTCCGACGGGTCCGTGCGGTCCCTGCTCCGAAATCTACTACGACTTCCATCCCGAAAAAGGCGACGACCATATTGATTTGGAAGACGACACTCGGTTTATCGAGTTTTACAACCTGGTGTTCATGCAGTACAACCGGGATGCGGCAGGCACGCTGACCCCGCTGGCAAACAAGAATATCGATACTGGGTTG
>Ga0070738_10002350_pt1 | contig 29776 bp, 25 predicted proteins | sample Coa_R2_2_FD_66446 | JGI IMG/M metagenome (GOLD analysis project Ga0070738, IMG submission 66446) | Surface soil microbial communities from Centralia Pennsylvania, which are recovering from an underground coalmine fire - Coalmine... | ecosystem: Environmental > Terrestrial > Soil > Unclassified ...
ATGCGTCCGAGCCGCGCACGCAGCGCAGCGGAGTAAGCGGCTTCTTCGGGCGGCCGCTTACTCCGCTGCGCTGCGTGCGCGGCTCGGAAAGTAGAGGAACCTCTTACCGCGCTCCAGGCTCGGCATGCGCGGGTGCCAGAGTTATAATAGACATCGCATCTCCATCGGGCGCTCGGCTTCCCTGCACTCAAGCTCGGTGATTTATGGGAAGATTGTTATTAATCGACGACGACCCGGTAATGATCCTGGATCAGATAACGCATGCCCTTGGCCCCCAGGGCATGCGGATCGAGGCCGCTCGCACTGCCGAGGACGGGCTTCGGCAGATCACGGAGCAGCCGCCCGACGTCATCCTGCTCGACGTGCATCTGCCCGACCTCTCGGGGCTGGAGGCTTACCAGCGCATCCGCCAGATCGACGGCCGCATCCCCGTCATCTTCATTACCTGGGCTGCGACCGCCGATACCGCCATCGAGGCCATGAAGGAGGGCGCCTACGACTATCTCTTCAAGCCGCTCGACCTCGCCCGGCTGCGCGACGTGGTCGCCCAAGCCCTGGAGCTAGGCCGCCTGATGCGAAGACCGGCCGTAGTCGCGGAAACGCATCCGGCGGAGGACGGCGAGGACGCCATCATCGGCCGCTGCCCGGCTATGGGGGAGGTTTACAAGGCCATCGGTCGCGTCGCAGCCCAGAACGTCATCGTTCTGATTAATGGCGAGAGCGGCACCGGCAAAGAATTGGTCGCCCGCGCCATCTACCAGCACAGTACGCGGGCGCGGGCGCCCTTCTTGGCGATCAACTGCGCCGCGATTCCTGAAAATCTGCTCGAAAGCGAGCTGTTCGGCCACGAGAGGGGCGCCTTCACCAGTGCTGAGCGCCGCCGCATCGGCAAGTTCGAGCAGTGCAATGGCGGCACGATCTTTCTCGACGAAATCGGCGACATGCCCTTGGCGACCCAGGCGAAGATCCTGCGCCTGTTGCAAGACCAGAGTTTCGAGCGGGTCGGCGGCAATGAGACGGTTCGCACCGACGTTCGCTTGATCGCCGCCACGCATCGTGACCTAAAGGCCTGGTCGGCAGAGGGAAAGTTCCGTCCGGACCTCTACTACCGGCTGAGTGTGTTTACGATCTCGCTGCCGCCATTGCGCGAGCGTGGCGACGACCTGCCCCTGATGGTTCAACACTTCCTGCGCCGCTTTAGCCGCGACCTCGGCCGCGAGATCCGGGAGATTGCGACCGAAGCCTTGGAACTGTTGCGCAATTACTCCTGGCCGGGCAACATCCGCGAGTTACAAGGGGTGCTAAAACAGGCACTGCTCCAAGCTACGGGGAGTATGCTGATTCCAGCATTTCTGCCTGAATCGCTGCGCGCGCCGCCGGAGCTGCCTGCCGGCAAGGAAACAGATGTGGCGCAGAAAGACTTCTCCTTCGAAGCGTTTATCCTGCGGCGGCTGAAGGAGGGCACGACCGCTCTATCTACGGAGGCCCATCAGCAGCTGGACCGGATGTTGCTGCGCTTAGTCTTACAGCATACCGGCGGCAATCAGGTCCAGGCCGCCCGCATACTAGGGATATCCCGGCAAACGCTGCGCGCGAAGGCGCGCGAGTTCGGGTTATCCGCGAACGCCCCTGCCACGGATGCGGCCGACGACGATTAGGACCACCGCCGCTCGTCGCCAGCTTTAGCTGTCCAATCCAAAGCCACCCGCTGCTCAACCATTTGACACTTTTCACCGTTGCGTTCCCCGGTCGCGTACTTCACCGAGAATTGAAACCGAGCTAAGGCGTCATCGGCAGATCGATGTTTCTCCTCGGTTTGTCAACCGAAGTCCAAGGCCGAGTGAGTGTTATGCTTGTCCATGCTTTCGTGGAGCATGACAAGTTTGCTCCGCTGGCGTTTCTGGCATGGCTCTTGCGATAGAAGGGTTCGTCGAAAACAGAAACAGACGACTGGCGAGTTGACCCCAACAACTGCGGGCCTCGCTGCGAAGCCCACGGCTTGAGATGCGCGCCGCGAACTAGTGCTTTCGTCGCCCGCAGGTCGGCAATTCTTTGCCGTTTCAAAATTACAATCACAACCACAAATGGGAAACTGGACCATGGAACCCTACCGGAACTCTCGCCATCTGGAAAAACTCTTTGGCGTTACATGGCGCGATTTGGTCGCACTGGAACCCATGCTTGAAGAGTTACTGGAGATCGCACGACAGGCGAGCGCCCTCTGTCGCCGGTGGGCGGACGTGGACCGATTCTTCGTCCCCATCGGGAACGAGCTGGCCGGACTTGTCGGTCTCACCGGGAAGAATCACCAGCATCCTGTCCTGGGCAGCAACAAGGCGCACGAGATCGCCTACTGGAAGCTGTACGACGCGATGGTTGGGTTATTGCCGGCCCGCTCCGGCGGGGCAGAGGCGATTTGTGCCGTGAGGAAAATCTCGCCGACTCTCTCGATTACACGTTGGCCAAGGTATGTGCCGCTTCCCCCGGAGCATAGAGTGGCGGCTCACTGGGAAGATAAGGCGGTAAGCTAACGCTCGCGTTTCCTCAGTTTCGGACATAACACACTCACTAACTTTGAGGAGCATCATCATGACCATGCCAGCAACCAGCTCGGTAGTGACCAACTCGGTAGATCGTGAAACCTTTGAGAACTTCTATGATGGGCCGGCGCCATGGGACATCGGCAAACCGCAGGGGACATTCGTGGCGGTCGCCGACCGGATCACCGGCCCAATCCTCGACGCCGGCTGCGGCACGGGCGAACATGCTCTGTTGCTCGCCGCTCGGGGCCACCGGGTCATCGGCATCGACTTCGTGGGCAAGGCGATCCAGCGGGCCCGGCGCAAGGCGGCCGAGCGGGGCCTGTCCGTGGACTTTTTGATCAAGGACGCGACGATGCTGGGCGGCTGGGCCGTGCGCTTCGCCAGCGTGATCGATTGTGGTTTGTTCCACGTCTTCTCCGACGAGGACCGGCGACGCTACGTCAGTGGACTGGCGCAGGTGGTCGAGCCGGGCGGTCGGCTGTTCCTGATGTGCTTCAGCGACGAGGAACCGGGAACAGAGGGGCCGCGGCGGGTGTCGCGTCAGGAATTGTACGACGCCTTCGCCGACGGTTGGCAAGTCGAATCCATCCAGCCGGCCCAGATCGAGATAAACCCAGAGTTCACCGAGGTCCAGTTTTCGGAGGGCGGACCGAAGGCGTGGTTCGCCATCATCCGACGAGAAAGGTGAGCCAGCACATGATTAACAACTGGATAGACCGCAGGATTCTCGCATCTCTGGTATGGATCGTGGCGTTACTCGGGGCCGACGGGCTTTGGTTTTGGCTGACGAGCGGAAACGATGTGCAAGGCCTGCTGGGTGCCGCAGCACTGATTTTGACAGCAATCCTCGGTACCGTCGGGCTTTCCCGCGCCCGTGCCGCGAGGCGGTTCAACGCCGCCATGGATACCTACGCCGAACGGGAGATCGGTCGGGAGTGGTGGAGGAAGAAGCCGCCGAGAGTGCGGGGCGTTTCCACCCTTGGAGGTGCCTTATCCAGTGGATCGACGCACGGACGTGAACGACCTGCCGAGGCGAGGAATCGTTTCACACGCCGGCTGCCGCCGTCGTCTCAGCGATAGGAGAAAAGCGATGATGGAGGGCAAGATTTGGGGCACGATCGCCAGCCTGCTCCTGCACATCCTGATCGGCTGCCTGCTTCTGTTTCTACTTCTGCTGATCGGGGCGGGGGCAGTCCTGACCTCCCTGTTTCTGCTGAATCCGTGCACGTTATCGCTTGGCATCTTGTTGACGAGTTCGTCTTGGGGCGGCGCCCTCTGCATGAATATGACACACGACGAGCGTTACCTCCGCGGCCGGAGACCGCCCGGGTCTTCGGCATCACAAGCATGGAGTTGGGATAGCTCCGGCTAATGTGGAGAAAGCAACCGTATTTACATGGGACAACGAAAGAGGAGTCGATTATGCCAGCGATAACGGGGATGAAGGGCGCGGGATACTACGATCAGCACTCGACGGCGCAGCTGGCGACGATCCACGCCCTCCAGGACTGGATTGAGGCAGCCATCGCGAGCCTGCCGTTGCCGGCCCCCGCCCAGCCGGTTACTGTTCTGGACCTCGGATGCTCGGAAGGACGCAACGCCATCCATGTGATGACAACGATTGTCGCCGGACTGCGTCAGCGGACCGGGCAGCCCCTTCAAACGATCTACAGCGACCTACCCAGCAACAACTTCAACCAGTTATTCGCCAACCTGGAGGAGGCCCGGTGCGCCGGCCTCGTTCCCACTGGAGTTTATGCCAGTGCGGTCGGCGGTTCGTTCTACGGCCCGCTAATGCCGCCCCGCTCAGTCCACTTCGCCACCTGTTTCAACTCCATCCAGTGGCTCGACCAATTGCCCTCGGAACCCGTGCCCGATTTTGTCGCCTACCGCCGGCCCCATCCGCCTCGATCAGGATTGGCCGTATCGCCCGAGGCCACGGCGGCCTTCAAGGGACAGGCCGAGCGAGACTTGGTCCGATTCCTGGAGTGCCGTGCTCATGAACTGGTTCCAGGGGGCAAGCTCCTGCTGGCAAGCCCAGGCGATACCGACCAGGTCCGTCTGAGCGACGGGGCCGCCGACGTCCTCAACGATGCCTGTCTCGACCTGGTCGCCGATGGCCGTTTGGAGCGAGAGCAGTATGAACGCTTGACGTTGCCGATGTATTTCCGCACCGTTGCGGAGCTGCTCGCCCCTTGGGAGGCAGAGGACTCCCCTGTGCGCGATGTATTTGACATCGATTGTGCCGAGGCGCTGGAGGTGCCGACGCCTTTCTGCGTCGAGTTACGGCGCGGCAATGTGGCGGCTTTCGCCGATGCCTATACCGGTTTCATGCGGGCCGTCTCCGAGCCGGTCGTCAGAGCGGCCCTCCAACAACCCAAGCGGGAAGAAGCAATCGTCGCGAGTCTGTATGAGCGCATTCGAGCACGCCTGCTGGCCGAGCCGGAGCGCTACTTGTTCCGCTACATCTTGGTAGCTGCCTTGTTGACCCGTCGCTGAGCGGCGCTCTTCCTGTACGCGGTCATTCTGGTTCATCGGCTTCATGTTCTTCGGTGCGTGAGGTCGCCCCGGCTAACGTTGGTCTGACTTGAGATGGCGATCCGAGCGTGCGAGCGGGTCAGGACGCCGTCGTTGTTCTCCTGCCGCTCGCGTTGGCAGATGGTGTGCCTGGGGGCGGGAACGCCCGGCCGGCGCTGGCGGGATGGTCCCCCTTTCGACCGGCGGCACGTATTACACTTCATCGGCCTGTAGTTGGAGTCTTGACGATGAGTCACTTCGGCTTCCTGTCCTACCCGGCACCGGGACATCTCTATCCCCTTACCGCGTTGGCCCGGCGTCTTCAGCAGCGCGGCCACAAGGTGACCTACTTCCAGGTCGCGGACACCGAGTCGTTCATCCGCGCCGCCGGGTTGCACTACCACCAGATTGGCGCAGCAGATCACCCTCCGGGTACGCTGCATCAAATCGTCGAGCCTCTTAGCCGGCTCAAAGGGATCGCCGGCATCCGCTATACGGTCCAGGAGATGGTGTGCCGCGACGCCGCGATGGTCCTGCGCGACGCCCCGGGCGCCGTGCGCGCCGCCGGCGTCGATGCGCTCGTCGTGGATCAGGCTGAGCTGGCGGGCGGCAGCGTCGCCGAGCATCTCGGCCTACCCTTTGTCACGGCCATCGCCACCCTGCCGATCAATCTGGACGACAGCGTCCCGTTCGTGGGGTATCCCTGGCGCCACGGGAGCGGGCTGCTGGCCCGACTCCGGAACCACCTGGGCAACGCCTTCCTCGAGTATCTTCTGGCCCCGCTCCACCGCGTCGTCAACGAGCGCCGCCGCACTTGGCGCCTGCCCCCGCTCCGGAAGCTGGACGACTACCACTCCCGGCTCGCCCAGATCGCGCAGGTTCCCGAAGAGTTCGACTTCCCGGGCCGGCGTCTGCCGCCGCACTTCCACTACACCGGGCCGTTCACGGACCTCGCGGGCCGCAGCCAGGTCGATTTTCCCTGGTCGCGCCTGGAGGCTGATCGGCCGCTGGTGTTCGCCTCGATGGGAACCCTGCAAAACGGCCTGCACCACGTCTTCCATACGATCGCGGCGGCCTGCGCCGGACTCGACGTGCAGCTGGTGCTTTCGCTCGGCGGTGGTCTGGAGCCTGAAGCTCTCGGGGCACTGCCCGGGGCGCCGATTGTGGTCCGTTACGCCCCGCAGCTGGAGCTAATCCGCCGGGCCACGCTGACCATCTCGCACGGCGGGTTGAACACGGTACTTGAGTCGCTGGCCCGCGGTGTGCCCTTGGTTGTGCTGCCTGTCACCAACGACCAGCCCGGCGTCGGCGCCCGCGTTGAATGGACAGGGACCGGCAAGGCCATTCCCGTCGGGCGCGTCTCGGCCCAACAGCTGCGCGCCGCTATCGAAAAGGTTCTGGAGGACTCTCGCTACCGCGCCCACGCCCGCGAGCTGCAGTCTCGCATCGTGGCCGGCGACGGGCTTGGGCGAGCGGCGGAGCTTGTCGAGCAAGCTTGCCGGGCCGGAGATCGGAGCCATCCCGAGGCGCAGGATTCCACTGTTGTTGCAATGAACGGATATTGATTTGCCTTTTGTTCCAACCTCAGCTCTTCAGGTGTATATGAAAACCGCGCTCTGCCATCTGTTGGGAATCGAACATCCGATCATCGCCGCCCCCATGGGGCCTGATCTGACTGGCCCGGAGTTCGTCGCCGCCGTGAGCAACGCGGGCGGTCTGGGCATCCTGCAAGCACAGCTTTGCCCTCCGCCGCTCTTCCGGCAGGCGATTCGCCGTGTCCGGGAGCTTACCGACAAGCCGTTCGGCGTTAATCTCATTCTGCACTTCCCCGTCGAGGAACATGTTGCTGTCTGTCTGGAGGAGCGCATTCCCATCCTCTCACTCTTCTGGGGTGACCCGACGCCGTATGTGGAGCGCGCCCATGCCGTGGGTACGAAGGTTTTTCATCAAGTAGGTTCGGTCGCAGACGCGCAACGGGCGGCAGCTGTCGGAGTTGATGTCATCATTGCGCAGGGAGCTGAGGCGGGTGGGCATGTGGCGGGAGAAGTCTCAACCTTGGCTCTGGTCCCTCGCGTTGTGGACGCGGTTGCTCCGCGACCCGTTGCCGCGGCCGGCGGAATTGGAGATGGACGAGGTGTGGTTGCCGCCCTGGCGTTAGGCGCGCAGGCCGCCGTATTGGGTACGCGATTTCTAGCCAGTATCGAGTCGCGTGCCCATCCACACTACAAGGAGAGATTGCTGGCGGCGAACGAGGGGGATACGGTTCGGACTATCCTGTTCGGCTCCGGCTGGCCCTACGCCCCACATCGGACATTGCGGACAGCATTCGTGCAGCAATGGCTAGACCAGGAAGCCCGTGGTCAGGAAGCCCGTCCGGACGAGCCGGTAATCGGCCGGACTGTCATCGGCGGGCAGCCCATGCCGTTGCACCGATTTGTGAGTTTGCCGCCCAATTGGGATGCGAGCGGAGACATCGATTCGATGAGCTTGTTAGCCGGTCAAGGCGTTGGCCTGGTCCGCGCAGTCCAGCCCGCCGGTGAGATTGTTCGCGAGCTGGTCGAAGAGGCGCGACAGATCATCGCGCAGCGCTTAATCGGACTGGTTGAATCAGGATCTTGCTCGGCGCGCGTTCCGAGCATTTCCCCATCTTGATAAAGGAGTCGCTCCATGCGTGGTTGGATGAGTTCTGCGCGTTTCTTGAGCAAGGGAGTCGCCCTTTTGCTGCTCGCAAGCCTGGGCATGTATGCCACACTTTGTCTGTTCGCGGGGCGGTCCCCGTTGCCAGCTTCCTCGCCTCCAACGGTTCGCGCCCGCGCCCAGCGCGAGACCAAGCCGATTGCAGTCGAACTGTTCACGGCAATCAAAAATGGGGACGCGACAGCCATCCGCACGTTGCTCGATAACGGAGCGGACGTGAATGCCCGCGATGCGGAGGGCAACACGCCGCTCATTCTGGCTTCCTTTTACGGAAGTCCGGAGTGCGTTGAGCTTCTAATCGAGCGAGGCGCCGACGTGAACGCGGCGAACAAGGCCGGCGTGACCGCTCTGATTCGAGCTGCGACCAGCTATGAAAAAACCCGCATGCTCGTGGCCGCCGGCGCGAACGTCCAGGTGCGAACGGCGCTGGGCAACACACCGCTAATGCTGGCTGCTCGTCGCGCCGGCAATTCCCGAACCGTGCAACTGCTGCTCAAGCGCGGGGCCGAAGCCACGGAGCGAAACAACGGGGGCGTCAGTCCCATCCTAGCGGGCGCCGCCAGCGGCGATGTGGTGACGGTGCGTTTGCTGCTGGACGCCGGCGCGAAGGTCGATGATTTCCCAGAATTGAAAGATCCCAGTGCGATTATTTTCACGGGCTTTCGTACGCCCTTGATGTGGGCCGCCTACCACAACGATGTGCGGATGGTCTGCCTCTTGCTTAAACGCGGGGCTAATCCGAACCAATCGACGTACTTCGGCAACCCCTTGTCGCACGCTTGCTGGAGCGACAGCTTCGAAGCCGCTAAATTGCTAATCGCCCGTGGCGCGAATGTTAACACGAGGGACGCGATTGCAAACTTTACGCCCTTGCATTGGGCGGCGGGAACGGAATCGCCTAGCCCACACTTGGTCAAGCTGCTGCTGGCAAACGGTGCCGATCCGAATGCGGAGGGGGGCGAGCCGATTGACGCGTTCGGGCTGGTGCCGCAGACGCCCCGCTTGATCGCCGAAAAGCGCGGCCGGACGGCGATTGTCAATGCTCTCGCGGCCGTCGGTGCCAAAGAACCGCCGCGGGCTGAAAAAATCGCTACGCGCCGACGCGACCTTCCGGACCGGATCGATCCTGAAATCGTGATCGCCTCAACCGAGAAGGCGTTGGCAGCCTTGCAAACGACCGCGGCCAAATCGCGCGAGTCGTTCCGCAAGCACATCAGCAAACAGGACTGCGTGTCGTGCCATCAACAGTATTTGCCGATGGCCGCCGTGGGCCATGCCCGCAACCGCTCCGTTCGTTTCGATCAGGCGGCTGCCAGGGAACAAATCGACGCGTTCGCTAAACTCACGAACCAGGCCTTTGAACACGAGAACATAAGCCAATCCCTCTTTAACCCAGATCCGGCTCTCGGCTTCGGCTACCACTTGTTTGGTTTCGCTGCCGAGAGGCTACCGTCGAGCGCTACGACGGATGGGATGGTCCATCATCTGGTCATTGTTCAGGCATCGGATGGCCGCTGGTTCAACAATCTGCCGCGGCCTCCGATTCAGTCGAGTGACGTGAGTGCCACGGCGTTGGCGATCCATGCGCTCCAGCATTACGGCTGGCCGGGCCGCAAGGAGGAGTTTACGGCCAGTGTCGAGCGCGGCCGCCGCTGGCTGTGGAAGGTCAAGGTCCAAACGACTGAGGAAGCAGTGTTTCAATTGCTCGGTCTGCATTGGGCGGGTGAACCTGCGGAGAAGCTGGGCGACCTGGCCCAAGCGCTCCTGCGAATGCAAAGAAAGGATGGCGGTTGGGCTCAACTACCAATGCTCGACAGTGACGCTTACGCGACAGGACAGGCTCTCTACACGTTGGCGCAAACCGTGAAGTTTCCCGTGACCGACCCGGCGTGGCAGCGCGGGCTGCGCTTCCTGCTGGAGAGACAGGAAGACGATGGAACTTGGCACGTGGCACGGCGAGCGTTTCCCTTCCAACCGACGATGGACAGCGGTTTCCCGCATCACCGGGATTCGTGGATCTCGGCGGCGGCCACCAGCTGGGCGGTGCTGGCCATGACGCGGGCTTTGCCAGTTGGGGCCGCATCGGGCAAGCCGACCTCCGCACAACCGATGCTCCCGGCGCCAATGTCGAAACGTGGGCAGAAAGTCGATTTCACGCGACAGATCAAGCCGCTTTTGGAACGCTCGTGTGTCGCCTGTCACCGTGGAGAAAAGCCGCGGGGCCTTTTCCGCATCGATGGCCGGGATGCCATCCTGAAAGGCGGCGCATCCGGAGTGGCGGCCGTTGTTCCTGGACACAGCGAGAAGAGTCCGTTGCTCGACTTCGTGTCGGGTAACGTGCCCGAGTCGGAGATGCCGCCCAAAGCCGCAAGGTCGAGATTCCCCGCGCTGACAAGGGACGACCTAGCACTGCTCCGCGCGTGGATCGATCAGGGTGCTGAGTGGCCGACGGGAGTGTTGCTCGCCTCGCCAAGGATTAAGAAACAACGGTGAGTTAGCCGCAGCGTCATGGACTGGCTGCTTCGCGGATTGCGCACATTGATTTGCGCCTTCCAGTCGATTCAATCGAAGCGCGCAACGGTTTCCATCTTTAAGAGCGTGAAAGGGTAGATGGTCGTGGCGTATACTGTGCCATCGCGGGCCACGATCATCGCCATGATCACGTGCAGTGGCGTCAGTGTACCATCCGGTAGCGTGTGATAGCCGTGCCGCGGCCGCAGCGAGCCGTCAGAATTCTTGGCCTGCGGCCCCTTGAAGTCGAAGAAGTTGGGGTTCTTGACGGCAATCACCCCGAGGTCGGCCATCCGTTTCGTGCCAGGATCGAACCGCGCCAAGTGGTGCAAGTACCCGGTTCCGAAACCTGTCGCGTTATCGATGCGTACGACGGAGTAGATCCGGCCATCAGGTCCGATGCTGATCGATCCGCGCGAATCTGGATTGTTGCCCACCACGCGGTTCCCTAGCGACCGGACCGCGACCGGCTCGCCGGAGGCGCCGCCGAGGTCGATCTGGAACAGCCGCAGGTCATTGAGCAGTTGCAAGTAAGCGGTCCTGCCGTCCGCCCCCAGCCGCCAGTCGGGATGCACCGCCTTCGGTCCGACCACCTCTTGGAACAGCTTGCCATCCATCAAAAGTTCGTCCTCGCTCACCTTGCCGTTTGCCGGGTCGTACCGCGCCACCCGGTAGTCCTTGGTGATGGCCGCGGCCCGGCCCTGCTTGTCGATCAAGGTGTTGGGCTGATCGCGGAGAATCGGACCCAGGTCGCGGTAGCCCTGTTCCGGGCGTTTCCTATCGAAGATCATCCAGTGCTGGTGCTCGCAGGTAATCACATAGATCAGTCCGCGTGACTCGTCGGCGACGACGTCGATGACTCCCTCGCCTTCTTTGGCCCCCTTGGGCAGACGCTTGTCGTCCAGCGGCATCGGCATGCCGAGGTTGACGGCCTTACCGGTCGCTGGGTCGTAGGTCATGACGTAGCCGCCGCGGTACGTGGCGATCTTGCCGGTCTTCTTTTCCTCAGCGGTGGGATAGCCCTGCTTCGAGCCGACGTAGATAGTGCCCGACGGGCCGACAAAGTTGCGAGTGTGAATCTTGGACTGGGCGGCGTAGCCAGTCGGTTCGAGGGGCAGCCCCACGAGTTTGTGGGTATCCAGCACGACCTTCATCTTCTCGGTCTTGGGGTCGAACTCCACGAGGTAGGAGTTGCGGCCGTAGGCCGCGCAGCCGATGTAGATCCGGCCATTCTTGCCCTCGCAAAGCGAGAAGTAGCCGGACTCCTCCGTCGTGGTCTCCGGCGGGATGTGGTACGCCTTCGCCCACACATAGCGAAAGGGCGGCTTGGCTGGCTTTGACGGTTGGGCCGCGCCGGTCCCGACGGCAGCTAACACAGTGATGGCGGCAGCGAGCGGCATGTTGACCGGTCTCATGATGAGCTTGCTCCTAGAGAAGGTGAAGTTGATTAAGTCGAAATAGCTCCACGCAAAAGCGAAAGCAGTCGGCTCGCTCCGCGAGTGGACCACTTTCGCCAATGTATGGATGGTTCCTCCAATCCGTGTAGGACGGGCCGGGGACATCGCCGGACGACGCGGGGAGTTCGTTTGGAGTGAGCCTCATCGCGGAACCCTTTTTTTCTCCAGGAGTGGAAATTTCGGAGCGCCGATTGGCAGGGGATGCATCCGGCGAACCACGTCCTGCCGCGTTGATGTCTCGGAGAAAACAGCAACGGCCCAGGGGGCCTCATGACTCCCCAGGCCGTTGGCCATCAACGACCGTCGCTGTCTCTTCCTTTACGAAGGTATCTCAATCGGCAGGCGCCCCCATTCCTCGTGATACTGCCTGCGCAAGAGGGATGACTGTGCGAACGTATGCGGCCACGCGGCAGCCGCCACGACCACGCAGCCCGCCCAGACCGCGAACAGGATCTCACCCAGATGGTCAAGGTTCGCGGACCAGATGGGCCAACCGAAGGCTGCGATGCCCAGCAGCGTGTATAGCGACGAGCCGACGGAGATGAGCGCGACCTTGAGCCGCGAACGTCCCGTGGGACGATCCAGGGCGATCTCCATCCAATGCGTCAGAAAGACGAAGCCGGGCAGGTACACGGGCACGAAGAGAACGGCGAACAGGCATCTGAGCAGCGCCTCGCGCGGCCAAACACTGACAGATCCCACCGCGAACGACGTGACAACAAACATGAACCCAACGAACGCGAGGGCGAAGATTCCGGTCATCCAGGCGAGGCGAAGTGCCGTCCGCCAGGAGGGCTCTCCGGGCCGACCCTCGGAGAACCTCCGGACGGCGTCGCGGGCCGGGACCGTTTCTTGTAGCTGGCTCGTCACCTCCGCGGGATTCCCGAACCGCAGCGCCGTCCGCTCCACCGCGGCTCGTTCGTCGCCGAGCTTGGCCGATTCTTCCTCGAAGACGCCGACGACGTGGGCCAGAAGCTCCTCGCGCATCTTCCGCTTGCTGGCAATGCTGGCCCGAACGGGTCGGACGGCCCGCTCGACGATGATCTTCAGTTGGGTCAAGGTGGACTCGTTCATGCGGGTGCTCCCAGGATGCCGCCGAGGACGCGGACGAATTGCTGCCACTCGACTCGGCCGGCGTCGAGCTGGCGTTGCCCCTTCGGGGTTAACTGGTAGATGCGACGCCGGGCGCCGCGCCGGCCGTGCGGTTCGGATTCCCAGATCGCCTTGACCGCGCCGGCCGCTTCCAGCCGGTACAGGGCCGGGTACAGCGATCCTTCCTTGAGCCGCAGCAGTCCGCAACCGGCTTCTTCCAGGCGGTGCAGGATCTCCAGACCGTGCGCCTCGCCCCGCTCCAGTGTGGACAGGACCATCGCCTCGAGATGCCCACGCAGCTTGTCGCCCTGAATTGCTTCCATGTGTTTATCCTAGACAAGCTAAATATAAGTGTCAAGAGCTGACCGCGGCGTGTTCGTCGGCCCGGACATACGGACGAGGGTGCAGGCATAAGGCTTCTCCTGGTGAAACAGGGTGAGCCTACAGCCTACAAACTGCGTCAAGGACGTGATCCGCCGGACGCGTACGAGCAATCGAGGGTATTGACCGCCCCTGCTCCGTTGAGGTTGCTGGAGATCGAGCCGCCGGGGAGGAACTTAAACGTATCATTGGCCGAACCGCCGGTCAGGTTCTCGAACCCCGAGAATGCTAGGGCGCCATTCTAGATGCCGGCATTGAGACCGGTGAGATCCCAGGTATTGACCGTGGTACTTCCAACGAGGGTACTCGTCGTGGCGGAGCTGCCGATCACGGTGGAAATATTGGCCCAGCCACCCGTGGCGGTGGCCTTATTGGTTCCTCCTGCGACCAGCGTGACGGTGACGGCCGTGCTGCGTCCCGAGAAATCAAGCGTGTCCGAACCGCCGCCGCCGTTGATCGGACTTTCACTTCGACTTGGGGTTCCGGCGCGTTCGCCAGCCGGAACACGGATGGGGGCGAGATTTGTCGTCGTGGAGCGAAACGTCGGTTGCGGCTCAAAGCTTGGCTCATCAAGGGGCATCGGCCGCTGAGCCGACCGGGTCTGAGGCGCCGGGGTCTGGGAAGCAGCTTACCGCCTGCGGATGACTTTTGATACACTGCATGATTAAGTTCCCAAGCCAACCACCTGAGGATCTTCTACCATGCACGAGAGCCAGCCCGTTTCCCGCCGAGCCTTCCTCACCACCTCCGCCGGAGCGCTGGTCGTACCGTCCGCCTTCGCTGCCGCGGCCGGTAAGAAACTCGTCCTGCTGGCCGGCCGGCCCAGCCACGGGCCTTTGGAGCACGAGTTCAACGCCGGCACGCTGCTGCTCAAGAAGTGCCTGGCCGGCGTGCCCGGCCTGGAGGTCGAGCATTATCGTAACGGCTGGCCCGACAGCGAGAGGGCCTTCGAGGGAGCCAGCGGCATCTTCCTCTACGCCGACGGCGGCGCTGGCCATCCGTTTCTCCAGCGCGACCACCTGTCGATCATCGGCGACCTCATGCGTCGCGGCGTCGGCCTGTTGTGTGCCCACTTTGCCGTCGAAGTGCCCAAGGACAAGGGTGGAAAACCCTTCCAAGACTGGATCGGCGGCTACTACGAACACCTCTGGTCGTGTAATCCTATGTGGACGCCCGAGTTCAAGGATCTGCCCGATCACGAGATCACGCGCGGCGTCCAGCCGTTCTCCATTCGCGACGAGTGGTATTTCAACATGCGCTTCCGGCCGAAGATGAAGGGGGTGCAGTCGATCCTGTCCGCCAAGCCGAGCGATGCGGTGCGCGACGGTCCGTACGTCTACCCGCGTGGCCCTTATCCGCACATCCAGAAGGAGAAGGGCCGGGCGGAGACGATGATGTGGGCGGTGGAGCGTGCCGACGGCGGTCGAGGCGTCGGCTTCACGGGCGGCCATTTTCACAAGAACTGGCAGGACGACAACTTCCGCAAGGTCGTGCTCAACGCTGCTTTGTGGATCTGCAAGGTGGAAGTGCCCAGGGACGGCGTGGCATCGGCGGTGACGGAATCGGAAATCAAGGAGAATCTCGATCCCAAGGGATCACCGAAGAAGTGAAGGATCGCGCTGCCAGATTGTACGCCAACAACAAAATGTTCAATAGCGGTCCAGTCACTCCGCGCTGTTCTTGGACGTTCAGAGTCGCGGGATGCCGAGACGTGCGCCGGACACGTAACTTGCGTCGGGATACTCCCGACGCAAGCCGAGGCCGTTTCATTTACTTTGAACCCGCCGGGTAGCTTTTCGATCCCGGCGTCCGATCTTTCACTGCGAGAGCGCAGTATTCCTCGAACTGTTTTGTCCACATCGCCGCCAACGAGCGGACCTTATCGGGTTTCTCCTTGGCGAGGTCTTTCGTTTCCGAACGATCCGAGCTGAGGTCGTACAATTCCCACGGACTGTTCTTCCCCGCGGCCACGATCTTCCAGTCGCCGGTACGCAGGGCGCGGTTGCCCTCATGCAGCCACCACAGGGAATCGCGTCTTGCTGGGCCGTCCTTGGCGAAGGCGGGTGCCAGGCTCCTGCCCGGCGCGGGTGGCACTGGCTCACCCTTCCACTTCTCCGGGGGCTTGGCCCCGGTCACCTCAAGGATCGTGGGCACAAGGTCGATGACATGCCCCGGCATGTGCCGCAGCTCGCCGCGGGCAGAAATCCCCTTCGGCCAGTGGACGATGAACGGTGTCGAGATGCCGCCTTCGTGAACCCACGTCTTGTGCCGGCGGAAGGGCGTATTCGCCAGGCTCGACCAACCGGGTCCAATGCAGAGGAACGTTGCGCCGGTTCCGCATTCGGCGTCGGGGTCGTGCCCGTCGCCACGGACCATGATTTCAGCACTCGCGCCGTTGTCTGAGAGGAAGAAGACCAGCGTGTTATCCAACTCCCCGATCGCTTTCACCTGGTCAATGATCCGTCCGATCTCGCGGTCCATGCGATCCACCATCGCCGCATGGACCGCCATCTTGTTCGCCTGAAACCGGCGTTGCGCTTCATTCAGTTCCTTCCAGGGATGTGGGCGGTTTAGCTCGTTGGGACCGAGTATCTTCATGGCGGAGGGGAAGGGGTATGGCGGCCCGACATCGCGTTCGATCAAGCTCAAGCTGCTCCCGCCGATCCTCTGTTCCCTGAGCCGCTGCCAACGCTGCTCTCGAAGTGCATCCCAGCCGGCGAGGTAGGTCTTGCGATAGCGGGCGACGTCCTCAGCGGGTGCCTGCACGGGGAAATGCGGTGAGGTGAACGCAACGTATCCAAAAAACGGCTGCCTGGGGTATTTCCCCGCATGCTCCTTCAAGTACTTAATGGCATGATCGGCGATGGATGTGGTGGAGTAATAGCCGTCCTTGGGGCCAACGGGGGGAAGCGGACGGTCGTCCTCCATGTGCTGGTGGGGCGTGAAGTGTCGATCGTGATCGTCGAGCCTGTAGGAACGGTCGAAGCCATTCTCCAGCGGCTTGCCATCCACATGCCATTTGCCGGAATGATACGAGTGGTAGCCGAACGGCCGGAGCATCTCGGGCAGCAACATGGCCCACGGGGGTCGCACGCCCTGAGCACCACTCGTTACTCCGGGTACCGTGTCCCGTCGCACCTGCTGGGCGTAGAATCCCGTGAGAACTGCCGCCCGCGTCGGCCAGCAGCGGGCCGTGTTGTAGAACTGCGTGAACCGTAGTCCGTTCTTCGCGAGAGCGTTCAGGTTGGGCGTGGCAATCTCGCCACCGTAGCAACCGGCATCGGAAAATCCCATGTCGTCCGCGAGGAGCAAGAGGATGTTGGGCCGAACAGGTCCTTTCGCTCGCGACGCAGGCAACGGTGCCAACAACAAGAAGGCCAGGACTAGAGCCATCCTGAGAGGTTGTTTCAATCTGTCAAAGAGGTAATCGGGGCTGCCGCACGAAGGGCGGGTTTTTGCAGTGCGTTTCTCTGTATCCATTTGGGAAAGCTCTCGTGTCTGTTGATGGGGCCTACAGGGATACAGTTTGTGGTACAAGCGGTGCGGAATTCAGTGATGCCAGGAGGCATTGCCTAGAGCACTTGCGAGGCTGCCGTGGCGGCTCTTGCTTGTAGGACGGCCTTCCTAGGCCGTCCGGACAACGTCCTCCGGACGGCCTAGGAAGGCCGTCCTACAGCAGGCCTGACAACCTCGACCACCGGCCAGCCTGCGAAGTAGCGTGCCTTACCCGATCAATTCGGGAATCGCCTTGCCGTGATCCACGATCGGCGTGGGACGACCGTTGAAGTCCTTGATGAAGGTCGTGGCGTAAGGGATCCCAAGGTGGTGGTAGATCGTGGCCAGGAAGTCGCCAGGACCGCAGACACGTTCGATGGCGTCTTCGCCGCGTTTGTCGGTGGCGCCAACGAAGCGGCCCGTGGCGATGCCGCCCCCCGCCCAGACATTCGAAAAACCCCGCGGCCAGTGGTCGCGGCCGGGTTGCGTTGTCCCTGCGGGGGCGCTCGCGTTACCCGCCCCGGTGCTGGGGGCGTAGCTGATCTTCGGCGTACGGCCAAATTCGCCGGTGACCACGACAAGCACACGCTTGTCGAGCCCGCGCGCGTAAATGTCCTCGATCAGTGCTGAAACCGCCTGGTCGTACGCTTGTGACCGGAATTTCATGGCATCGAAAACGTGTTGGTTAACGGCATGGTCGTCCCAGTTCCCCACTCGGCCACACAAGGGGCCGCTGAGACTGGTCGTGAGCACATCGACCCCGGCTTCCACGAGGCGCCGCGCGAGCAGCAACTGCTGCCCCCAGGCATTGCGACCGTAACGATCGCGGGTGCGCGCGTCCTCGCGGCTCAGGTCAAACGCGATCTTTGTTTGCGGGTTCGTCAACAGCGTCAGCGCCTGCGCCTCGAATTCATCGAGCGCCGCCAGCTCGCGGGCCTGATCAAAGCTGCGTTCCAGTGTGTCGAGTTTCTGGCGCAGCGTCGAACGCCGCCCGATGCGACGCACTTCGTCCTTGTCGGTCAATCCGATGTTAGGCACCGAGAACGTGGGCGAATTTGGATCACCCGAAACCACGAATGGAGAGTAGCTATCGCCCAAATACGCCGGGCCATTGTATTCCAGCGGCGGATTGATGCCGACGTACGACGGCAGCGGGCACTGTCGCGGCCCCTTTTGGGCCAGCACGTAATTCGAGACCGTCATCCAGTCGGGGTATTTGGGTTTTGGCTTATCGCGCGTATCGGGATCGCCCGATAGCAACTGCATTGAACCGGCCGGGTGGCCACCCGCCGTTTGCCGCATCGATCGCAGCACCACCATTTTGTCGGCGATGGCTGCCTGCCGGGGCAGCAACTCCGTGAATTGCAAACCGGGGACCTTGGTCGAAATCAACTTGAACGGTCCGCGATACTCGCTGCCCGACTCCGGTTTCGGGTCATACGAGTCCAGGTGCGACAGCCCGCCCGGCTGCCACACCATGATGACCGCCTTCTTCTCAGACCTGGTTTTCGCGGCTCCCGCATCGCTTTCACGACATTGGCTTTGCAACCTCAGCAAGCCGGGCAGACTCAGCGTGGCGAATCCCGCCAGGCCGGCTTGCAGAAACGCGCGCCGTCCGATCGAACCAGACGGGATCGGTCCACGGCAGTTATGGTTGGGAACCATCATTTCTTCTCCCCAGGCTTGACTCGAATGGTGAACGGCTCACACACCACGATATCGGCGATATCACTCGGTTGGGCCGCTTCCTTCGCCTTTTTGACCTGCTGCTGGATGGCATTCAGAGCGGCGGTGGCAGCTTTCATCCTGGCGTTGACCGCCGCCAGTGCCTTGGTCATCCGCTCTTTTTTCGCGGCTTGTGCGTTTTGAACATCAATGGCCGCCCTCTTCACTTCCGCTTCCAGCGACTTCACTTCACCGAGCAATTTCTGGGAAGCGGCCTCGGCCGAAGCCACCAATTCGGGATGATGGCGGTACTTGACTACCCCGCCGCCCAGGAACGAAACGCTGTATTCACCTGGCGGAATGTGCAATGCCTTCAAATCAAGCACTACCTGCGAGCTATCAGCCTTGACCGGCAGGTCGAATCCGGGAGCTTGTTCGAAGCCTGCTCCGATCATCTTCATATGGATCTTGTCTCCGGAGAAATCACTCGTCCGCCTGTGAACCAGAGGAATAGCCAACTTCTCGCCTACCTTCGCTTCAAGCACGGGAGTCTTCGTGGCGATGGTCAGCGGGGCCAGGTCAATCCCGCTCACGGAAACCGGCACGTCAGCCAGCAACCGCGGGCTGGGAATCTCTCCCCACGAATCGGGAATCGGCCACGAGAACGACGCCAATCGGCACGGGCGTGTGACCGTCTGGCCGGAAATGGTTGCTCGTCCAACGAACGTGGCGTTGGTGTAGCCGCGGGGAGCATCCCCCTGGGCCGTGATCAGCATCATCCCCCGCGACTGCCCGGCCGGGATCTTCAACCCATGCGCTGTCACGCCCTTGGGCAGACCTTCCATCGCCAGCTCGATCTCACCGTTGAACCCATCGCGCCGGAAGGCCACGACTTCCAGCGCCATTGTCGCGCCACCCCGCAAGGTGATCGGCTTGGACAGGGCGCTGCGGTCGCCGTTTCGCAACTCCATGTGCAAGGCCCAGGCAACCAGGGCGAAATCGGGTGCCGCGCGGCGAATCACCAGCCGATAGACATGGCCTGGTTCATTACGTGTGCCGCCGAACAGATCCGACAGTTGCAGCCGATAAAGGCCATCTTCCTTGATCGTCAGTTTGCCGAGAATGTCCGAGGTACCAGCGTTGTAAGGCGGCCCGTCGTAGGCGTAGCCGTTGCTGGACACCTTGACCGGAGTGGGAACATCCGTCAGTTCCAGAACATCGTCCAGCCTGTCCGGCGCGCCCTTTTCGCCCTTGACCACTTTTTGCACAAGGATCGCCGGATCGGTTGGCAGACCCAGTCGCTCCGACGCCACTTCGATCCACCACTCCTCGCCTTTCCTGGCCTGGAATTCAAAAACATCCACGTCTGCCGCCGGATAAAACCGTCCCGATATGTCGCAGGGCAAGCTGATTCGCTGGGCGCTCGCGCCATTGTTGTTTGGCTCGACTTCCGCTTGTGGAGCCTTCTCCGGAAGCCCAGGCGGGGGCCACGAGAACGAGTTCACCGGCTTCGTCGTGGGCTGGCGGACAATCGGCGTTCCCGCCGGTTGCTCCCACAGACCCAGCCGATAATAGAACTCCGGCCCGCCCTTGAAGGTCAGTTCATGAATCTTGATCACGTAGGTGCCGTCCTTCGGCACCGCAAAGTCGAGCACTCCACCACGGCGCTCGACCAGTAGATCCCGCCCCGCCGCGTCAGCGATAATCACGGTCGCATTCAGTTTGGAGTCAATGCCGCGTGTCGCGCAGTCTACTACCAGCCGCTGACCCTTTTTGGCTTGAAAAGTGTAGTAATCGATCGACCGATCCGCGACGGAGCCATTGCACACGGAATTCAGGGGCAGTTCCTGGGCCGTCGCCAGCGTCCTATTGGGCTTCGTCGGCACCACCTCGGTGAGCATTCCCACGGCGAAGATGCGCGACGAAGAAATCCCCAGCCGGGTCATCACGCGCGCTTCGTAAAGTCCGACGGGACAATCGGAAGCAATAGTCACCACGTAGCGATTCGCGATCGGCGCGTTGGCCGCATCGAGTTTGCGCTTCGCAGTGATCCGGCGATCGGAAAAGATGAGATCCCCAACCTCGTCGAGATGCTCGCCGGTAATGTCGATCTCGATCTCTGTCCCCACCTTGCCACCCATCGGCATGGTCGTCAGCAGCCGAGGTGCCGGTAGGCCCACCGATTGCGCCAACGCCCCCGAAGCCCAACCCAGGAACAAGGTCAAGGCGACTGCAGTCCGAGGGAAATGTCGTGAGATGATCCTCATGGCCTTCTTCTTAGTGGTTGAAGAGGAATTCTTTGGTATTCATCATCGCCCAAATCAGATCCTGGAAATTCTCGCGAGCCGCCTTCTGCACATCGACCTTCTTTCCCGCCGCGTTAACCCGTGGCTCTTTCAGGTAGTCCAGCGCCACTTTCAGCTCGTTGGGACGTGGTTCCCGGGCGAACGCCACCAGGTACAACTCCTTGATCCTGGCCTCCGCCGGGCGAGGATCCCTTGCCAGCCGTTCCGCCCGACCGTTGGGATCAGCCAGCTTGCCTCGGATATCCGACGCATTAAGCATGTGCAGGCTCTGTCCCAGGCTCGACGACTGTACTCGCTCGCACTCGCACACGCTTTGGCCTTCCGGCCGCCCGAAAACGCGCAAGAATGGCGAGGACTGGTTGTAGCTGTTATCCGGCAAAGCAACCGCGCGTGTGCCTGGCGGCAGGTTCGCGAAATCAGTCTGGGTGCCGGCTAACTGGTCGATCGAATCCAGCAACACCTCGGCAGGCAAGCGGCGGGGGTAGTAGTGGGAGTAGTTCTGGCGGTCGCCGATATTGTGCGGGTTGGGCGCCGCGCTCAACTGGTAGGCGCTGGAGCGCGTGATGGCACGCACCAGTTCCTTCAGGTCAAAACGACTCTCGACAAAGTGCTTTTCCAGCGCCGCCAACAGTTCCGGATTCGACGCCGGGTTGGAATCCCGAATGTCATCCTCAGGCTCGATCAGCCCGCGTTGGAAGAAATGTTTCCAGTAGCGGTTTACGAGCACCTTGGCGAAAAACGGGTTGTTCGACGATTTCATCCAGTCCGCCAGCCGCAAGCGGGGATCTTCATCCGGCGCGATCGCCGTCATCTTGTCGCCGAACGCTGCTGGTCTCAACACCGCGTGGGTTTTGACATTCATCGCCGTGGCCTTGCCGCGCTTGTGGAAAATCAAATCCTCGCCGCGGGTGTCGGAGGGTTTGCGCCCCACCTGTGCGAAGAATGCTGCCAAGGAGTAGTAGTCGTCCTGGCTCCAGCGTTCAAACGGGTGGTGGTGGCACTGGGCACACTGGATGCGCACTCCCAAAAAGAGCTGCGCCACGTCCTCAATCTGGTCTTTCGGCTCTTTCACTCGTTTGTACCAGGCCACCGGCGGGTTGCCGATGACAGTACCGGTCGCGGCCAGCAGTTCGCGCACGAACTGGTCATACGGTTTGTTGGCCAGCAGGCTATCGCGAACCCAGGCGTGGAAGGCGAAGTTGGAAACAATATCGCTGGCGTCATCGCGGCGGTTCTTCAGCACCGCCGTCCACTTGCCGGCGAAGAAATCCGCGTAGTCCGGGCTGCGCAGCAGTTCATCGATCCACTGATCGCGTTTGTCGGCGCTCCGGTTGGCCAGAAAGGCTTTTGCTTCGGCCTCGGTTGGCAATCGTCCCGTGATGTCCAGGGTGACACGCCGCAGGAATGTTGCATCGTCACACACGGGCGACGGCGGGATTCCGAGTTTCTTCAAATTGGCAAAGACAGCAGTATCGATGAAGTTCTTCTCCGGAGGCAGCGGACCCATCGGTGCTCCCAAGGGAATGGTGGCATCGAACACCGCGACACGCCCCTGGTAACGGACCATCACGGAAACCTTACCGGGCAGGTCGAGCGCCTTGACCAGCCCCTCATTCGACACCTCGGCCATGGCCTTGTCGTTCGATTCGAACAACGACATGCTGGTGACGTCGCGCACGCTGCCGTCGGAATAATGGGCAAGGGCCTTCAAGGGCTGCGCGGTCTGGCGACCTAGCGTACCCTTCGTCGGTTTAATTTCCAGGGTGACTAATCTCGGAGTGGCGGCGTCACCCTTCGGCGCGCCCTGGCGGATCCAGTCGCGGATGAGGGCGTAACCAGGAGACGACTTCGGCAACCGCACACCACCCCCGTGGGCCATCTGACCGGAGGGTTTGAGCAGCAACAGGCTTTGATCAGGATTTGCAAACGATAGGCGCCGACCGCGACTTTCCAGAACGATATGCTCGAAGTCCTCCGACGGCTCAAAGCCGAGCAGCGACAGTTGAAACCCGTTCTGGCCGCCCCCGGCCTTGGCGTGACACACCCCCATGTTGCAGCCCGCCTTGGTCAGCACGGGGACGACATCGTTGACAAAACTGACAGGACGTTCCGCCGCACACACGGAACCGAGGGGACAAGTCAGACCCAAAACTCCGGCCATGGATACAATCCATAACCAATGAACGGGTGGTTGCCGGGGGTGGCTCATCGCGGGAAGCATCTCGTTTCCGCTCCGTTGCCAAGGCGTGGAAAGGCAGAAACAGGTGGGAGGCGAAAATTCTGTCTGGCGGGGCGCTCGTTAGCGGTGAACGCATGGTTCACTTCAAGTATCAGCAAAAGACACTCTTCAGGCAACCCTGAAATGAGAAAAATGATAGTCGTACTCTCGTTGCTCCGGATATTGTTCCGTACTGCGCGTTTCGGTCTTATTGCTCATGGGCATCGGACCGAGGCGACGACCTTTTGGACCGAAGGCGTGCCGTTCAACTTATTCCGACGCCCGCCCGATGAGCCTCAACCAGTTCTTTGATCGTTTCGCGCAACCGCGCCTCGCCGCCAAAGGTCATGCCCAGCGCGCGAATCTTGCTCGTGTCAATCTGGTGCTTGGGTCCGCGGTTGCGGCTGGCAATCGCACTTTGGCTCCCCGTCAACTCCTGAGTAATGCGGGCGACCTGCTCCTCCGAGATGTACTGGTCGTAGCAGTTGAAGGACTGGCCTGCCATACGTTGAGGCTCGACCCGGAGCAGCAGTTCTACCGCGCGAGCCACGTCGGCGGCATGGACCTCCTTACCGCCGCGCGTTGAGTCGATCGGTTCGCCGCGGAGGACCTGACCCACCAAATCAAACCAACGGCTCGCCTTGGCCGGATGTGCCAGCCCATAGATGCCCGTCGGCCGCAAGGCGCAAATCGGCCAGCCCTGCCCCAGGCCATAGCTGTGAACAAAGGCCTCCAGCGCCGCCTTATGAGCGCCATAATGGCTGGTCGGCCACAACGGATGAGTCTCATCCAACGGCCGGTCGTCGAGAATCACTTCATGGACAGCACAGGTCGAGAGGAAGATGAACCGCGGCACGCTCGCCTCAAAGGACGACCGGAACAGTTGCAAGGAGCCTGTGAGGTTCGTGTCAAAAAAGACGTTGGCCGCACCATGATGGCCGCGGCCCCGGGTGCGTGGGCCTTCCCACTGCACGGCCGCGTGGACGACCGCATCCGTGCCTCGGACCAACTTATCTACGGCCGCCTCATCCCCCAGCATACCGGGCAGCCACTCGATGGGGGCACCGATGTCCTCGAAGCCGCTGCGGTCACTGCCGGGCCGGTACCAGCAGCGGAGTTGATGCCCCGCGCCGACGAGGTGGCGAACGAGATAGCGACCGACGAAACCTGTTGCCCCCGTGATGGCCACGTTCATGGTGAACTCCACACGACCACGGATTCAGGCGATGAGTCTACCGGTTATCCTAGCAGTCCGACTCCGAAACGCGCAACGCATTCCCCGTCCAAAAGAGATGAATTACTGCACCTATTTCTTGTTTGCCACGCGCCAGAATTTCGGCGAGGATGACAGAGCTAATGCCGCCACTCCGCCACTTCGCCACCTCATCACCATGCCACGCCCCTGCCAGGCGGTGCCAGTTGGTGCCAAAAAGCGTCGATTCACGACGACCAACGGCCCCAACGCGAGCAACGTCGTTGTGCCAGTTCATGCCAGCAAGAGCCATGTCACGACCTCACTCCGCCACTTCGCCACGCCATCTGTGAATCTTATCGGTGACAAGACGTGCTTACTCACGACATTACTCAGCCACACGATTCGTGGTACGTGGATCAACGAGACCCGACCCGCTTTCTTTCCTCGTGGATCAACGAGACCCGACCCGCTTTCTTTCTCGCTTTCTTTCTGTAGGGATAGAAGGCGTCCCCCTTCGCGCAACGCATTCCCCCTCTGAAAGAGATGAATTACTGCACCTATTTCTTGTTTGCAACGCGCCAGAATTTCGGCGAGGATGACAATCGACCCAGCCGGAACCGTTGTCGCCGCCGGTGTGTAACATCGAGTCCCGACCCTCTTTCTTGCTATGACAACAACGATTTATCCACGTTCCAGGAGAGTAGTTATGAGCTACAGGCTTCAGCATATCCGGGATAATACATGGGAATTAGTATTCTCCGATGAGCCGGAGTATATCCATGCCTTGCAGATGGCGCCAAAAGAGATGGAGCCGGAGTTGAGTTCTGGGATTTGGCTTGTCGTGACATTTCCCGTTTGGTGTGGACCAGCTCGTGATTCGGTTCGCGCGGCGCTCTGTTGTGCGAAAGGCTACAGCGGGATGTTTCAGCTAGGGGTACGACCTCTCTATTTCCACCAAGAGATTTACAATTGGTGGCCTTCTAGTGAAACTCCCCCTGCTGCCGAAACATCATTGGCCGTGAGGAACGAACCACCGCGTCTGGAAATCCGCCTTTCCACAGATTCCTCAAGCAATCCGATATGGTTGGTTCTGCAAGATGGCCAAGTAACTTATCAAGGGATTGGGCCGCGCTCCAAGGAGCAGTTAAGCCAACTAATGCAGACATCTATTAAAAAGAGTCGCGGCGCGTAACGGTTCGGCGACAAGAAAGGGGTGCGGGACTCTCGGCTGTGCGCTCCTAGCTCTTCTGGGCCAAGAAAAGGTGTTATGAACCGTTTTGATACTTTTAAGACCCTAAAATTACTTTCGATGCCATCTCCTCCTTGTGCCCTCTGCGTAATTATGGCGGTTCAAGACCATCGAAATCAGTGCAGCAATTCTCCGCCTCCGAGGCGATCATCCCCCCACATCCGTAACCCGCACGAGCAACCGGAACAACCCGTCGCCGTCTCGGTTACGGCCCTCACTCTTCGCCATTCTACAGATACTCCCGACTCTGCCACCGTGTCGGCGGTCCCTCCATCTGCACGCTTGTCCCTCAACCCGTGAACGGATAGGTTAGGATGCCGGAGGGCCTGCTGGACCCTCTCTCCGATCAAGAGCTGCGCGATTTGTTTGCTTACTTGCGCTCCGAACCGGGCCGTCCATTGAAGGATGATCCGCATCGGTAGAGGAAGTGGATGGGTAATTGCCTCTTCTAGAGCGGATTCGAGGTTGCCGTAGCGGATGTTTCTTGTAGGACGGCCTTCCCAGGCCGTCCACATGCCGTCCGGACGGCCTGGGAAGGCCGTCCTACAGGAGGGACGCTACACGAACCTCGAAAACGCTCTAATTGCCAGGTGAGGTTCCTGGGCAACGCTCTCAACGTGGCCGGTCCAGGTTTGACAAGACTCCGCTGCGGACGACGGCCTCGGCGCTGAGCTGATCGTTCAAGGGATCATCCAGAGCCAGCAAATCGCGCAGGACGGCCGGCAGGGATTCTTGCACTTGCGGGCGGAGCAAGCGCTTTTGATATTGCTGCTGCGGCTTATCACGGCGACAGTAGAAAGCGTGCAAGGCGGTGCGCGGACGGTCGCTGCGGTTGGCGGTGCCGGCGTGCCAGGTGTGGGCGTTAAGGATCACAACGCTGCCGGCCCGGCCGAGGACGAGTGCCTGGTCGTGATGGTCGGCCAGCGGATCGGCGAGGGCTTCCGCCGGCAGACGGCGAAAGCGGTGCGAGCCGGGGACGACACGCAGAGCGCCGTTATCCGGCGTGAAGTCATCGAGCATCCACAGCGTATTGCATACCCAAGGACCACGCTCGTCGGCGACGGCGGACATGTCGGCATGCAGTGGCTGACCACTGACACCATGTGGATTGACCGAACGCGCGTGCAGACTGCTCAGCTTGATATTCGGACCCAAGACGTGACGGACGTATTCGAGCAAGCGCGGCAAGACGATAACCTCGCGGAAAACCTCGCCCTTGTCCACCAAGTTGGCCAGACGGCGACAGCCCGGTTCCAGCTTGAACTCCTGGCCCGCCGATTCGCCTTCCGCTTGGAACAGCACCTCGACGCGGTCGCGGAGCCGAGCCAGCAATCCGGCGTCCACGAAGTCCTCCAGGATGAGATAGCCGTCCCCATCCAGACGCTGTTTTTCAATGGCGGATAGAATCATCGGATTTCCATTTTCAGGATTTATGCCTACTTCTATCCGTTCTTTCCCCGGCTGACCCTATCTCAGGCCTCGGCTACGACGCCAACGTTTGATTCTAACCCCCGAAGGAGCGCTTGCAAACAACCCAGACAAGCAATCTCGCCGGGTGCGCGATATAATCAACTCCGTTTCCCGCCCGCGCGAACAAGAGTTAGTCCTTGCCATGAAGAGCACCACGCCAAGCCTCCGCCGCTTGCCACTAACCTGGGCGCTTTTGCAACTCGTCTTTTCGCTTCCGGCCTTTGCCGCGGATGCAAGTCCCGGAGCGAACGAGTTCTTCGAGGCGCGCGTCCGCCCCGTCCTCGTTCGTCACTGCTATCCCTGTCACAGCACAGCGGCCAAGAAGAGCAAGGGCGGCCTGCGGCTCGATACCCGCGAGGGCCTCTTGAAGGGCGGCGACTCCGGCCCCGCCCTCATCCCCGGCGACCCCGACAAGAGCCTGTTCATCCGCGCCGTCCGGCAGACGGACGAGCACTTACAGATGCCGCCCAAAGAGAAGCTTTCGAGCACCCAAATCGCCGACCTCGCCGCCTGGGTCAAGGCTGGCGCGTTGGACCCCCGTGCGGCTGACTCCACAGGACGCCATTCAGCCACGAAATACGGCATGAGCCTTGAAGAAGGCCGCCGCTTCTGGTCGTTTCGGCCAGTTCAGAAACCGCCTGTGCCGGCCGTCAAGGACACATCCTGGCCATGCACGCCGGTGGATGCGTTCATCCTCACCCGCCTCGAAGCGGCCGGCGTCGCCCCCGTCCCCCAGGCAGATAAGCGGACCTTGTTGCGACGGGTCACGTTTGACCTTACCGGCCTACCCCCGACCCCCGCCGAAATGGACGCCTTCCTCGCCGACACCTCGCCGGAGGCCTTTGAGCGTGTCGTTGACCGGCTGCTCGCTTCGCCCCGCTACGGAGAGCGCTGGGGCCGCCACTGGCTCGACGTGGTGCGCTATGCCGACACGTGCGGGAACGCTTCGGACCATCCCGTGCCGCAGGCGCATCAATACCGGGATTGGGTCATCCGCGCCTTCCAACGCGACATGCCCTACGATCAGTTTCTCCGCGAACAGATCGCCGGCGACCTGATGCCCGCCGCCTCAGACTCCGAACGCCGCGAGCGTATCACGGCCACCGGCTACCTCGCCATCGCCCGGCGATTCGGCGGCGATCGCGACGGCGAACACCATCTCACACTCGACGATACCCTCGACAACCTGGGGCGTGCCGTCCTGGGTTCAAGCATCGCCTGCGCCCGCTGCCACGACCACAAGTTCGACCCGTTCACCGTGCAGGATTACTACGCCCTTTACGGCATCTTCGCCAGTACCCGCTACCCCTTCCCCGGCGCCGAGGTCGGCAAACAGCAGGAGGACTTCGTCCCACTGCTGTCGAGTGCGGAGCTCGAAGCCACCCTCCGGCCGTACCGTGAGAAGGTCGCCGTGCTGACGGCCAAGGTCAAGAAACTCGAAGCCGCCCACGCAGCGGCGAAGCATCTGCCCGAAGGTCCGGAAAAGAAGGCTCGCCTGGACGCCGCGGCGAAGGCTCTCGCCGGGGCACGAAAGGAACTGGCCACGGCCAAGGACGCCAGGCCAGAGATTGAGGATGCCTACGCCGTTGCGGAGGGCAAACCGGCGGACGCCCGAGTGCAGGTGCGGGGCGATCCCCAGCGCCTGGGGGAGCCAGTGCCCCGCGGCTTCCCCGCCGTGCTGGGCGGTCAGCGGCTGCCTCCTGGGTTCTCCGGCAGCGGCCGCCTACAACTGGCTGAGTGGCTCACCAACCCCCAAAATCCCCTGACGGCCCGCGTGATGGTAAACCGTATCTGGCAGCATCACTTCGGCCGAGGGCTAGTGCCGACGCCGAACGACTTTGGCCGCCAGGGTAAGCCGCCCACTCACCCGGAGCTGCTGGACTTCCTTGCCGCCCGCTTCATCCAAAGCGGCTGGTCGGTCAAGGCGATGCACCGGCTGATTCTCCTCTCCCGAACCTGGCAACTCGCCAGCAACGGCCCGGCCTCATCTGTGACCGCGGACCCGAACAATGTCCTGTTCGGCCGGTTCGACCGACGCCGCCTCGATGCAGAGTCCCTCCGCGACTCCATGCTTTTCGTGGCCGGCGAACTCGAGGAACGGCAGGGCGGCGAACACCCCTTCCCACCGGCCCGAACCTGGGGGTTCACCCAGCACATACCGTTCATGGCCGTGTACGAGACCCGTCGGCGGAGCGTATACCTGATGCAGCCGCGGCTCCGCAAGCACCCCTACCTCGCCTTGTTCGATGGTGCCGACCCCAGCTCCAGCACCGCTGCCCGCTTGCCGAGTACGACGCCCTTGCAGGCCCTGTTCTTGATGAATGATCCCCTGGCCCACGAGGCAGCGGCGAAGCTCGCCGAACGGGTCATCGCCTCCGCGCCCCAGACAGCCGCGCGCATCGCCTTCGCGTATCGGCTTGCCTTGGGCCGGCCGCCGACGCCCGAGGAGCAACAAGAATGCACGGACTTCTTGCGGGAATACCACGAGCGGCTGCTAACCCTCCCGACGCGCTCCCACCAGCTGGAGCAACGGACCTGGGCGGCATTCGCCCGCGCACTCCTGAGCGCGAACGAATTCGTCTTCATCGATTGAGGATCTCCACCGGAAGGAAGCTCCCATGCGAACCTATACGCCCCGCTGCACACGCCGAACGGTCCTCCGCTCCCTCGCGGGCGGATCCCTGCTGTTGCCGGGCATCCTTTCCGAGCTTCTCGCTCAGGAGCATTCGTCCTCGGCCCGCGACACCGACCCGCTGGCGCAGAAGTCCCCCCACTTCCGCCCCAGGGCCAAGCAAGTCATTTTCCTGAACATGAGCGGCGGCGTGTCGCACGTGGACTCGTTCGACTACAAGCCGAGACTGTTCGCCGACCACAACAAGCCCTACCAAGTGCCCAAGCGCATGCTGGAGGCGTTTGCGCCGGACAACCGCTCGGTGGAAAAGTATTTCAAGCGGCCGCACTGGGAATTCAAGCGGCGGGG
>Ga0070738_10002352_pt1 | contig 29765 bp, 32 predicted proteins | sample Coa_R2_2_FD_66446 | JGI IMG/M metagenome (GOLD analysis project Ga0070738, IMG submission 66446) | Surface soil microbial communities from Centralia Pennsylvania, which are recovering from an underground coalmine fire - Coalmine... | ecosystem: Environmental > Terrestrial > Soil > Unclassified ...
ATCCGTCTGATCCCATCGTGAACGCGTGTCCGGTCCATTCCCGCCCTCTCTTTGGAGAAGGTCTAAAACCGGACACATCACGAGCTACAAAATCCGGACACGTCACCAGCTAGCCACAAGAATGGGCCCCGATCTTGCAAACTCAATATTAACTTTGTTAACCTTAATATGGCGTTCGATTCGAATGCCCAATAAGGGGGATTGGATGGTGCGCAACGGTCATTGGGGGAGCGCCCAACCTATGTCGATGGGGCTGCGTCTTTTCGTCGACCTGATCGTGGTCGCGCTCTTCACGATTGCAGCGGTGCTTCTCACCGACGGCGGGAGCACCTCGGCGTTTGTCGGAGCCCTGGTCGGCATGTTCGTTGCCGAAGCATTCAGCAGATCGCTTCGCGATCGACGCTTCTCGAATTAGCGCCCCGGTTTCGTATCTCCTTTTGCGCCGTTTCTCTCCATGGATTCCCGCTTTCGTGGAGATGACGAGGGATGAGCGGGTCTCCTAAACATTGAACCTGAAGTGCATGATGTCGCCATCCTGCACGACATAGTCCTTGCCTTCCTGGCGCAGCTTGCCGGCGTCGCGTGCGCCTTGTTCGCCATCGCAAGCGACGAAGCTTTCATAGTCGATGGTCTCGGCGCGAATGAAGCCACGTTCGAAATCGCTATGAATGACGCCGGCCGCCTCTGGCGCCTTGGCGTTACGCCTCACCGTCCAGGCGCGCGCCTCCTTCGGACCGACGGTGAAAAAGGTGATCAGATCGAGCAGCCGATATCCGGCGCGGATCACCTTGTTCAGCCCCGGCTCCTCGAGCCCGAGCGAGGTGAGGAATTCCTTCTGCTCGGTCGGCTCCAGAAGGGCGATCTCGGCCTCGATGGCGGCTGAGATGGTGACCGAGACCGCGCCTTCCGAAGCCGCGCGGGCCTCGACGCGCCGCGTATATTCGTTGCCGGTCGCCGCATCCTCCTCGGCGACATTGGCGACATAGAGCACGGGTTTGCCGGTCAGAAGCTGTAGCTGCTTGAAAATCGGCTTCTCTTCCTCTTCGAGCTTGACCGCGCGCGCGGGCTTTCCATCCTGAAGCACCTTCAGCGTCCGCTCCATCACGGCAAGCTGCGTCTTGGCCTCGACGTCGCCGCCGCGCGCCTTTTTGACGGCGGCGGCCACGCGGCGCTCGAGGCCCTCCATGTCGGCCAGCATGAGCTCGGTCTCGACCGTCTCCGCGTCTCGGACCGGGTCGACGGAGCCTTCGACGTGAGTAATATCGGTGCTCTCGAAGCAACGCAGCACGTAGAGAACGGCGTCGACCTCGCGGATATGTCCGAGAAACTGGTTGCCGAGACCCTCGCCTTTGGAGGCTCCCCTGACGAGACCGGCAATGTCTACGAATTCGAGCTGCGTCGGGATGATCTGCGCCGACTTGCCGATGCGCGCGATGGTGTCGAGCCGCGAGTCCGGCACCGCGACCCGGCCGACATTGGGCTCGATCGTGCAGAAAGGATAGTTTGCGGCCTGGGCCGTCTGCGTCGCGGTGAGCGCATTGAAGAGCGTCGACTTGCCGACATTCGGCAGCCCGACGATGCCGCACTGAAAACCCATCTCAGCGTGTTTCCTTTGGTGTCTCGGGAGGCTTAGCCGAAGCCGTGCGCGCTGCTACCCGCGTCATGAACAGCTCGGGCTTCCCCTCGATCAACGCGTCGACCTCTTCGGCGACGGCCTCCAGCATCGGATCCAGCCATTCCCGGTCGGCCTTGGCGAAATCGTGCAGCACATAGCCGTGAACGAGATCCTTGTGGCCCGGATGGCCGACTCCGATGCGGACCCGCCAGAAATCCGGTCCGATCGCCTGATCGATCGAGCGGATGCCGTTGTGGCCGGCGGCTCCGCCGCCCAGTTTCACCCGGAGCTTTCCCGGCGCGAGATCGATCTCGTCGTAGAGCACGATCACGTCCGAGGGCGGAACCTTATAGAATTGCACTGCGGCGGCGACCGCGTCGCCCGAGCGGTTCATGTAGGTGAGGGGTTTCAGCCCCAGCACTTTCCTGCCGGCGATCTTGCCGTCGGCGGTAATGCCCTGAAAGCGCTTCTTGGGATTGCCGAACCCATGGCGCTTGACGATCGCCTCGAGCGCCATGAATCCGACATTGTGCCTGTTCCCGGCATATTCGGCCCCGGGATTCCCGAGACCGACGAGCAGGGTAAGCGCATCGGCCACCGCGCGACGTTACGAGGAGGCGGCTGGCGTCGTCGTCTCGGCGGCTGGCGTCTCGGTCGTCGCAGCCGCTGCCGTTGTCTCCTCGGCCGTGCCGCGGAGCGCCGACGGCGCCGCGATCGTGGCGACGGTGAAGTCGCGCTCGATCTTGGGCTTCACGCCTTCGGGCAGGGCAATGCGGCTGATATGGATCGACTCGCCGACATCGGTGCCGGCCAGATCGATCGTGATATGCTCGGGGATGCTCTCGACCGGGCAACGCAGATCGATCTCGTGCCGCACCACGTTCAAGACGCCGCCGCGCTTCAGCCCCGGCGAAGCGTCGTGGTTGATGAAATGGACGGGGACGGCGACCTCGATCACCGTGCCTGCGTCGACGCGCAGGAAATCCACATGGATCGGCAGGTCGCTCACCGGGTGGAGCTGCACGTCGCGCGGAAGGACCCGGTGGGCCTTGCCGTCGACCTTGAGCTCGAACACATGGGTGAAGAATGTAGCGCCATGGACATGACGGCCGAGCTCGGCCCGGTCCATCGAGATCAGAGCCGGCGGCTCTTGACCGCCATAGATTACGCCAGGCACCCGGCCTTGCCGCCGTGTCGCCCGGGCAACCCCCTTGCCGGCCCGGTCCCGCAGCTCAGCTGCGAGGGTGATGACTTCGCTCATCGAAAACTCCGCTATTCGGCGCGCGGGGCTCCGGCCCGTCCGAGGCCTCGGTCGCCAACCCGCCCGGGCCCGGCCTCCAGGGGTGCCGGCGCCATCAGCCATGCTGTCGGACGGAAGCGCGGTTTATCCTCGGATCCTGGGCCGAAGTCAAACCTTAACGGCCTGGGCGTCGCCGGTTTTCCTGCCGCACCAAGGGCCCAAGGAAGCGCACAAGGCTCACCTGATTGCGATGTATGTTCGCCCCGACGGTAATCGACCATGCGCGCGCTCGAGTCGAAATCCTCAATCTCTGTGTGGTCTCTGAAAACGGGCCCGCGCGCCGCCTTTATGCCAAGCTCGGCTTCACCGAATGCGGGGTCGAAAGGAACGCGCTCAAACAGAGCGGTCGCTACTGCGACGAGGTGCTGATGGCGATGCCGATCAGCCCTTGGGCGTCAGATCGGCGACTTTCTGATCAATCAGGGTGACAAGTCCATCGGCGCCCTTGGATCGAAGCGTTGCGGCAAATTCGGAACGATAATTGGCGAGCTGGCTGATCGTGCCCGAAAGGAAGACGTCGATGATCTTCCAATCGCCATTGTCTGCCCGAAGCCTATAGTTGAGCTCGACCGGCTCATCCTTTGGCAGCACCATCTTGGTATCGACGATCTGGTCGCTGCCGCTGGTCGGTGACTGGCCGACAATTTGGAACTGCTCGCCGCTATAGCCGTCGAAGCGAGCCGCATAGGTCGCGATGCTGAGCCGGGTGAACGCGTCGATGACCTTCTGCTGCTGGTCCGGCGTGAGCGACGTCCATTGCGGACCGACTGAGATTCGCGTCATCAGCGGCAGGTCGAACGTGTGATGGATGATCGGATCGAGCTTCTGATACCGCCCCTTGTAGCCCAGCTTGTCCGCGTTCTTCATGACGTCCAGCAACGCGTTGTCGAGCTGCTCGACAGTGGCTTTGGGGTCTGGCGCCGCGAAGGCCGGCCGGATGCAGGTCAGCGCTATCGCGATAGCAAGCAGGTGCTGGAGCTTCATGATACCGGCAAATTTGGATGGACACTGCCTTGGGGCTTAGCCGTTGCCGGCGCATCTGGCAACGGTAACATCCTCGGGGCAACCCCGAGTGCCAGTCTTAGGTTCCCGGTTCGACCGTCGCCCAGCCACGCGGCCCCAGCGCCTGAAGAGGCCGGAAGCGCGATTTATAGGCCATTTTCCGGGAACGCGCGATCCAATATCCGAGATAAAGGAACGGATGCTGTTGCCGTTTCAGAAGCTCGATGGCCGCCAGGATGATGAACGTGCCGAGGCTGCGGCGATGGGAGGCGGGGTCGAAGAAGCTGTAGACAGCCGAGAATCCGTCAGACAGCTTGTCCACCAGCATGGCGCCGAGCAGCTTGTTTTTGGGATCGCGGAGCTCCAGCACGCGGCTGTCAGCCGAGCCGTCCTGGATCATGGCGCGAAAATCGAGAAAGCTCATGCGCGCCATGTCCCCGTCGGCATGGCGCCCCTGCTGGTAATAGGAGAACAACGCATATTGCTCTTCGCTCGCCATGGCGGGCCGCTCGACGATCGCGAGATCGGCGTTGCGCTTCAGGATGCGCTTCTGGGTCCGATTGGCCTGGAAGGCGTCGGCTGGAATGCGCACGGGAACGCAGGCATGGCAGGCGGGGCAGACGGGTCGGTAGACGATGTCGTGGCTGCGACGGAAGCCAGCCCGGGTCAGCGTCGCGTTGAGTTCCGCCGTGCCTGAGCCTTCCAGCCGCGTGAAGAGCTTTCGTTCGATCTGCCCTGGAATGTAGGGGCAGGGCGAAGGCATCGAGCGATAAAACCGGCGAAGCGCGGCGAAGGGCGGCGGAATGATCGACACGACCTCAATCTGGCCAAAGCATTGACCCGGCGCAAGTCTCCGCCACCTTCGCCGGGAGAATTTTTCTTCAGTTTGGCGTCGGCAGGGGCGCCTCGCGGAGCAGGATTATGCTGATCCGGCGATTCTCGGGCGAGAGCGGCTTGTCGGGAAAGAGCATGTCCTTGTCGGCCTTGCCGATTACCTCCGAGACACGGTCGGAAGGGAGGCCCGCGGCTTCGAGCACGCGGCGGGCGGCGTTGGCGCGGTCGGTCGAGAGATCCCAATTATTGTAATGGTCGATCCCGCCGCGATAAGGGGCACCGTCGGTGTGGCCGCGGATCGAGACCTTATTTGGCAAGCCCGCGACCGACTGCTCGATGATCCCGAGAAGCTTGCGCGTATGGTCGAGCGGGTCGGTGCCGCCGAGCGCGAACATGGATGCACGGTCCTGGTCGACGAGCTGGATACGTAGGCCCTCGGGCGTTTCGTCGACAATCAGGTTCCGGGCGAGCGGTTGAAGCTCGGGCGTCGCCTGGATCGCCTGCTTCAGCGCTGCCTCGGCTTCCTTGAAATGCTGACTTTCATGCTCGGCGGCTAGCTTTGCCGCAGCCTGCTCGTCCTTGAGCTTGGCGTCGAGCGGCTTGGCGTCTCGCGGGGGCGCATTGGAGATTGTCCGCTTCTCCTGATTGCCCGGATTGTTCTGGTCGTCGTTGCGGCGGCTGGTATCCGGCGCTCCAGGCGTCGGCATCTGCACGCCGGTGATCTTGTCAGTCGAGCTCTTGGATCCGTCCTCGATCACGGTTTTGCCGCCCAGAACGCCATTGGCCCCGCTACTCGCGTCGGAGACATTCGAAGGGTCGAAATAGCTCGAGATGGCGTCACGTTGCTTCGGGTCCGTGACGTTGAGCAGCCACAGCAGGAGGAAGAGGGCCATCATTGCCGTCACGAAGTCGGCATAGGCGACCTTCCAGGCGCCGCTATGGGTGGGCTGCGGCGCATCGCGGCGACGTCGCTTCACGACGACGACCGGAAGCGGACTTCTCGAATATCGATAGAGCGAATGCAGCATCGCGCGGCGCCTAAATGAGCGGCACGGTGGCGGTTACGTCCTCGACTTCGAGGAACGTTGGGCGGACTTCTTCCAGCAGCACTTTGCGGGCGAACTCGACCGCGATCTGCGGCGCCGATCCTTGGAGATAGGCGAGCAGAGCCGCCTTCATGCAGAGATAATATTTGATCTCCGCATCGACGCGGGATCTGAGAGCGCCGGCCGCGGGGCCTACGAAGCCATAGGACAGCCAGACGCCCATGAAGGTACCGACGAGCGCGCCGCCGATCGACTGGCCCAGTACTTCCGGCGCCGAGTTCATCGCGCCCATGGTCTTGATGACGCCGAGGACGGCGGCAACGATGCCCAACGCCGGCATGCTATCGGCCATTACTTGAAGGGCGTTGGCAACCTGCATCCGCTCGGCATGAATGGTCGCAATCTCTTCATCCATGAGCTGATCGAGCTCATGCGGGTTCGACGAGCCCAGCGAGATGATGCGGAGATAGTCGCAAAGAAACCCGACGGCGTGGCGGTTGGACGAAAAGCTCGGGAATTGGTGCAGGACTTCGCTCTCTTCCGGGTATTCGATATGGCGCTCGAGCGCGAGCCACCCTTTGGTGCGGACCGTACGGAACACCGCGAAAAGCAAGGATAGGAGCTCAAGATAGGCGTTGCGATCGTAGCGCTCCGGCTTTACGAGCGACAAAACGGAATGAGTCGTGTCGTGGAGCACGTGGCGAGGGTTGGCGACGATATAGGCGCCGATCGACGCGCCGGCGATAATCGAGATCTCGGCCGGCTGCCACAGGACTGCGATGTTGCCGCCCAATTCGGCGAAGCCGCCTAGCACGCAGACGACGACCAGCAGCGACCCGATGATGGTAAGCACGCGTTCGCCTCGAAGTTGTAGGCGCACAAGCGCCCGTAAGAGGTGCGGCGCCAGCGTCGCGCGAGTTTGCTTAAAAAACGGTTAGGAGTGGTGGATCGGGCTCATCCCCTTGGCGGCCCGCCAGCCGCTCGTCATGGTACGAATCTCTGCTGCCCGATTCCGTGGGCGGCGACCTCGTCGGCGGTTCCCGACAGCGTGACCGATCCGCCGTCCCGCCATCGACGGACGAAGGTTCGGTAATAGGTAGAGAGTGGGTTGCCGGACTCGCCTGTGGCGATGATGAAGCGGCTCTTGTCGAGATCGGATAGATCGAAGACGCCGCGGTAGCCCGGACCGTGCCGGTCAGGGAACGTTACGCCGTCATTGGCGCCGATGCCCGCCCGGTTGACGGTCTCGTCCCCGCCCGGCGTCGGCCGCCCGATGTCGAACAGGCGCCCGAGTATCGGCACGTCGCCGAAGAGCTGCGAGGTCAGCGTTGCCCGATGCGCATTTCCCCAGCGCCAGGCGTTCAGGTTCGAGCCGTAGGCCATGGCGAGTGCGCCGACCGTGTCATCGAGGGTGCTGGAGAGCAAGGCGACGGTCTTGGCGGTCCCGCCCGGCTCGTCATCGAGTAGGCGTGTCGTCAGCATCGGATCGTAGTAGCCGCGATGACCGGTCGGCCCCAGTCGCTCTTCGACCAGTGCGGCCTGCAGCCGGTAAACCCAGGCAGTGTAGATCAGGGGCTCCGGTCGATCGCGATCCATGAACGCGTTCCACTTTGAAAGCATGGCGAGCGCCTGGCGACCGGCGGCGCTGGCCGGCTCCGCCTTCAATAGACGCGGCAACAAAAGGCTCCCATCGGCCGCCTTGGTGTCGAGTTGCATCCTTGCGAAATCATCCGCCGTCAGGCCGGTTCGGCCGTCCAGCATTTCCTGGATGCGCTGGGCGCGGAACGGGCTCTCATAATGGCGGCCGATATAGGTCGGAAAATCGGGCGGCACGACCCGGTTGTTGGCATTGACGAGCATGTGCGTCGGCGGATCGAAGGTCTGCGGAAGCTGGGTGAAATCGGTCAGACCTGTCCAATCGGCTTCGCCACTGGAGCCGGGTGCCGGAAAATCGTCGGTCGGGCGCTTGCGGACCGGCAGCGGACCGACCGACACAAATCCGATATTCCCCTCGGTATCGGCATAGACGAGGTTCTGTTCCGGCGTTTCCCAGAGCCTGGCCGCCGCGCGCAAGGCGACCGCATCGTGCGCACGGTTCAAGGCACGCGCCGCTGCGGTGGTCGTGTCCTTGGGATCGAGGCCAACGAAGGAGAGAGCCACCGCCTTGCCTTGGCCGACCGCGGCAGCGAGATCAGGGTCGGTGTCGGAGATCACCGGCCCGTGTCGGCTTTCGCGCACCGCGAGGTGTATGTCCTGACCGAAGCGGACCTTGATCGTCTCGTCGCGGGTCTTGAAGGCGGCCTCGCCATCCGGCGTGCGGTACTTGTCGGGGTCCTTCGGATCGACCTCTTCGACGAAGAGGTCCTGCACGTCGCCCCCGGTCGTCGTGAAGCCCCAGGCCAGATGATCGTTGTGGCCCAGCAGGTGATACGGCACCCCCGGCACGGTGACGCCCGCGACACTGCCCTCCGGCGTCACGATCCGCGCCAGATACCAGAGGATTGGCGCGGCGAGCCCCAGATGCGGGTCGTTGGCGAGCAGGGGTTTGCCGCTCTTGGTGAGGGTTCCGTCGACGGCCCACTCATTCGATGCATGGTCGGGGCCCAGCACCGGCGGCAGCGCGCCGGCAAAGCGCTTCCAGTCGATTCCGCCAAGGCCGGCCAAGGTCGTCGGGCCCGGGTAGGGGCTATCAGGGAAGAAGTCCTTGAAGACTGATTCCGGGACCTGCTTAACCAGCTCCGCGCGCGCGGCCTCTTCGCGATAATTGGAACTGAGCTGGAGCGACATGAGGCGGCCCCAGACGAGCGTATCGGCAGGCTTCCAGGGCGCCGGCGTCACGTCGAGAATCTGAAATTCAACCGGGAGCGGGGCCGCCGGTCGGGCGAGATAGGCGTTCACGCCGGCTGCATAGGCATCGAGATCGGCGCGGGTTTCGGAATCGAGCGTTTGGTAGTTCTGTTCGGCCAGTCGATAGAGGCCGAGCACGCGCATTTCGCGATCGAACGCGACGCCGGGCGGCCCGATGATTTCGGCGAGCCGTCCCTGGCCCAGCCTGCGACTCGATTCCATCTGCCAGAGCCGGTCACGCGCATGCACCCAGCCCAAAACCCGGTATGCGTCGCGAAGCGATGGAGCAAAGATATGGGGGACTGCGTTTTCGTCCCAAACGAGGTTAACCGGGCCGGACAGACCGGGCATTTTCACCGTGTTGTCCATGGCTGGCGGCGATAGCTTGAGCCAGACCAGGATACCTCCCAGGACTCCAGCCGGAACGGCGACCGCCAATGCAACCAGGATGGCGACGGCTACGAATAGGCGGCGCATCCAGCGCATCGGAACTTCTCCTTGATATCCCCCAGGATTGGCCTTACCACGCGCCAGGAGTTTGGGGAATCGTCGAACCTCCGAGTCTCGATGCCTGACCCTTTGACCGTCCAAACCCAGCATTTCGCCGACATTCGGGCCGTGGTCGAGGCGTTGCGTCCCGAGCAACCTGTCTTCTGTGTGCGGCCCCATGCGCTTCGCGCGGCGGCTCGCCGATTTCTGGACGGCTTCCCTGGTCGCGTGCTGTACGCGGTCAAATGCAACGCAGAGCCCGCTTTCCTAGGGCCTCTGCACGAAGCGGGAATCGTGGATTTCGACGTCGCGTCCCTGCCGGAGATCGACCAGATCTCGGCGCTCGATCCGCCTGGCCACGGCTATTTCATGAATCCGGTGAAGCGGCGCAGCGACATCGCCATAGCCTACCGCAATCATGGCATTCGCCATTTCGTGGCGGATCACCCGGCGGAGATCGACAAGATTCGCACCGAGACCGGGGGCGCCAAGGACGTTACGCTGGTGGTACGGCTGGCGACCGCCCATGGCGCCGCGGTCTATGACCTCGGTGGCAAGTTCGGAGTCGGAGTCGAAGCGGCGGCCGATCTGCTTCGCATTGCCGACAAGCTCGGCTGGCAGCTGGGCCTCTGCTTTCATGTCGGCTCGCAATGCCTGGAGCCGCGCGCTTATTCCGACGCGCTGAAGCTCATTCGTTCGGTCCGGCGCCGGTTTGCGGCGCCGCTCGCGGTCGTGGATGTCGGCGGTGGATTTCCGGCCTCCTACAGCACGGTCGAGCCGCCGCCGCTCGAAACCTATTTCGGCGTGATCCGCCAGGGATACGAGGCCCTGAAGCTACCGGCGGGGTGTGAACTCTGGTGCGAGCCTGGACGTGCGCTGGTCGCCTCGGGCGCGTCGCTGCTGGTCAAGGTCGAGCTTCGTCGCGGTCGGCAGCTCTATCTGAATGACGGCCTGTTCGGCAGCCTCTCCGATTTTCAATATCCGGCCTTTCTGCCGCCGATGCGGGCGATCCGGCCCGGCGCGCAGCTCTCGGACGAGAACGAGTCCTTCGTGCTGTTCGGGCCGACCTGTGATTCGGAAGATGTGATGAAGGGCCCTTATTCCTTGCCGAGCGACATCGCCGAAGGCGATTGGGTCGAGATCGGCCAATGGGGCGCGTATTCCTCGGCTTTCCGAACCCGTTTCAACGGCTTCTACGCGGACCGGTTCGTCACGGTTGACGATCCGCCGTTCCTGCCGATGCACGCGCCGATCGTGAGCGCGGCGGCGGAATGACCGCGACCGAACCGGCGGAACGGCATTTCCTGGGGCTCAGCCAGGCCGGTTTTCATCGCAATGCCTATTGGGAATGGCCGTCGACGCACCTCGGCTCTCCGACACTGATTGCCCTGCATGGCCTCACGCGGAACGGACGCGATTTCGACGGCGTCGCGGGCGCGTTGGCGGATGGATTTCGCGTCATTTGTCCGGATGTGGTCGGGCGGGGCCGCAGCGACCGTTTGCCCGACAGCGCACTCTACGGCTATCCGCAATATCTCGCCGACGCGGCGGCGCTGATCGCCCGGTTGGATGTCGAGAGAGTCGATTGGCTCGGCACGTCGATGGGCGGCCTCGTCGGCCTAATGCTCGCCGCCCAGCCCGGCACGCCGATCCGCCGGCTGATCCTGAATGATGTCGGACCGTTCATACCAAAGGCGGCATTGGAACGCATCGGAGGCTATGTCGGCAATGATCCGTGGTTCGAGAGCATGGATGAGCTGGAAGGCTATCTGCGCCGGGTTCACGCGCCTTTCGGCCCCCTCACCGATCTCGAATGGGCCCATCTGGCGCTCTGGTCTGCGCGGTCCCAGCCGGATGGCGGCTTCCGCCTCGCCTACGACCCGGCGATCGCGCGCGCCTTTGCCCCGCCTCTGAGTGATGCGGATCTTTGGCCGTTGTGGGATCGGATTGCTTGTCCGGTGCTGGTCATTCGTGGTGTCCTATCGGACCTGTTGCTATCCGAAACGGCGGTTGAAATGATTCGGCGCAAGCCCGATACGGAATTGGTCGAATTTCCCGAATGCGGGCATGCGCCGGCGCTGTTCGCCGCCGCGCAGATCGCGGCCATCCGCGACTGGCTTTCCCGCACATGAGCGGCCGGATCCGCCCGGCGGTCCCGGGCGATGAAGAGCGGCTCGCGCTGGTCGGCGCGGCGAGCTTTCTCGAAGCCTTTGCCGGCGTGCTCGCAGGCGACGACATTCTGCTCCATTGCGCTCGACAGCATTCGTCCGCGGTTTATGCGGAGTGGTTGAAAAAGCCAGCGGCTGGCTTATGGATCGCCGAAGCTGAGCCGGGCCGAGCGGCGATCGGCTATGCCGTGCTCGATGCGCCGGACCTTCCCGTCGCATTGCGGGCCGAGGATATCGAGGTGAAGCGGATCTACCTCTTGCATCGGTTTCAAGGAGGCGGAACCGGCTTCGCCCTCATGCAGACCGGCCTCGATTGGGCCAAGGCGAAGGGCAAGCGCCGAGCGTTGCTCGGCGTCTACAACGGCAACAGTACGGCCATTTCATTCTACCGCCGCCTCGGCTTCCGCCCGATCGGCGAGCGCAAGTTCCAGGTCGGCTCGAGCTGGCATGACGATCTGGTGATGGCGCTGGATCTCTGAAGCTGGAGATTGGATCTCGCCTAAGCTTCCGGAACCACAATCATACGCAACTAAGGATTACCCCCCTTCAGCCTTCTCGCCGCGTCCAGTGCGCCATAGGTGAGCACCGCGTCGGCGCCGGCGCGCTTGAAGCAGAGGAGGGTCTCCATCAGGGCGGGCTCGTATTCCATCGCGCCGGCCTGGGCGGCGAAGCGGAGCATCGCGTACTCGCCGCTCACATGATAGGCGAAGGTCGGCACGCCGAACCGGTCCTTGGCGCGGCGAATGATATCGAGATAGGGCAGGCCGGGCTTCACCATCACCATGTCGGCGCCTTCGTCGATATCGAGGCCGATTTCACGCAGCGCTTCGTCACTATTGGCGACGTCCATCTGGTAGGTCCGCTTGTCGCCCTTGAGCAGGCCGCGGGTCGAAAGCGCGTCACGGAAGGGCCCGTAAAAGACCGAGGCGTATTTGGCCGCGTAGGAGAGGATCTGGACATGGGTGTGCCCGGCCTCGTCCAGGGCCCGCCGGATGGCGCCCACCCGGCCGTCCATCATGTCCGACGGCGCCACGACATCGATTCCGGCCTCGGCCTCGGCCAAGGCCTGGCGGCATAGCGCCGCGACCGTGGCGTCGTTCACGATCTCGCCGTCGACCAGAAGCCCGTCATGGCCGTGGGTCGTGTAGGGGTCTAGCGCCGCGTCGGCGATGAGGCCGATCGCGGGCACCTGGCTTTTGATCCGCCGCGTGGCGCGGCCGACCAGATTGTCGGATTTGAGCGCTTCGGCGCCGTCCGCCGATTTGAGCTCGGGCGCGACGGCCGGAAAAAGAGCCACGGCCGGAATGCCGAGTTCGGCCGCTTGGGCCGCGACCTCGGTCGCAAGGTCGATCGTCAGTCTCGCGACGCCCGGCATGGTCTCGATTGGCTCCCGCCGGTTGTCGCCCTCGATGAGGATGACGGGCAGGATCAGGTCGGCCGGCCCGACGCGGTTTTCGGCGACGAGGCGCCTGATCCAATCGGTCCGACGATTGCGGCGCATCCGTACCTGTGGAAAGCCGGTCATAGCCACTCCGTTAAGATTTGAACGCTGGAAAAGGCCCTAATTTTTGCTGAAAACATCCGATATTTCAGCCTTCGTTAAATCATACCCGCCATTCTCGTCGCCCGATGATCCCTCATCAGGAGCGATGTCGTGTCAGCATATTACGAGACCATCCATATTATCGAGCGGCTGCACCGACAGTCCCTCGACGTGCTGAAGATCGAGCTCGATCGCCTGGGTATCGAGGACATCAACAACGTTCAGGCTTTGATTCTCTACAATATCGGAGCCGACCATCTGACCGTTGGCGAGCTGACGCTCCGCGGTTATTACCTCGGCTCCAACGTCTCCTATAACCTGAAAAAGATGGTCGAGAACGGCTATCTGGTCCAGGAGCGCTCCCTGCACGATCGCCGCTCGGTGCGGGTCAAGGTCTCCGAAAAGGGCGGCAAACTTAAGAAGCACCTGGACGAGCTGTTCGAGCGCCATGCCAAGCAGCTCGAGCGCGCGGGGCTGACCCAGGCCGACCTCACCAAGCTCGGCGAGACCATGCACAAGCTGGAGCGGTTCTGGTCGCTTCAGACCGAGCCGCACCTGATGGCGCTGACCGCCGCGTGACGGGTCGCGGGGCATGACCGACCAGCGCCCCGCAATTATCGAAATCCGCCGCTACGGCCAGGCGGTGAAGGTGACGGCCGCCGATTCGGTGAGCCTGATCGAGGTGTCGCTGCAGGCTCCTGCCTCGACCCCCGAATCGACCCTCCGCCAGCTGGTTCTGGCCAAGCTTGCGCGTGCGATCGAGCGTGACGCCGTTGCCGGCAGGCCGAAGCACTGATCTTTTCTGCAATCTGATCCGCCGACTCGCCTAACGACCCAAGCAGTGGTAGGTTCCCGGCGTTGCGCCCGCTAAGTCTCGCGGGCGCGCGCATTTCCAGGGAATCGCCATGACTCACGCCAATCTGTCCAGCCCCGGCGTCGGCTCCGGCTTCTTCACGACCGGACTCGCGGAAGCCGATCCCGACATTGCCCGGGCGATCACGGGCGAGCTTCGGCGCGAGCAGGACCAGATCGAGCTCATCGCCTCCGAGAACATCGTCTCCCTGGCGGTGCTGGAGGCCCAGGGCTCGCTGATGACCAACAAATATGCCGAAGGCTATCCGGGCAAGCGCTATTATGGCGGCTGTGAGTTCGTAGACATCGCCGAGCAGCTGGCAATCGACCGCGCCAAGAAGCTGTTCGGCTGCGCTTACGCGAACGTGCAGCCCCACTCCGGCAGCCAGGCCAACCAGACGGTAATGCTGGCGCTCGCCAAACCGGGTGACACGATTCTCGGCATGTCGCTGGATGCCGGCGGCCACCTGACACACGGGGCGGCGCCCAACCTGTCTGGCAAATGGTTCAACGCGGTGCAGTACGGCATCCGTCGACAAGATGGCCTGATCGACTATGACGAGGTCGGGGCGCTCGCTCGCCAGCATAAGCCCTCGATCGTCATCGCCGGGGGCTCGGCCTATGCGCGTGCGATCGATTTCGCCCGTTTCCGCAAAATCGCCGACGAGGTCGGCGCCTATCTGATGGTCGATATGGCCCACTACGCTGGGCTCGTAGCCGCCGGTCTCTATCCCACCCCGCTGCCGCATGCCCATGTCGTCACTTCCACCACGCACAAGACGCTGCGCGGTCCGCGCGGCGGCTTGGTCCTGTCAAACGACGAGGCGATCGGCAAGAAGGTCAACTCGGCGACCTTCCCGGGCCTCCAGGGTGGCCCGCTGATGCACATCATCGCCGCCAAGGCCGTCGCCTTCGGCGAGGCGTTGACGGGCGAGTTCAAGGTCTACGCCAAGGCGGTGCTCGACAATGCCCGACAGCTCGCCGCGACGCTGGAGGCGGGCGGCCTCGAAATCGTGTCAAAAGGCACGGATTGCCACCTGATGCTCGTCGACCTCAGGCCCAAGAAGGTGACGGGCAAGGCGGCGGAGGCGAGCCTCGAGCGGGCCGGAATGACCTGCAACAAAAACGCCATTCCCTTCGACCCCGAAAAGCCGACCATCACCTCGGGCATCCGTTTGGGCAGTCCCGCGGCGACAACGCGCGGCTTCGGCCAGGCGGAATTCCGGCAAGTGGGTGAGATGATCCTCGAAGTCCTGGAGGGGCTCGCTCGCAGTCCCGACGACAATGGCGAGGTCGAGCGTCGCGTGCGGGAACGGGTGCGGGGCCTTTGCCGCCGCTTCCCGATCTATCCGACCCTCTGAGGTCATCGGTCGATGCGATGCCCTTTTTGCGGCAATGACGACACGCAGGTGAAGGATTCGCGTCCGACCGAGGACAACGCGGCCATCCGCCGGCGCCGGGTTTGCGGCAATTGTGGGGCACGCTTCACCACTTTCGAGCGGGTGCAGCTGCGCGAGCTGACGGTCGTCAAGAGCAGCGGCGAGCGCGAGCCTTTCGACCGCGAGAAGCTGATGCGCTCGATGCGGATCGCGCTCCGCAAACGGCCGGTCGAGGCCGAGCGGCTGGAGCGGGTCGTGAACTCGATCGTCCGCCAGCTGGAGAGCTCGGGCGAGACCGAAATTCCCTCCAAACAGGTTGGCGAGATGGCGATGCACGCGCTCAGTCAGCTCGATCAGATCGCCTATATCCGCTACGCCTCGGTTTATCGCAATTTCCGCGAGGCGTCGGATTTCAACGAATTTCTCGACGAGATGAACGTCGAGGCGGAGTGAGCCGGTGGTGAACGCCGAAGCCGATCGCCGGTTCATGGCGGCCGCGCTCGGCCTCGCCCGGCGCGGCCTCGGCAATGTATGGCCTAATCCTGCGGTCGGCTGCGTGCTGGTCAAGGACGGTCACGTCGTCGGCCGCGGCTGGACTCAGCCGGGTGGACGGCCTCACGCGGAGACCGAGGCGCTGGCCCGCGCGGGCAAGGCGGCGCGCGGAGCGACGGCCTACGTGACGCTCGAGCCCTGCAGCCATCATGGCCATACGGGCCCTTGCGCCGAGGCTCTGATCGCCGCCGGCGTCGCGCGGGTGGTGGTCGCGATCGGCGATCCCGATCCGCGCGTGGCGGGGCAGGGGCTCGCGACATTGCGCAAGGCCGGGATCGCGGCTGAACTCGGGCTGCTGGCCGAGCAGGCGGCGGCGATCAATCGCGGCTATCTCATTCGTGCCGAGGCGGGGCAGCCGATGGTCACGCTGAAGCTCGCGACCACGCTCGATGGGCGCATCGCGGCCCACACCGGCGACAGTCACTGGATAACCGGAGAGCCGGCGCGCGCCGCCGCTCATGGTCTCCGCGCCAGCCACGACGCGATAGCGGTCGGCATCGGCACAGCGGTAACCGACGACCCCAGCCTCACCTGCCGGCTCCCCGGCATGCCGGTCCGGCCGCCCATCAGGATCGTGTTCGACACGAGATTGCAGCTCCCGCTGACCTTGGATCTGATCGCCACGGCGCGCGAAGTGCCGACTTGGATCGTCACGCTCGAAGCCATGATGGATTTGCTTCCCGCCGAGCGGATTGAGACTTTTCAATCGCTCGGCGTCGAGATTATTCCCGTGGCCGCCCGGGAAACCGGCCGCCTCTCCATCGCTGCCGCGTTGACGGCGTTCGCCGAGCGCGGGTTGACGCGCCTTCTGGTCGAGGGCGGCGGCCGTCTCGCCGCGTCGTTCATCGATGAGAAGCTGGTCGATGCGCTCGTTATCTTCCGCAGCGGAATCGTATTGGGCGGCGATGCGATTCCGGCTGTCGCCGGGCTCGGATTGGAGACAATCGCGGACGCTCCGGGCTTCCGCCTCGTGGACAGCCGACAGATTGGCGAAGACCGGATCGAAAGCTACGTCCTGGCGCCGGCCCGTTAACGCACGGGTCCAAGCGCCGTTTGCTAGCGCACAAAAAACAGCAGCGCCAGCAGGACCAAGGTTATCCCTTGAAGAATGACGCGGGCGCGCATCAATTTATTACCATAGCGGCGGTTGAATTCGCCGCCGCGGAACATGCTGACGATTCCCGTGAACAACACGCCCACAGTGGCGAACGCGAAGGCGAGCATGAGGATAAGAAGGATGTTGAACATCGTCCTGGTTAACCAGCGCTGCAGAGGGTGCCTGCCCGGCGCCGGAAGCCGACGATGAGCACAGGAAGATTGCTCCGTCACGTCGAAGCATGCAATCGCTTCGATCCCACGGCCTACCGCCCTTTCGCGATCTCCGGCGACCCGATCGGCCATGTAACGCCGGAGGCCGCGAAGCATCTGCTCGGCAAGGGATTGGCGCATGCCGTCGGCGATGGCGTCGGCATTCTGGGGGGCGGATTTCTCACCGTCAGCAATCGACTCGCCGAAATCGTGGATTCCCTGATCGAAGCCGGGCTGATGGCCGGCCTCAAGGGCGAGATGACCCCCGTGCACCGGCGCTGGGGCACGCCGCCCATCGCAGAAATCGACCGCGCCGGCTTGCCGGCGTTGGGCCTTCCTGCCTATGGCGTCCATGTCAACGGCCTGCTGCGCACGGAAGCCGGCTTGCATCTCTGGGTCGGGCGGCGCGCGCGCGACCGGCGGGTGGCGCCCGGCAAGCTCGATCATCTGATCGCCGGCGGGATCCCGAGTGGTCTTTCGGTCGAGGAGACTTTGGTCAAGGAAGGGCAGGAAGAGGCGGGTCTCGACGCCGGACAGGCCGCGCGAGCCCGTCCGACGGGCGTGGTCAGCTATCGCTTCACGTCCAATGAGGGCCTGCGCAACGACATCCTCTTCGTCCACGACCTCGAGATGCCGCAGGGCGTGATCCCAGCGCCTTTCGACGGCGAGGTCGAACGGTTCGAGCTGTGGTCCATCGCTCGGGTTCTGGACACCGTGCGCGGAACGGACGATTTCAAATTCAACGTCAATCTGGTCTTGATCGACTTCTTCATTCGACACGGGATCCTGACGCCGGAGAACGAGCCCGATTACACCGCATTGGCGAGAGGGCTAAGGCATTAGCACCAGCCGGCCATCGCCCTGATCTGGTCAGGACTTTTCCCGGCGTCCCGCAATGCTCGAACAGCGAGCGCGCCGTCGCGTTTCGAGAGGCGCTCGCCCGCTGCATTGGTGTGCAACGGATGATGGTGATAATCCGGTGTCTCATACCCCAAGACCGCCTGCAGAAGGCGATGGATATGCGTGGCTCGAAACAGGTCGATCCCACGGGTCACCAGCGTCACGCCCTGGAGGTGATCGTCGACCGTGACGGCGAGGTGGTACGACACCGGCGCGTCGCGCCGCGCCAGCACGACATCGCCCTCGATCGCGGGATCGGCGGCGACCATGCCGGCGTCGCGGTCATGCCAGGTGAGCCGGCCTGCTATCCGCATCGCTTTTTCGACATCGAGCCGGATCGCGTAAGGTGATCCGGAATCGATCCGGTTGCGGCGTTCCGCTTCGTCGAGCGCGCGGCAGGTCCCCGGATAGATTGCACTCGACGCGCCGTGAGGCGCGGCGTCGGCGCGAGCGATCTCGGCCGCGATCTCCTTGCGAGAGCAGAAGCACGGATAAGTGACGCCGCGCTCATCCAGCTGCGCCAGCGCCGCGCGATAGTCGTCGAAATGCATGGACTGGCGGCGCACGGCGCCATCCCAATCCAGCCCGAGCCAGGCGAGATCCTCGATGATCGCCGCATCGAATTCCGGGCGGCACCGCGCCTGATCGATGTCTTCGATGCGGAGCATGAAGCGCCCACCGGCCCCGCGCGCCGCACGATGGGCAAAAAGGGCGGAATAGGCGTGGCCCAGATGGAGAAACCCGGTCGGGCTGGGCGCGAAGCGTGTGACGATCATCTTGAAGAGATGGGCCAAACACGGCCTGCGGCCAAGCGCCCGCTGTTGACAGTCCTCCCGGCGCGACCACAAGGTCGGGGATGCGCCAATCGCTTTCCGGTCCCTCCCATCTTCCCGCGAGCGGCAACCGTCCCGACCGGCTGGTGGTGCTGCTGCATGGCTACGGCGCCGACGGAGCCGATCTGATCAGTTTGGCCCCCCTTTTCGCCCAGGCGTTGCCGACTGCCGAGTTCGTCGCGCCGAATGCGCCCGCGCGCTGCGAGATGGGTTTCGGTTATCAATGGTTCGGGCTTCGGGAGATCGATCCGGTGTCGATGGCGGCAGGCGTCCGGGAGGCGGCGCCGGTGCTGGATGGCTTCATCGATGACGCATTGGCGAACCGCGGCCTTGGGCCTGACCGGCTGGCGCTCGTCGGTTTCTCGCAGGGTACGATGATGGCGCTCGATCGGGCGCTGCGGCGACCGGAAGGTCAGCGCGCGATCGTGGGCTTTTCCGGCATGGTGGCGAGCGCGGTGGATGGTCCGATTGCGTCCGAAGCCCGTCCGCCAATCCTGCTGATCCACGGCACTGCCGACCCGGTCGTGCCTTTCGCAAGCCTGGCCGGCGCCGAGACCGTTCTGGCGCGGGCCGGCTTCCCGGTCGAAACAATGGCCCGGCCGGGGCTCGGCCACGGCATCGACGGCGAAGGCGCCGAACGGGCCGCTGTTTTCCTAGCGCGTCACTTCGGTCTTTCCTGACAGGCGATGCCCTCGCGTCTCTCCGGCCCCACCCGCCCTCCCGAGGCTGGAGGACTGCCGGACCGGCTGGTCATTTTTCTGCATGGCTACGGTTCGGACGGGGCCGATCTCATCCGCTCGCTGGCGCCGGTTTTCGCTCGCGACCTGCCGCATGCTGAATTCGTTGCGCCAAACGCGCCGGAATCCAGTCCCAATGGCGGCGGCTATCAATGGTTTCCGATCTCGAGCATTGAGCCGCGCGCGATAGAGGCGGCCTTGCATCAGGCCGCCTCTATCCTGGACGATTTCGTCGCGGCGGCGCTTTCCGAACGCAATCTCGGGCCAGACCGATTGGCGCTTGTCGGTTTTTCCCAAGGGGCCGTCATGGCGCTGGACAGAGCCCTCCGGCGGGCGGATTCAGCACGGGCGATCGTGATTTTTTCCGGTATGCTGGCCGATCCGACCTGCCGGCTCGCGTCGGACGCGCAGCGGCCCCCCATCCTGCTCGTCCATGGGACCGAGGATCGGGTCATCCGGTTCGCCTATATGGCGGAAACCAAGGCGGCGTTGGAGGCGGCAGGTTTTCCCGTCGAGACGGTCGAGCGGCCGAGGCTGGGGCACGGCATTGACCATGAAGGCGCCGCGCGGGCGGCGCGGTTCCTGGCGCGTCATCTTGCCGGCCCGTAAAACTGCGCAATTGTGTTTGTATGACGAATCGCCTATGTGAGTGGCGCGTTCGAAGTTATGGCGAGATTTTCCGCCGTCCGCTCGAAGTCGGCGGGTCTCGCCCTAGGGCGAGGATGTGGATTTGACTCCACCACTCGAGAGTTGTCCGGCACTGGTTCTGAATGCCGATTTCAGACCTTTGAGTTATTTTCCGCTATCACTTTGGTCATGGCAGGAAACAATCAAAGCCGTATTCCTAGAGCGCGTGAATATTGTTTCCCATTACGATCACGTGGTCCGGTCGCCCAGCTTCGAGATGCGGCTGCCGAGCGTCATTGCGCTCAAGGAATATGTCGCCTCGGCCCGCCGGCCGGCCTTCACGCGGTTCAACGTCTTCCTGCGCGACCGCTTCTGTTGCCAATATTGCGGCACCGGCTTTCCGACCCATGAGCTGACGTTCGACCATGTGATCCCGCGTTCGCGCGGCGGCCGGACGACCTGGACGAACGTGGTCACAGCCTGCTCGGCGTGCAATTTGACCAAGGGCAGCCACACGCCCCGCGAGTGCGGCATGCATCCGCTGACCGAACCGTTCCAGCCCACGGCTTACCAGCTCCAAGAGAATGGCCGCCTGTTCCCGCCTGGCTTCCTGCATGAGAGCTGGCGAGACTTCCTCTATTGGGACAGCGAGCTGGAGACCTAAAGCCGTTCCGACAGCCAGATCGCGGCGCGGCAGCCCGTCTTGATCGCGTGCTTCATGACCCGATAGCCGGGCGCGTTTTCGGCGCCATGGGCGAGCGCGGTGTCGCGGTGGCGAAGCTCCTCGGCATGAAAGCGCTTGATTGCGCTCTTGAGGTTTTGCTCATTGGCGCCGAGCGCGGCCTCCTGCCGCTGGTAATGCTCGTCGATCGCCTCCTCGACGGCGACGGTGCAAGCCATCGCGGCGGCCGGCCCCATCATCGCGGTGGCTGCGCCTAGGGCGTAGCCTGCGACATGCCAGATCGGATGGAGAACGGTCGGTCTCGCGCCTGTTTCATTGAGCGCCCGGTCGAACCAGGCGAGATGCTCGGCCTCGGTGTCGGCCATCTCGCGGATGGCCGCGGCGTCCTCGCTGTTGCGCAGCACCGCGAGCTGCCCGTCATAGATCCGCTTGGCGCCGTACTCGCCGGCATGGTCGACGCGAAGCACGCGCTCGACCAGCGCCTGGCCCGCGGGCTCGCCGGGCAGGGGACGGCGTGGGTGCTTCTCAGCCATGGCGTCGGCGACCTCCGAGCTTCCAGGCCGCGGTCAACGCCAGGATGGCGGCGGCCGCGGACACGAGGAAATTATAGTCGGCCATCGAGAGGCCGAGGAAGGTCCAGTCGATCTCATCGCAACGCACGACCGGCGCGGCCTGCAGCATCCGGCGCAACTCGTCGACCGTGTTGGCGCCGCTCGTTCCGGTACAAGCCTCGGGGCCCGGCCACCAGTGGAGCTCCACGCCGGCATGGTGCGCGCCCAACCCGGCAGCCGCCAGCAGCGCAAATCCGACCAGCCAGAGCACGGCGCCGGACGGCCGGATGACGCCCCAGAGCGCGACCACCAGCAGCCCATACCAGGGCAGTCGCTCGCGCAGGCAGAGCTCGCACGGCGGGTAGCCTTGGACATATTGGGCGAACAACACATAGCCGATAACGGCGATCCCAAGGAGCAGAAAGGCGGCGATGACGGTACGCGGGGCGAGGGGCATGGCCCATATACGAGCCCGGTCTGGAATTCCAGCGCGAGGTTGCCGTCCGTGCCGCGCGCCGTGTATATCTGTCGCGCCCACGGCGTGCCCCTGTGGTGGAATTGGTAGACGCGCTCGACTCAAAATCGAGTTCCGAAAGGAGTGTTGGTTCGAGTCCGACCAGGGGCACCAGTGGTCGTATATCCGCAGCGGTGGACAGTTTCGTGCCGTTGGCCACGGTGCCGCCGATTCCCGGAACCCCGAACAGGCTTTCGTCGCGTCGGTGCCCCGGCCGCTTACAATAGCTTTTGAATCAGCAGGTCATTCCTTGGCAGGGGCGGAACATCGATTGATTGGGCCGGTCTCTCGGGTCAGGGTGAGCGTCCGACCGAACAGAGGAATCATGACGTAACCTCGGAGCTTGATCGTATTGATGTCGATCATTTCCGCATTCCCTGTGTAGGTCGAGCCGTTCTGGGGATCATAGACCCAACCGTCTTCCCATTTTCCGTCTTCGCTCTTTGACGGCCTGAAGCTCCCCAGCAGCATGAGACCGCACAAAGGTTTGTCGCGTTCTTTGGGGTCGGGGTTCTTTCGATCCCTTGCCACGTGGCCGGGTATGTTGTTTTTCCGAAAACCAACCAGATAACCGCAGAGTCCGCTGCTGCAGAGCTTGGTTTCGACAACCCAACCCTGAGCCTGGTTCAGCCAGAAGCCGATCGCTGCGGGTTCCTGGGCCGCGAGGACTGAACCGGAGGCGTGGACCAAGCCGAGCGTAACCAAAAGAAGCAAGGCGGCGCGATTCATGATACAGTCGTAAACGCTCCAAAATCGAAGATGGCGGGCTTCCTGCTCCGTCGTTCAGGCTCACAGTGGATGATGGTCCGCGCCGGCAAAGCGCCGCCCGTTCCGCAAAACTAAAACGACCAGCCCGCCAATTACGAAAATGCCCGCGGGCGGAACTGCGGTGATCTCGAATATTGGCGCGCGACCGAACCGCAGGTACGTTTTGGCGATCGAGCGCCAATCCTGTCCCGCTGTCAGTACGCAGTCCGAGCAGCCGTCGAGCGCGCGCTCGACTTCCATCGCAGCGCGCGCCTGGACCATGGCTTTGTGGCAGAGCGCGGCGCCAACGATTCCCGTCCAAAGGATGCTGAGCGCGATCCACGCCGCGAACCATTTCGGCAAAGGCCGAAAGTGCGGTGGACCGAATTGAACAATAAATGACATGACGATTTCGTCCGGACGACCATAGATATATGGTATCGGTCGCGACCAATAGAAGATGTCACAGAGAAATTCTATCCCTCCAAGAAATGGCCGAGGGCCATGAGAGGGCGGATTCTGTCGCAAACGATCTTCGCAATCGCCAACATTGGCACCGATAAGATCGCGCCGGGGACACCCCACATCCAAAACCAGAAGATGAGCGAAAGAATGACCACTACAGGATTGAGCGTGAACCTGCGGGCAACCAGCATCGGTGTGACTATCTCGCCCTCTATCAGGTGAATGACAACGTATAAGCCTACCGGCAGCATCGCGTGCCATAGAGAGTCGAAGGTCAACAACCCTGCGAGAAAGAAAATCCCCATACCGGTCAACGGACCGAGAATCGGGACATAGTTTAGAAGGAAGGCGACGGCGCCCCAAAGCACAGGGTCGCCAAGACCGGAGACGTGCATCGCCACGGCCGTCGCGGACCCGACGGCCGCGTTCATCGTTGTGATCGTAAGCAAGTAGCCCGAAATGTCGTGCTCGATTTGCTGCGAGATGTCGACTGCTTGTCGCTTGTCACGGAATCTGGGCAAGATTTCGACGACTCGGCGCAAAAATGTATCGCCGGAAACCAACAAGAAAAAGAGCACGAGCATCGTGGTGAACAGTCCGCCAACCAAAGCGCGCACGTCACCAATGATAGTGTCGGTAAAGCCGCCCTGCAGCGCGTCCGTTCTGTTGCTCGGCGCAGGCCCCGTCGCAACCTGCTCGGCTTGGTGCAACGTCCGTTGCAGAACTTCGAACGGCGTTCTCAAGAACCTTAGATGCTCCCCCAAGCGCGGAATCCCGGCAGGCAGCCTTGCAGCCCAGGTTTCTGCCGGCCCCGAAAGAGCGGTGCCAAGCCCAACCAGGCCGCCGACGACCAGCATGATGATGAGCAATGCTCCCGCCGCCTGCGGCACCCGCAGCCGCTCGAGGAGTCGGACAAAAGGCTGCAGCAGGAGCTTAAGAATGAAGGCGAGAATGACCGGCAGGATGATCGCGCTTGCGGCCTGCAGCGCGGTCAAGGCGACAAGGATGAACAGGCCGCCCAAAAAGATCGTCTTCGGATCGGACGGGAGCGGCATCCTCGGCTGTTCTTCCGCTACCTCCGCGGCCGGGTCCGCATTCTGTTCATCTGGTATGTCGACGCGATCGCTGACCGCGAGAGCAATTCCGTCGCTCGAGATCTTATCGCTCAGCGTCATCACTGATCCGCAGCATCAGAATCCATCGGCCCGGACGTTTTGCGCCAAAGCCGAGCTAACCTACCAAGCCTGCAGACGCCATTCGCAGCCTGCCCCAAAGTTACCTGACCCCAATAATGCCGCTCGCGTCCGCCGGCGATCGGTTGTACGGCGCGTTATCTGCCGAGATTGAACATCAAATTGAGGCCGAACGGCTCCGGCGGCGGTGCATAGATGACGGCTGGCGGCGGGTCGACATAATAGCGTCCACCGTAGTAGACGCGGTCATGATCGCGCCATTGCCGTTGGTGCTGGATCTGCTCCCTTCGGCCGTCGTCATGCCGCTCTTGAACCTGACGGCCCCTGTCGTGATCGTCGGCTCGCGCGTCTGCCGCGGTGAAGCTGCCCGCCAAAGCGGTTAGCGCCAGCACCGCCAAGAGCGCGCGGGGACTCGCGCGTCGCGATCCGGTCCTCATGACGTCCGCCCGCCGGGGTTCCGGAACATCGTGTCAGCTGCCTTCTTCTGATCATCCGACAAGCTGTCGTAGAGCGCCTCGAACGCCGGGATGATTTTCTTCAGACCGTCCGCATGAGCCTCCGCAATCTTTCCGTAGGAACGGAAATCGTCAACCGCGTTCATGCCCTTGGCGTCTCTCTCCCGTCGTTCGATCAGCTCGCTCATTTCTTTTGCACTGTCCCGCTCCGCCCCGACAAAGGCGTCCCACTGCGGACCCTGCTGCGTTGTGACGTGAAGCTTCGCACGAAGTTCGGCGATGCGGGCTTCGGTGCGATCGACGGGCCGCTGGGCGGTCGCGTCTGTCGGCCGATGGTCCTGAGCGATCGAAGTCTTGTTGATGTCCTGCGCGGCGGCCGGGAACGTGCCGCCAAGCGTGAATGCGCCGAATGCCAGCGCAGCCGTGACGGCAGGCGCGATCTTATCAATTCTATTGAACATGGGTCGCCTCTGTTTATATTTGGTTACGAAATTGTACCGACATCACTGAAACAAAAGTTGTTTGCGCTTGTTCCAAAGTATTAAAAATATACTTTAGAGTCGATCGTTGGTCTATATCAGATAGATAGAAATTTCCGCCCCGAAGCTTCACTCTGCCGGCCAGCGACCTGTCTTCTCTCGAAGAGCCTCATCGGCGCGATTGACGCGGCTCTTGATCGTACCGATCGCACAAGCCATGAACTCGGCCGCGTGCTGATAATCATGACCTTGCACACGCACCAGCATGAGCACGTCACGATGGGTTGGCTTCAGTTGCTCCATAGCAGCGAAGGTTTCACTCAATTCAAGGCTGTCTTCCTGATTCCCCTTGAGAGGACTGCGCAGGATGATTTCATCGGTCAGCTCCTCCAAGCGCCGCTGGCGGAACTCGTTCATCCGAAGGTTCCGGAGAATTGTGAAGGCCCAAGCCCTCATGTTGGTCCCCGCCTGGAAGCTCCGGTAGGCGCGTAGCGCGCGGAAAACCGTCTCCTGAACGAGATCGTCCGATTTGTCGTCACTGCTGGTGAGCTTCCATGCGAAGGCTCGAAGCTTGGGTAATATCGCAACGAGCTGCCTATCGAAGGCTTCACGAGCGCGAGCAGGATCGGCGAGGGCAGGGGGCGGCGGCGCAATCAAGGTAGAAATTTGCATGGCATTCATCTCCAGGAACCGGCCGTTCGGGACGTCCGATTCTCTCGTAACGAGCAACAACAAAGTCCAGCATAACCGAAGGCGGAGGCAGCGCGGGAGCCACGGAAACTACTCACTGGCCGTGGTGAATCCGAAATATGATTTTGCCGCGGAGCGCGTGCGATCGGTGATTCGGAGATCAGGCTCGTCGCGGAAATTGGGGCAAGCGGATAGGTAGATTCCGAGCCTACCCAGCGGCATCCGCCCTTCCTACCCTACCCTCTGTTCTAGGGGAGCTTACGAGATCGGTCGTGGCTCCGCCGACCGATCCGATCGGTGCTCTCACGCGAGCCGTGGCGCTATGCCCTTACCAACGGAAGACGGTGCCAACATGTTCGCGAAAAACTGCGCAACGCCGGAAGTTGGAATCCCGGCCTATCGGACAATTGGCATGGCCGCTCTTATAGCAGTCGGCCTTGCGGTCTCGCCGAATTCGACCGCGCAGGCGGGGGAGCTCGCTGATCCAACGCACCTCGTGCAGGAGTTTGGAAACCGGATTCTAGGGCAATTGATCGTCGATCGGCTTCCCAGCGACGCGGAACGCGTGCGTCTGCACGATTTGTTCGAGGAGGATTGCGATTTATCTCAGATCGGCCGGTTTGCTCTCGGACGCATCTGGTATTTGGCAAGCCCGGCGGAGCGCGAGCGGTTTCAGCACCTCTTCGAGGCCAACCTCATCGACGCGTATGTTCGGCATTTCCAACGTTATTCCGGGGCGCGTCTCACTGTGACCGATCAACATCCGGACAGCGAGTCCGATACCATCGTGCTCAGTCAGATTGAGACTACCGATAAGCGGTCGGAGCCGCTGAGCCTGGCTTGGCGTGTGCGTCGGGAACCGAGCGGTCCCAAGATCGTCGACATGGTGATACAAGGCGTCAGCGTCGCGGCTTCTTACCGTGACGAGGTTTCATCTCTGCTCCACAACGAGGGCAGCGTCGAAGGCCTGCTTCGCATGTTTCAAAAGCGGACTCGGATGATCGCTGCGTCGGCAGAGCCTAACGACTAGCTGCCGAGCGGATCGATGCTGGAAGCGGAGCTCGCCGCGAGCGCCAATCGAGCCAGCGCGGGGAGAGACTTCGAGCCTGTTTTCCTCATGATTGCGGCACGGTGATTTTCGACCGTGCGCTGGCTGATTCCGAGATCCGCGGCGATATTCTTGCTGGGATGTCCGGCGAGGACGAGTTCCATGATCTCGCGCTGCCGTGGGCTGAGTCCCGCGATGTGGGTTGCCGCGGTTTCTCGCCAGGCCGACAGCTTGCTCGAATCCCGCGCGTGTTCCAGCGCGCTGTTCACGGCGGCGACGAGCTCGCGGCGGCCGATCGGCTTTTCGATGAAGTCCGAGGCGCCCGCCTTCATGGCCTGAACCGCCATCGGCACGTCGCTATTGCCGGTGATCATGATGGCCGGCAGGCGATGCCCCGCATCGTGGAGCCGTTGCAGCAGTTCGAGCCCGTTCATTCCGGGCAAGTAGGCGTCGACCAGCAGGCATGCTTCGCGGCCGGGCCGGTAGGCCTCGAGAAATGCCTCGCAGGATCCGTAATCCTCGACCGTTCGGCCTTCTGCCTCGAGGATGGCCCTGAGCCCGTCGCGCACATGGCTGTCATCGTCGACGACGAACACGACCGGAGACGCTAAGTCCTTGGTCGCTTCGGTCGAGCTTGGGGTACGCGTATGCGGCGCGGAATCGGCCACCGGCAGAAGGGAGATGATGCGCGTCAGCTCGTCCGCCTTCACCGGTTTGTTCAAGCGCACGCAATCGTGGCCGGAAATTTCTCGCAAGGTCTCGGTCGAGATGTCGCCGGTCAGGATGATGACCGGGATCTGGTGATGAAGAACCTGCCGAATCTTCGTTCCGAGCTCGAGGCCGTCCATTCCGTTCGGCAGATTGTAGTCCGCGAGGATGACGTCGGGCCGGATCGTTCCGCCGGTCACCAACTCCAGCGCCGCGGTCCCGTCCCTGGCCCTTCGTACGCGGTGACCCTCGTTTCTCAGAAGCAGTTCGAGAAGTTCCGAGACCTCGGGATCGTCCTCGACGATCAGGATCGACCTGGCATGGTGAACCGGGGCGACTATCCCGTCATCCGGGGCGCGGTGCTCCGACGGCGCTTCGGACTGCGAAAGCCCGACCTCTACCGAAAATACCGAGCCTTTGCCGGGATGCGACCGGACGGCCACGCGATGACCCAGCAGTTCTCCGAGGCGTTTGACGATGGAAAGCCCAAGGCCCAGGCCGCGGCTTCGCTCGCGCGCGGCATTGTCGAGCTGGCGGTATTCCTCGAAAATCGCTTCGATCTCCCCGCCTGGGATCCCGATCCCGGTGTCCCAAATCTCGATCGTCAAATTGCCTTTGTGCCTGCGGCATCCGAGCAGCACCTTTCCGTGAGGCGTGTACTTCAACGCGTTGGAAAGCAGATTACGGAGCATCTGCTCGAGCAAGCGCGGATCGCTGGAGATCGAAAGGCCGGACGACACCACGCGCAGGCTCAGCCCTTTTGCTTGTGCGTGATAGGCGAACTCGTCCCGCATCCGATCCAGCAAATCTTGGATCGGGAAGACGACGGTCTCAGGGCAGACCGTCCCGACCTCCAGCTGATTTATGTCGAGCAGCGCGTTCAGCATTCCCGACATGGCGCCCAGCGTCTCGTCGAGGCGCATGATGAGGTTCTGGGCTTTCTCCCCCACCATGGTTTTCGCCAGCAAACCTTGAATCAGGGCAAGCGTCTGAAGCGGCTGCCGGAGATCGTGGCTCGCGGCGGCTAGAAAGCGCGACTTCGCGACATTGGCCAAGTCCGCTTGCCGCTTGGCTTCTTCCAGCGCATCCGCAACGCGCCTTCGCTCGGTGACGTCGGTGAAGGTAATCACGACGCCCTCGACCCCGTTGCCCTGAGCGCGGTAAGGCAAGATGCGACGGATGAACCAGTCACCGTTTCTCGCCTCGATCTCCCGCTCGATCGGCGCCGGGTCCCGTAGCACCGTTTGCGCATCGGCCAGGAGAGTGGCGTCCGCGGCCAGCGAGCTGAGGTCCGCGAGCGGTCGCCCGATGTCTCCGGGAATGACGTTGAAGAGCGCCTTGGTGGCCGGCGTGAAGAAGCGGATGTTGAGATCGGCGTCCAGAAAGAGCGTCGCAACGTCTGTGCTGTACAGGACGTTCTGGAGATCATTGGAGGTCGTGCGCTGACGCTCCAGCGTTTCCTGGAGCTGGCTGTTGAGGGCCGTAAGCTCCTCGTTGAGCGACTGCAATTCCTCCTTCGACGTCAGCAGCTCCTCGTTCGTGGATTGGCATTCCTCGTTGACGGACAACGCTTCTTCGTTGATGGCCTTCTGCTCTTCGGTCGATATCTCGAGATTGTGGATCGCGCCATGGAGCTCCAATCGCGTCGCTTCGAGCTCCCGTTCGAGCTCGGCGATCCGGGGTCTGTCCTTCGCGGCTCCGGGCAGATCTTCTCCGCGCGCCTGCTTCGGTTCGTCGATGAAGCAGACAAGCCACAACGCCTCGCCATCGCTCGGAACCGGCTGCACGGCGACGCTGAACCTCCCGGCGCCGCCGTTCTGATCGATCCGGCCGCCGGGCACGACGACACGGCCGTTCTCTTGGGCGGCCAACTGGATCGCCGATCTGAGCTTCGTGCGGACGCCGCGACGCGCCATCGCGAGCAGATCGTGGGTGGGATGCCCAGGCGCCACGCTCAGATAGCGATCTGTCGGCCCCAGGGAATATAGGCATTCGTGCTTGTCGTTGATCAAGACGGCCGCGGGCGCATAGGTATCCATGACGAGCCGCCGGCAGAGTTCGGCGAACCCGGCTTGACGAGAGGCCAGTTGCGCCTGCCCCGCGATCGCGGGAATTCGCACGCCGATACCAGGGCTTATCGAGAAGCCGACGTCCCCCGGGCGGCTGCGGCCGACATGGCGATAGAGCCTCTCCGGCTTGGA
>Ga0070738_10002356_pt1 | contig 29723 bp, 34 predicted proteins | sample Coa_R2_2_FD_66446 | JGI IMG/M metagenome (GOLD analysis project Ga0070738, IMG submission 66446) | Surface soil microbial communities from Centralia Pennsylvania, which are recovering from an underground coalmine fire - Coalmine... | ecosystem: Environmental > Terrestrial > Soil > Unclassified ...
GTTGCCTCCGAATGCAGCTGCGCCACGCGCGCCGGCGAAAGGCCGAGCGCGGCCGCGACCTCGGCGAGGTCTTCCGCGTAAGGCGCCTCGTAGCAGACGGGAATAACCCAACAGCGCTCCGGCGCATCGCTCTCCTCGTCGAGCTCGAGGCCGCGAATCTCTTCGATGAGCTCCGCGGTCGACACGAGCCGCGGATCGAAGTGGATCATGAGCGAGCGGTAGGTCGGAACGGTCTCGACGATGCCATTGATGGTTCGCCCCGCCAATGCGCGGTCGAGCGCGCGCACGCGCTCGTTGAGCGTCGGGTCGATCGCCGCGCCGAATTCGACGACGAGCGCCGCCTCCCCGGCGGGCAGAAAACGGGCGTTCATAATCGCGTGCGTTCAGTTCGGAAACCAATTGGCGAAAACGCCGACAAGCAAGAAGACGCCGAGCAGAAAACGATAGACGACGAAGGGCCAGGCGGAGAAGCGTTCGAGAATGCGCAACAGGCTCCAGATTGCGACGAATGAGGAAATCGAGGCGACGAAAAGCCCAAAGATGAGGATCGCCCAGCCGTGACCGCTCAAATGCGCCTTGTGCAGTTCGTAAAGCTCCTTGAAGCCTGCGGCGGCAATCGTCGGAATGCCGAGCAGGAAGGAAAAGCGCGCTGCCTCTGGACGCGCAAGATCGCGAAAGAGCGCGGCCGTCAAAGTGGCGCCGGAGCGCGACACGCCCGGAATCAAGGCGCCGACCTGCGCAAGCCCGACGATCAGCGCGTCCTTGAGATCGACGTGATCGAGCGTGCGCTTATGGCGCGAATAGATTTCGGCGAGCGCCAGGAGCACCGCCATGACGATGCAGGCGACGCCGATCACGCTCAACGTCCGCAGCGGCGAATTGCAGGTATTGAGCACGGGTGCGAGCAATGCGCCCACGATGATGATCGGCAGGGTCGCAAGCAGGATCCAAATGGTGAAGCGCAGATTCCAATCTTGCAAGTCACGCCGGGCGATCGCCGCGATCGAGCCGATGAGAAAACCTTCGACGTCCGCCCAGAAATAAGTGACGACGGCGACGAGCGCCGCCACTTGCATGGCGGCGGAAAAAGCCGAGCCCGGATCCTGCCAGCCGAGCAAGGCCGGAACCACGCGCATATGCGCGGTCGAAGAGATAGGCAGAAGCTCGGTGATGCCCTGGACGATGCCGAGGAATCCCACCTTGGCAAAGCCCAGTCCGACAAATCCGGTATCGAGCCCTTGCGTACAGGCGCCGACCATCTGCTGCCCCCATTCGTGGTTAAGGCACGGTTCTCTCAAACAAAGCCGCGAGAATCAACGCTCGCGTCGAGCGGTCCCGATCCCGATCGGCCGTCTCGACAAGATGCGAGCCTTCGTGTATAGGCGCCGCTTCAATTGAAAACAGCGTCCCGAAACGCTCGCCGGCTCACGACGAAACGCTGGGCCAAGGCGAAACGGCAGGATTATCATGAACATTATCGAAGAGCTCGAGCGCGCCCAGGCGGCCAAACTCGCCGCTGTCCGCGAAATCCCCCAGTTTCAGCCGGGCGACACCGTCGTCGTCAACGTCAAGGTGAAGGAAGGCGAGCGCACCCGCGTGCAGGCCTATGAAGGCGTATGCATCGCCCGCACCGGCGGCGGGATCAACGAGAGTTTCACCGTCCGCAAGATCTCCTACGGCGAAGGCGTCGAGCGCGTCTTTCCGATCTATTCGCCGATGATCGATTCGATCAAGGTCGTTCGCCGCGGCAAGGTCCGGCGCGCCAAGCTCTATTATTTGCGCGACCGACGCGGCAAAGCGGCGCGTATCGCCGAGAAGATGGAAACCAAGCTCGAAGCAAAGCCCGAGGCGAGCGCGACGCCTGCCCCGGCTGCCCGGGAGGCCAAGGCGAAGCCAACCCAAGCCAAGGCAGAGACAAAGCCCGCGAAAGCCGCCGAGCCCAAGCCGAAGAAGGCCGAGGCCAAGCCGGCAAAGCAGCCGAAGAAATAGCGGGCGCCAAAACCGGTGCCCTCGGATCAAGTCCCGTCCGAGAGCAAGTTTCTCCGGATCCTGTTCTAGCCGAGCGGCGCGTTGAGGATCCAACGGTGTCCGAAGGGATCGCGGAAGGTCGCAAGCCTTGTGCCCCAGAAGGAATTGGTCGGGCTCGTCTCCCCCTTGCCGCCGAGGCCCGTGGCTTTCTGGAAGACCGCATCGACCTGTTTGGGCTCCGAAAATTCGAGGCTGACGGACACCGTCACGGGCTCGCCGGGAATCGGAATCCGCGTATTGCCGAACTCGGGAAAGGCGTCGGCCAGCATGAGCGAGCCGCCGTTGATGATGAGCTCGCAATGCATGATCCTGATCCCATCGAGAGCCGGCATCAGCGCCTGCTGTTTGGCGTCGAAGACTGCCGTGTAGAAGGCGATCGCCGCCATGGCCGGCGAGACGGTCAGGTAAGGCGCGACGGGCGGACGCATGGCTTTCTCCGTTGATCGCCGGTCAATCGCGGCTTAAGGCCAGGGGCATGATCCGGAAAGTCGCACCGCGTTTCAGGTTGATGTATTTTCCGGGACTTTCCCCATATTTCGGTAGCAGATAAATAGATCGCGCAAAATCCGAGCCCATCCACTATGGCAAAGCCTCGCACGCTCTACGACAAGATCTTCGACGACCATGTGATCGATCGCCAGGAGGACGGCACCTGCCTCATCTATATCGATCGGCATTTGGTCCATGAGGTGACGAGCCCGCAGGCCTTCGAAGGGCTGCGCCTTGCCGGCCGGCGGGTCCGCGCCCCGGAGAAGACGCTCGCCGTCGTCGATCACAATGTGCCGACGACCGACCGCTCGCAAGGGATCGACGACCCCGAGAGCCGCATCCAGGTCGATCAGCTTGCCGTCAATGCGCGCGATTTCGGCATCGATTATTTCGACGCCTTGGACCGTCGCCAGGGCATCGTTCATATCATTGGCCCGGAACAGGGTTTCACCCTGCCCGGCACGACCATTGTTTGCGGCGACAGCCATACTTCGACGCACGGCGCCTTCGGCGCGCTGGCGCATGGGATCGGCACGTCCGAGGTCGAACATGTCCTTGCGACCCAGACTCTGATCCAGGCGAAAGCGAAGAACATGCGCATCAATGTCGAGGGCAAGCTCGGCGAGGGTGTGTTCGCCAAAGACATCGTGCTCGCCATCATCGGCGAGATCGGAACCGCGGGCGGCACCGGCCATGTCATCGAATATGCCGGCGAAGCGATCCGCGCCCTCTCGATGGAAGGGCGCATGACGATCTGCAACATGTCCATCGAAGGGGGAGCCCGCGCCGGGCTGATCGCGCCCGACGAAAAAACCTTTGCCTTTTTGAAGGACCGCCCGCGCGCGCCGAAGGGCGCCGCCTGGGATGCCGCGCGCCGCTATTGGGATACGCTGCACTCCGACGAGGAGGCGCAATTCGATAAGGAAATCCGGCTCGATGCCGGCAATCTGCCGCCGCTCGTCACCTGGGGCACGAGCCCTGAGGACGTGATCACCATTGCGGGTACGGTACCGCATCCCGATTCCGCGCCGACCGAGGCCAAACGCGCCTCGATCCGCCGGGCGCTCGATTACATGGGGCTCAAAGGCGGCGAGAAGATCGGCGACATTGCGATCGACCGGGTCTTCATCGGCTCCTGCACCAATGGGCGGATCGAAGATCTGAGAATTGCCGCCAAAATGGTCGCCGGCAGAAAAGTCTCGGAGCGCGTCAATGCGATGGTTGTGCCGGGTTCCGGCCTCGTCAAACAGCAGGCGGAAGCCGAGGGCCTCGACAAGATCTTCAAAGAGGCGGGCTTCGATTGGCGTGAGCCCGGCTGTTCCATGTGTCTTGCCATGAATCCGGACAAGCTCGCACCCGGCGAGCGCTGCGCCTCGACCTCGAACCGCAATTTCGAAGGCCGGCAAGGATTCAAGGGCCGCACCCATCTCGTCTCGCCGGCCATGGCGGCCGCGGCGGCAATTGCCGGCCATTTCGTCGATATTCGCAACTGGCACTGATTTATCTGAGCTTCGGATTTCGCCGAAGCGGCGGCCCGCGCTTCAGCAGCTGCGGTCAAGATGATAGCCGGAAGGGCTCACGCTCCCGCTATACCGGCAGCCGCCGGACGAGCCCTCGAACCTATAGAGGTTCGGGCCGTCTTTCCAGGTCTTGCGATAATCGCCGGTTGAGTGAGCAGCATCTTTGTCTGTCTGCCGGGCGGGTCTGGCCCTCGCATTCGCCGGCTTTGCGACGAATCCGATGCTCAAACAAATGGCGAACGCAATCAGAATGAGTCTCATGCGCCTCCCCTCTCGATGCGCGCCTCTACGCGGGGCCATTCACGATCCTAGCCGGGAAGATTGGGAAAAGAATGCGCTGCGTTTCGCCTGACCCTTAAGATCGCCGCAGCTTGCGGGCGCTTCGACAATCTTATAGGCAAGCGCAGCCGAATTGCCTGACTGAATTTTTCAGACTGAGCTAGGATTTGTCCGAGCGGCGACGCTCTCGGCAAGCCGGTGTGGCGGAATTGGCAGACGCGCACGACTCAAAATCGTGTTCCCAAAAGGAGTGTCGGTTCGACCCCGACCACCGGCACCACCCGCCCTGAGGCGATTTATTCAGACGTTGACACTGTCCACATTCATGATATTGACAGCGTCAACTTCGCGCGGAGCCGTTCGCCGAGCGAGCTCTGCGGTTTCAGAGGGAGGGAGAGTGCCATGTCAGAGAAAAAATTCTTCGTTCTGTTCGCTATTCCCGCCACGACGATGCAGGAATGGATGACGACGGTCGATGAAGCGATGCGCAAAAAGCAGAGCGAAGAAATGATGCAGGCGTGGCAGGCTTGGATGGGCGAGCACGAGAAATCCTTGCTCGACAAGGGTTTGCCGCTCGGCAAGACGAAACGCGTGACCGCGAGCGGCGTCGCTGATACGCGCAACGATCTCAACTGGTACCTGATCGTCGATGCACCGTCGCACGAGGCGGCGGGCGAGATGTTCAAGGATCATCCGTTCTTGCGCATTCCGAATTCATACATCGAGATCATGGACGCTTCGCACCGGCCAATGTAAAAACTTCATGCGGACGCCGCTTGCGCACGAGCTCTGCCGAGCGCGGGCCGGAAACATGTAAGGACCGGGCGGATCATGTTTTAGACTCCGTCCGGAACCCGATTCGGGCATTCGCATGCTGAAAATTCCGCCTCCGATCTGGGCGCTCGTCTATGTGATCCTCGCGGCGATCGTCAGCCTTTTGCTGGGCTGGCCAACGGGCCTGCGCATTATCGCGCTCGGCATTCTGCTCATCATCGCGGGCGTCGCTTTAAGCGTAACGGCGGCCGGGCTTTTCCGCCGTGAAGGCACGGAGCTCAACCCGGCCTCGCCTTCGAACCAAAAGCTTGTGACGTCCGGGCCCTTCGCCTTCAGCCGCAATCCGATGTATTCCGGCCTGATCCTCTGCGCCTTGGGCATTGCGTTTCTCGTCGGCGCCTGGCCCATGTTCCTTGTGCCGGTTGCGATTTTCGCGACCGTGAACTTCGTTCATATTCCCTTCGAGGAAGCCAAGATGCGCCGTCAGTTCGGCGGGGCTTTCGACACCTATGCGCGCAAGGTGAGGCGATGGATCTAGTTCCTCGATAGGAGCACAATCCGGCGTTGATCGCCGCGCCTCGGACGGGTAAAGGAACCCGCGAACCCATTTCCACGAAACCGAGTGTTGAGGAGTACAGCATGCGTAGGATCGGGCTCGTCCTCTTCGGGGCTTTTTCAGCCCTGGCGCTCAACCCGGCGCACGCCGACGATGCCGCCTGCAAGGGTATTGTCGATGCCATGATGGCCAATACGCAAACGCCGTATCACAGCGTCGGCACGATCACCCTGGAGGCCTCCGGCGGATCGCAGGCGCCGATCAGCAAATCGATGCCGACCGAAACGATTTTCACCGGCACCGAAATTTTCGTGAAGCTTCCGACCGGAGGCTGGCAAAACGTCCACGCTTCGCTCGACGACGTGAAACAGCGCGTGCGCAAAGCTGCGGATAGTTTCAAGGACTGCCAAAAGCTCGCCGATGAGACGGACAACGGCAAGAACCTCGCCGTCTATAGTGGGACGACGAGCAACGGGGCCAATGTCGTCAAGACGAAGATCTGGGTTGCGCCGGATCGCGGCGTTCTGATGCGCACCGAAACCGACGTGACGAGCGCCCCACAGTCGGATGGCGAGGTCCGCCGGCAGACCCTCGCCTTGCGCTACGACTACGACAACATCAAGCCGCCGGCGAACGTGCAATAATCCGCCTCTCCTCCCGCGTCGGCGCACGAAGACCCGGGGTCCGGAGCCGCATCCTTTGAGCCGGCAGCCCCTCTATCCCGGCTCTCCGCTTCGCTCCGGCCGGGAAAGCGGCTGAGGAACACGGGGAGCCTGGCCAGCTTCCCCCCACATCCCCGGACGAGCGCGCGTCAGTGCGCGCAGATCCGGGGTCCAGGAGCTACATCCATTGAGCCGGCAGCCCCTCTATCCCGGCTCTCCGCTTCGCTCCGGCCGGGAAAGCGGCTGAGGAACACGGGGAGCCTGGCCAGCTTCCCCCACATCCCCGGACAAGCACGCGTCGGCGCGCGAAGATCCGGGGTCCGGAGCTGCATCCTTTGAGCCGGCAGCCCCTCTATCCCGGCTCTCCGCTTCGCTCCGGCCGGGAAAGCGGCTGAGGAACACGGGGAGCCTGGCCTGGCCAGCTTCCCCCACATCCCCGGACGAGCGCGCCTCGGCGCGCGAAGATCCGGGGTCCAGGAGCTGCATCCTTTGAGCCGGCAGCCCCTGGATCCCGGCTCTCCGCTTCGCTCCGGCCGGGAAAGCGACCGCGCGCCTCAGCTGCCCCATTTCTCCGCCGCCTGCGCATCTTCTTCGCGCGCGCCGACCCACTCGCCCAATCCCGCGCGCGTATGTTCCCTCTTCCAGAAGGGCGCGCGGGTCTTCAAATAATCCATCAAGAATTCTGCCGCCGCGAAAGCTTCGCCGCGATGCCGGCTTGTCGTCGCAACGAGCACGATCGGCTCGCCCGGCCGGATCAGGCCGTACCTGTGAATGACGAGCACGCCGTCGAGCGGCCAGCGCCCGCAGGCTTCCTCGACCACGCGCGCAATCTCCGCCGCCGCCATGTCCGGATAATGCTCGATTTCGAGGCCGAGAAGCCTGCCTTCGTGACGGCAGAGGCCGGTGAAGGTCACGAGCGCGCCGACATCGCGGCCGGCGGTCAGGCTGGCGATCTCCGCACTGAGCTCGAAAGGCTCCTTCTGCAACCGCAGGATTCTCATCAGCCGCCCGTCATCGGTGGGAAGAAAGCGATTTCGCGCGCGCCGGCGATCCTCTCGTGCGGTTTGGCATGGCGGCGGTCGAGCGCCGCGCGGACGGTGCGGTCATCGCCGAAAGCCGCGGCATAATTTTCGCCGCGGTTTCTAAGCCAATCGATCAGCTCGGCAATCGTGGCAACGGATGCGGGGGGCGCCAGCTCTTCCTCGGCAAGCCCGACGCGCTCGCGTACCCAGGCGAAATAGAGCGCTTTCACAAATGTCTCTCGTCGATCGCATGCGCGATGCCGGCGCGCAGATAATCCCATCCAGTATAAAGGGTGAGCAAAGCCGAGATCCACAGAAGCGCGAGCCCGATATGGATCGTGCCCGGGATCAGCGGCTCGCCTGCAGGGCCGGCGATCAAAAAACCGAGAGCGACAAGCTGCAAGAAGGTTTTCCACTTCGCCACTTTGCTCACCGGCACCGAGACCTTGAGCTCGGCCAGATATTCCCGCAGGCCAGAGACCAGGATCTCACGGCATAATATGATGATCGCCGCCCAGAGCGAAAAGCTCACGATCGTGCGATCGGCAACGAGCATCAGGAGCACGGCCGAGACAAGCAATTTGTCGGCGATCGGATCGAGCATGCGGCCGAGCGAGGATTGCTGCGACCAGGCCCGCGCCAGATAGCCATCGAAGAAATCGCTGATGCCCGCCAGGATGAAAATGCCGAGCGCCACCCAGCGCATGGCAAAGATCGCCGGCCAGAAAAGACAGCCGACGACCAGAGGCACGGCGACGACCCGGCCATAGGTCAAGAGATTGGGCAAGCTGAGACGCCGGTCTGCGCCGGTGGTCGAAAGCAGCATGGCGCGAAGGAACATGAAGGGCCTGCGGCGTCAATAGCGCCGAGCGGCCTAAGCAGCAGCGCCGCCGGGAGCGGCGCGAGCGCCGTGGTTAACCGGTGAACGGGCTTCCGGCGGTTCGTCGATCGGAACGTCCACGTCCGCTCATCCTGCATTCAGTAGAGAGATCAGCGCAAAGCCGTGGGGAGAAAACCTCGGCGCGCGAGTTCACTTGCCATGATCCCGGCAACGAGCCGGTCGCCTTCGACGCTGTAATGGCCCTCGCAATTCGGTCTCGCGAAAAGATCGCAGTAGCTTTTGCCTGTCCGCGCGGACAAGAGCCCCGGACCCACGTCGAAAGTCGCTATTCCCAACGCGCCGATCCGGTCGCGCAAGCGATCATATTCGAAACTGCCGGACCTGCGCTTGTTCCTGAGGCTCACCGCATCGGGGAGCATGACCACCAACAATTTTTTGTGCCGCTGCTGCGCCAGATCCCGGAAGGATTTTACGAGCGCGAGCGTCAGCGCGAACGCCTGTGACGGATCGTTCTCGTTCAGGAACGCTGCTATCGGAAGCGGTCTGCCGCGCAGCCGCGCCAGTTCGAGCGACAGCAGCGTCCAAGTGAAAGAGAAACGCCGGACGACCGGACCATAGTCACCGCCCGGCAGGAGAGCATCCTGCGGCACGATCCGAGCCGGATCGCTATTGAGCTCGATGAACCGCGCGCGATCGAGCTGCGGCCGCGGGATCCACTTGAGCGAATTCTTCTCATCCAGAACGAAGCGGCCTTTTACTTCATGTGGCGTAATTCCGAACCCGATGAATGCACGATATTGATTGACGTTTCGCATCACGTCTTGCGCATAAATTCCGAGCAAGATCACGGGGGCGGCCTCGTCGGCGTTGCGACGGAATCGGATGAAGGCCTGATCGGTTCCATATCCGGTGACGGCATAGTTCGATATGCGGCAATGGATGAGACGCGAAAGTTGCTCGATCCATCCCTCGGTAAGAGGTACCTCATCTCCCCAGACGAAAGAATCGCCGTAGGCGGATGCGCAGGCGCGAGCGGGATCGGGAAAGTCGGGATTGTCCTTCGCCCCGCTTGCATCGTAAGGCGCCATATGCGCCAGCGAGGGCGGCGGCCAACCGAGCTCGGGATCGGGCGCCGCGGTCGCATCCCGCCAGCTCTTCTCGACCTCGTCGAGGCTCGGGTCCCACACTGCGAAGCGAAGATGCTTCAGGACAAATTGGTCATAAAGGATCGCCGCGCCCGATTCCGAAATAAGCGCCATGAGCAAGAGCATCACGCCCCACATCGCAAGATGACGGAAGCCGTGTTCCCTGCGAGATCTGGTCGCCAGGCCGGACGACCGGCCGTTTTCGGATGTCGAACTCAAACGAGATTCTCTTGCCGGGCCTCATCGCGCTGCCGCGCTTAGCAAACTATCGCATCATCTCGAGGCTCGACAATCATCCGCGGATCACCAGCCTCCGTAGCCGTAGTAGGGGCCCGGCCCGTAGCCGTATGGACCGTAATAGGGGTAGCCATATCCGTAATAGGGCTCGTCCGATGCGGCGGCCGCTGCAGCAGCACCACCGATGATCCCGCCGACGACCGCGCCGAAAGCCGCGGCTCCGGGATTGTAGCCATAGTGACGATAGGAGTGATGCGCATAGTAATGATGATGGTGCGCGACGGGGGCTGCAACCGCATTGCCCGCCAGAGCGACAGCGAGAATCCCAGCGATCCCGAGAGCCGCCGGCCTCTTCAAACGTTCAAGCAACATGGGAGTGCCTTTCTCAAGCTACTTGCAGGCTTCCGGCAATCTGCCGCGGCCCATGCATTTATCTCGGTATGCTGCGGGCGCCGCGCAAGCTTTGCCGCCACAGGTTGCCCGTCACAAGTTGTTGAGATTTGCGGCATTACGGGCAATTGCCGGAGAGACGCCCTGGTCAGCCGCCCTCGCCGTGAAAGAAATCATAGACGAGCTTGGCGGTCGTCGCATTGATCCCGGCGACTTTCTCGAGATCGGAAAGTGCCGCGCGAGAGATCGCTTTCGCCGTACCGAATGCATTGAGCAGGGCGCGTTTGCGCGCCGGGCCAATGCCGGCGATCTCGTCGAGCGGGCTCTTGGTAAAGGCCTTCTTGCGCCGCGCTCTGTGCGTGCCGATCGCGAAACGATGCGCCTCGTCGCGCAGCCGTTCGATGAAATAAAGCGCCGGATCGCGCGGCGACAATCTGAAGGGCTCCCTGCCGGGGACGAAAAAGGTCTCGCGGCCCGCATCGCGATCGAGACCTTTGGCAATCGCGACAATGGGAATGTCTTTGATGCCTAGCTCGGCGAGCACCGCGGAAGCGGCGTCGAACTGGCCCTGCCCGCCGTCGATGATGACGAGATCCGGGCGTTGCGGAAAGGCGTCGCCCATCTCGTCCTTTGCTTCTTCTTTGATGAGCCGGGTGAAGCGGCGGCGCAAGACTTCGCGCATCATCCCATAATCGTCGCCAGGCGTCAGATCTTCGTCCTTGATGTTGAAGGTGCGGTAATGCGCTTTCATGAATCCGGCGGCACCCGCGACGATCATCGCGCCGACTGCATTCGTGCCCATGATGTGGGAATTGTCGTAAACTTCTATGCGGCGCGGCGCCTCTTCGAGACCGAATGCCGAGGCGAGCGCTGCGAGAAGCTTTTCCTGGCTTGCGCCTTCCGAAAGCTTGCGCGACAGAGTCTCACGAGCGTTCTGCGCCGCGTGTTCGACAAGGTCCTTCTTCTCGCCGCGCTGCGGCACCGAAATCTCGATTCGGTGGCCCATGCGCTCGCAAAGCGCCTTCTCCAGAACTTCGCGATCTTCGATCTCATGCGAGAGCAAGATCGCACGCGGCACCGGCCGGTCGGCATAGAATTGCGCGAGGAAGGCATCGAGCACCTCGGCTTCGCCCATTGTCCTGTCAGCGCGCGGAAAATAGGCGCGATTGCCCCAATTCTGATAGGTGCGGAAGAAGAAGACTTCGATGGCGAATTGTCCGGCTTCTTCCGCTATGGCGAAAACGTCGGCCTCTTCGACGCTCTTGGGATTGATGCCTTGCGCGCCCTGGATCGCCGAGAGCGCCGCGATGCGGTCGCGCAGCCGCGCCGCGCTTTCGTAATCGAGTCTGTCGGAAGCTTCCGTCATCTCGCGCGCGAGGAGATCGCGCACCGCGCGGCTTTTCCCGGAGAGAAAGTCGCGCGCCTCACCGACGAGCTTGGCATAGTCCTGCGTGCTGATCTCGCAGGTGCAGGGCGCCGAACAACGCTTGATCTGATAGAGCAGACACGGTCGCGTGCGATTGGCGAAATATGAATCGGTGCAGGATCGTAACAGGAAGGCGCGCTCCAGCGCATTCAGCGTTCGGTTGACCGCCCATACGCTGGCGAAAGGGCCGAAATAATCTCCCTTGCGGTCGCGCGCTCCGCGGTGCTTGGCGATCTGCGGGGCCGGATGATCGCGGCCGAGGAAAATATAGGGAAACGATTTGTCGTCGCGCATCAGCACGTTGAAGCGCGGCTTCATCTGCTTGATGTAATTCGTCTCGAGCAGCAGCGCCTCGGTCTCCGTCTCGGTCGACACGAAGACCATCGACGTCGTGAGCGAGATCATCCGCGCGATGCGGCTTGTGTGTCCGCCCGAGCGCAGATAGCTCGCCACGCGTTTGCGCAAGCTCCTCGCCTTGCCGACGTAGAGCACCTCGCCGTCGGCGCCGATCATGCGGTAGACGCCGGGGCCCAGAGGCGCATGCCGCCAATGGGCCTTGATCGCCTCGACGCCGCGCTTGAACGAGGGCACGATATCGGCGTCGAATTGGGTTTCGCTCAGGTCTATTTCCCCCTCGTCGAGCGGCGCGGGGTCCGGCTTTTCGGGCGTTCCTGTCATTTGCTGCTGATTTAAGCGCCTGGCCCTTTTGGGGAAAGGCCCGCTTGCGAGGACCGCTCGAGGGGCCGGCAAATTTGCCGCGCTTTTGTCCTCTCTGGACCTTGGGGGCGAAATCGGGTTAGTTCTTGGCCTCCGCTGTTGGGGGCGGGTTATCAACGAGGCGACATGAACCGAGACCTCGGTGCTCTAGCGCTTGCCCGCATTCCGACCGGCCGGACATCCGCCTCGGCCAAGCGCGCTTGGTCCCTGGCCGCCCTTTTCCTCGCGTGCGGCGTTCTTTCCGGCTGCGTGGACCAGAACGTGGCGCAAGCGCCCGATCCCTCGACGCCCCCCTCGACGAATATTGCAAGGCGCGCGGGCATAAGCCCCGCGGGAGCCACGGTCGCAGTTGCAAGCTTCACCGGCGCTCCAGACCCGATCGATGATCGTTTCACGCCGCTCTTTGCCGATGCCGCCAAGCGCAGCGACATCTCGATTGCCGATGCCGACAAGGCGAATTATCTCGTGCGCGGCTACCTCGACGCGCAGCCGGAGGGCGATGCGACGTCGGTGTCGTTCGTTCTCGATGTCTTCGATTCGACGAAGCACCGTACGCAAAGGGTCGAGGACCAGATCCTCGTCAAGGGGCAGGCGGCCGATCCATGGTCGCTCGTCGATGATTCGGTTCTTGCCGCAGTGGCGGCCAAGAGCGCCGATGATCTCGCCGCCGTCATGACCAATACGCCGGAGGCCATAGCTGCTGCCGCTCCGCCCTCGGATGGGCACAATGTCGCCTCAGAAGGCGGCCAAACGGTCGTTGCCGCAACGCCCCCGGCACCTCCGCCCCCCTCGCCGCCGCAAAGCGGCCTCGGATACGCAGACCTGCGTTAGCCGGTTTCACCCTGTCGCAGAATCTGACTTCGGCCCCGGCCGGAGCCAAAAAATGTAACCTGAAGGAACGCACATGAAATTTTCTTCGATTGCCATTCCGCTCACGCTGATCGGTTTCATCACGCTCTCGACGGCCGCCCTCGCCGGCCCGACGGGTGATTGGCGGGTCGCAGACGGCACCGCCACGATCCGCATTCATAAATGCGGCCCCGGACTCTGCGGCGTCGTCGCCGCGACGGCCTCCGCACCGGGCAAAGACGTGCGCAATCCCGATCCGCGCAAGCGCAACCGGTCGGTGATCGGCCTCGAAGTGCTCATCAATCTGCGCCCGGCGGGTCCGAATTCGTGGGCGGGAACGAGCTACAATGCCAACGACGGACAATATTACAGCGTGCGTCTTTCCGTCGTCGACGAGTCGGATCTCAAGGTCGAAGGTTGCGCGCCGGGTGGCGGCGCTTGCGGCAGCGAGACCTGGACGCGGGTGCAGTGAAAACTGCACCTGTTGCCGCCGGCGCGGCTAGCGGGCATAGTCGCGGCCGTTGATGAATCATCGGTCGCAATGAAGATTCTCGCCGGCAATTCCAATCGCGCTCTGACAGCGGAGATCGCCGCCTATATCGGCGTGCCCCTGACCAAGTGTCAGGTGCGCCGTTTCGCCGATATGGAAGTCTTCGTCGAGATCCAGGAGAACGTGCGCGGACAGGATACGTTCGTCGTCCAATCGACCTCCTTTCCGGCGAACGATCACTTGATGGAGATGCTGATCATGATCGATGCGCTGCGGCGCGCATCGGCGCGGCGCATCACTGCCGTGATCCCCTATTTCGGCTATGCGCGACAGGACCGCAAAGCCGGACCGCGCACACCGATCTCGGCGAAGCTTGTCGCCAACATGATCACGCGCGCGGGCGCCGACCGGGTTCTCACCGTCGATCTCCACGCCGGGCAGATCCAGGGCTTCTTCGACATTCCGACCGACAATCTCTTCGCCGCACCGGTGATGGTGCGCGACATCAAGGAACGCAGCGATCTGCAAAATCTGATGGTCGTCTCTCCCGATGTCGGCGGCGTGGTGCGCGCTCGCGCGCTCGCCAAGCGCATCGACGCGCCGCTCGCGATCGTGGACAAGAGGCGCGAACGGGCGGGCGAATCGGAAGTGATGAACGTCATCGGCGAGGTCACCGGCAAGACCTGCGTGCTCGTCGACGACATCGTCGATTCCGGCGGCACGCTCTGCAACGCGGCCGACGCCCTGATCCGCGAAGGCGCTGCCGAGGTTCATGGCTATATCACCCATGGCGTGCTCTCCGGCGGGGCGATCGCCCGCATCGCGGTCTCGCAATTGAAGGAGCTCGTGGTTACCGACACGATCGCCCCGACCGAGGCGGTCAACGCCGCGCGCAACATCCGCGTCTTGCCGATCGCGACCTTGATCGGCGAGGCAATTGCGCGCACCGCAAAGGAAGAGAGCGTCTCGAGCCTGTTCGACTGAGTTTCGGCCGATCCGGCTGGTCCTTGACTTAACCATTCGAAATGGGGGAGTTTCCCCGCCTGTTTCCAGCGCTCTTGGCTTCATGCGCAGCTACCTCGATTTCGAAAAGCCGGTCGCCGATCTCGACACCAGGGTCGAGGAACTGCGTGCGCTTGCGGCCGATGGCGATCCCACATCGAGCGAAGAGCTGACCCGCGCCGAGATCCGGGCCGAAAGAGCGCTCGCCGAGCTCTATGCCGCGCTGACCCCCTGGCAGAAGACGCTCGTCGCCCGCCATCCGCAGCGCCCGCATTTCAGCGATTTCATCGCCGGGCTCGTCACCGATTTTACGCCGCTCTCGGGCGACCGGCTGTTCGGCGAAGATGCCGCAATCGTCGGCGGCTTCGCGCGCTTTCGCGGCTCGCCCGTCTGCATCATCGGCCAGGAAAAAGGGGCTGACACGGAGGCGCGGCTCAAACATAATTTCGGCATGGCGCGCCCGGAAGGCTATCGCAAGGCCGTGCGCCTCATGGAACTCGCCGATCATTTCTCGCTGCCGGTGATCTCGCTCGTCGATACGGCCGGCGCCTTTCCGGGCGTCGATGCTGAAGAGCGCGGCCAAGCCGAGGCGATCGCCCGCTCGACCGAGAAGTCGCTGTCGCTCGGCGTCGCCAATGTGGCAGTGATCATCGGCGAAGGCGGTTCGGGCGGCGCGATTGCTATTGCGACCTGCAACCGCGTGCTGATGCTCGAACATGCGATTTACACCGTCGCTTCGCCGGAGGCTTCGGCCTCGATCCTCTGGCGCGATTCGAGCAAGGCGCAAGAAGCGGCGACCAACATGAAGATCACCGCGCAAGACCTTTTAAGGTTCGGGCTGATCGATGCGATCGTGCAAGAGCCGATCGGGGGCGCGCACCGCGACCCTAAGGCGGCGATCATGATGACGGGCGAGGCGATCGCCTCGGCGCTCGAACAGCTCGGCAACATGTCGCCCGAAGCGATCCGCGAATCGCGCGCCGACAAGTTCATGGCCATGGGGCGCAAGATTTAAAGCGCCCCGTTTGCGATCGCGCGGCCCCCCGCTTGCGGGAGAAGGAAGCATCTTCTTAATGCCGGAAGTGCCGCACGCCCGTGAACACCATTGCGAGGCCAGCTTCGTTTGCCGCGCGGATCACGTCCTCGTCGCGCAACGAGCCGCCGGGCTGAATCACCGCCGTCGCGCCCGCTTCGGCCGCCGCCAAGAGTCCGTCCGGGAACGGAAAGAACGCATCGGAAGCAACGACCGAGCCCTTCGCGAGGCTCTCGGTGAGACCGGCGGCACGCGCCGCCTCTTCCGCCTTTTGCGCGGCGATGCGGGAAGAATCGACGCGGCTCATCTGGCCGGCGCCGATGCCGACCGTGGCGCCGTCCTTGGCGTAGACGATCGCGTTCGATTTCACGTATTTCGCCACGCGGAAGGCGAATTCGAGGTCGGCGCGCTCCTCTGCGGTCGGCGCGCGCGCGGTGACGACGCGCAGATCCATATCGTCGACGACGGCATTGTCGCGGCTCTGTACGAGAAAGCCGCCGCCGACAGATCGAAAGGTGAGCTCGTCGCGCCGCGGATCAGGCAGACCGCCGGTCACGAGTAGGCGCAGATTCTGCTTAGCCGCGATGATCCCGATCGCCGCCTCATCCGCCTCCGGCGCAATGATCACTTCGGTGAAGATTTTGACGATCTCTTGTGCCGTCTCCGCATCGAGCTTTCGATTGACCGCGACAATGCCGCCATAGGCGGAGACGGGATCGCAGCGCAAAGCCAAGCGATAGGCGTCGGCGAGCGTTGCTGCCTGCGCGACGCCGCACGGATTGGCATGTTTGATGATCGCGACGGCCGCATGCCGCGCCGGATCGAATTCGGACACGAGATCGAAAGCGGCATCCGTATCCCCGACGTTATTGTAGGAGAGCTGCTTGCCTTGCAACTGCCGGGCGCTTGCAATGCCGGGCCCGCGTTCGGGCAAAGCATAGAAAGCCGCGCTCTGATGCGGATTTTCGCCATAGCGCAAAGTCTCGATCCGGCGGCCGGCGAATGCGCGATAGGAAGGCGCCTGCTCGCCGATCTCTGCCGCGAGCCAGTTGGAAATGCCGGCGTCATAAGCGGCAGTGCGCGCATAGGCCTTTTGCGCAAGGGCGCGGCGGAATGCAAGGCGCGTCGCGCCATTGTGCTCGGAGAGTTCGGCGAGCAGCAACCCATAATCCTCGGGCTCGACGACCACCGCGACACTGTCGAAATTCTTCGCGGCGCCGCGGATCATGGCAGGGCCGCCAATGTCGATATTCTCGACGCATTCGGCGAAATCGGCGCCCTGCGCCAAAGTTTCCTCGAAAGGATAGAGATTGACGACGAGAAGATCGATCGGCGCAATCCCATGCGCGAGCATGGCGGCTTCATGTTCCGGATTCTCGCGCACGGCAAGCAAGCCGCCGTGCACTTTCGGGTGCAGCGTCTTGACTCGCCCGTCCATCATTTCCGGAAAACCGGTGAGGTCCGAAATGTCCTTCGCTTCGATGCCCGCCGCAATCAAGGCACGGCGCGTGCCGCCGGTCGAGACGATCTCTATGCTGCGCTCGGCGAGTGCGCGGGCGAAGGGCTCAAGCCCTTCCTTGTGCGAGACTGAGATGAGCGCGCGATGGATGGGGCGAAGTTTTGGCATGGGGAAGCTTCTATCGCAAGCGGCGTCCGGGAGGAACCCGGGGCCGACATCGCGAGGAGCAACCCTGAGAGTTCGGGTTCCCACTCGCGCTCGCGCGTCTAGGGTGCCGCAGTCAATATGCTTCCGTTATGGCCGACGATTTCGGCCTCGATCAGCCGCCCCGGGACGGCAGAGCCGACCCGCACTTTGGTAAAATCCCCCGCGCGCGCGATGCCGCCGCGCTCCGTCAGCAGCAGGAGCCTTTTGCCGACTTGCGCCGCCAGGTGCCGGGCAAGCGCCGCGCTGCCTTTTTGCCGCAGCCGCTTGGCACGGTCTGCTATGGTGGGCGCTGCGACTTGCGGCATCTGCGCCGCGGGCGTGCCGGGCCGCGTCGAGAAGGGAAAGACGTGCAGATGAGTCAAGCCGCAATCGTCGACGAGCCTCAGCGTATTTTTAAACATCGCCTCGCTCTCGGTGGGAAAGCCGGCGATCAGATCCGCGCCGAAAACGACGTCGGGCCTCAACCGCCGGATCTCGGCGCAGAAACGGATCGCGTCCTTGCGGTTGTGGCGGCGCTTCATCCGCTTCAGGATCAGATCGTCGCCGGATTGAAGCGAGAGATGAAGATGCGGCATCAGCCGCGCCTCATCTGCCATTGCACCGAGAAGATCGGCATCGGCCTCGATACAATCGATCGAGGAAAGGCGCAGACGCGCCAGCGAAGGTGCGGCCTTCAAAATCTGTTTGACGAGCCGGCCGAGGCTCGGCGCACCTTCGAGATCGCGCCCGTAAGCCGTGAGATCGACGCCCGTCAGCACGATCTCGCGCGCGCCTTCTTCGAGACATGTCTCGACCGCGGCCAGCACGTCTTTCAGCGGCATTGAGCGCGAGCCTCCGCGCCCGTATGGAATGATGCAGAACGTGCAGCGATGATCGCAGCCGTTCTGGATCGCAAGGAAGACGCGCGTACGGTTTTCGACGCTGCCGACGGCGGACGGCGCCGGGGGGCGCGCAAAAATATCGCCGACCGAAACGCGCGCCCCCTCGCCGAAGGGCTGCATCTTCTCGCCGTTGCCGAGGACGCGCGCAACTTCCGGCATGGCGGCGAAAGCCTCAGGATCGATTTGCGCGGCGCAGCCGGTGACGATGATCTCGCGCTCCGGCGCCTCCCGTTTGAGGCGGCGGATCGTCTGGCGCGCCTCGCGTACCGCCGCATTCGTCACCGCGCATGTATTGACGATGACGAGATTGTCGCGCCCCGCCGCAAGCGCAGCGCGGCGCATCGCCTCGCCTTCGACGAGGTTCAATCGGCAGCCGAAATTGACAACGGCACTCACGCGGCTTCGCCCTCGAACAGGAGCGGATCGAGCGCGCGCTCGAATTCATATTCGACCGGCCCGCTCAAGGTCACATGATCGTCGGGGCGCCAGGAAACCTCGAGCTCCCCGCCCGGCAGGCTTACTTGAGCCTCGCGTTCCGTCAGGTTTCTGTTTGCGGCGGCGACAAGCGCTGCGCAGGCGGCGGAGCCGCAAGCTCGTGTCAAGCCGGCGCCGCGCTCCCAGACGCGCAGCCGGATGTGACCTCGATCGATGATCTCGGCGAGCGAAATATTGGCCCGCTCGGGAAATAACGGGTCGCGTTCGAGCCCGGGGCCGATTGCGCCGAGATCATAGGCCTTGAGATCCGCGACGATAAAGATCGCGTGCGGATTGCCCATGTTCACCGCGGCGGCGCTCGCCGGAACCCCGCCGAGATCGAGGGGAATAGCCTGCGTGTCTTCGATGGGCCTTGCCAGTGGAATATCGGCCCATCCGAAGAGCGGCCGGCCCATATCGACCGCGAATCGCCATTCGCTTTCGCGCCGGCACGCGATGAGGCCCGCTCGCGTCTCGATCTGGATCTCGTGCGCATTCGTGCCGCGCATGAGGCTCCAGGCGACGCAACGCGCGCCATTGCCGCAAGCACCTGATTCGCTGCCGTCGGCATTGAAGATCCTGACGAAGGCCGCGGTCCCCGGCCTCTGCGGCGCCTCGAGGGCCATGAGCTGGTCGAAGGCGAGCCCTTCGCCGCGGCCGATCGCCACGACCAGTTCCGGCGTCAGGGCAAAGGCGCTGTCGCGCAGATCGAGGATCACGATCTCGTTGCCGAGACCGTTCATCTTGATGACCGAGCGCGAGGCGAGAGGATGCATGTGTTCATCTTGGGTTCGAACTTCGAGCTTCATATAGGAAAACGTCGCATGCGCAGCTAAGATTCTGCGATGTTTGCGCCTGGCCGGAGCGGCACTCGCGGGGGTCTGCGCGTGAGGGAGGGACTTCATGAAATCGGGGCCGATCGCAAGCTTCGCCTTGGCCGTATGCCTCGTTTGCCTGGCGGGCTTAGCGAGCGCGCAGGACCAGCCGAGCCAGCCGGCCCCGAATACCCCTGCGACTTCGCCGGCGCCAAGCACGCCGGCACCAAAGGCGCCCGTGCCGACCACGCCGGGGGCGCCCTCGACGCCGGCTCCGGCACCCCCGATTGCGGCTCCCGCGCCCTCGAACGGCGGCGAATCCGGCGCTCCAGGCATACCGTCGAGCGGCGCAAGCACCGAATCGGTCGATATCGCATCGCGCCCGGCGGCGATCCTCTCCGGCAAAGCCAAGTGGGACGACGGGTTCACCGCCATCAAGGCGTCGATCGGCAAGATAGAGGCCGCTCTGACGGCGGCCGGGCTAAAGCCGGCCGGCTCGCCTCTTACCGTCTTCACCGCGACGGACGACAATGGATTTTCCTACGAGGCGATGGTGCCATTGGCCGAAAAACCCGCCGGAAAGGATCAACTTACGGACGACGTGAAGCTCGGCGCCTCGCCTTCCGGCAAGGCGATTAAATTTCAACACCGCGGCCCCTATGACGACATCGATTCGACCTACGACCTCATTACTGCCTATCTGGATGAGAAAGACCTCGAGGCGAGGGATTTCTTTATCGAGGAATATTTGACGGATTTGTCGAGCTCGGAGGATCCAAATCTGGCCGTCGATATCTATGTCTTTGTCAAGTAAGGGCCCCGGTTTCGCCGGACGGCTCAGGATTGGGAGAGAGGGCGATTGACCCACGACCACTCAGCTGACGGTTTCGTCCATCCGCATGTCTTCCTCGGCGCCGACCATGAAGGCAACGAGCGGCGCAGCCTGCTCGTCGTCGCCCTGACTGCTGCGATGATGGTCGCCGAGATCATCGGCGGCGCGATCTTCGGTTCGGTCGCGCTGATCGCCGACGGCTTGCATATGTCGACCCATGCTGCCGCGCTCGGGGTCACGGCGCTTGCCTATGTTCTGGCGCGCCGGCATGTGAACGATCCGCGCTTCGCCTTCGGGACCGGCAAGTTTGGCGACCTCGCCGCTTTCGCCAGCGGCTTGGCGCTTGCCATGGTCGCTCTCCTCATTGCCTATGAGAGCATCAGCCGGCTCATCCATCCGCACGCGATCGCCTATAACGAGGCTTTGGCCATCGCCGGCCTGGGCCTCTGTGTCAATCTGGCGAGCGCCTGGCTGCTCGGCGCCGGTCCTCACGAGCACCACCATCACCATCACCATGGACATGACCATCATGAGCATGATCACCATGAGCATGATCACCATGATCATTCCGGTCACGCTCACGCCCAGTCCGACGCGGACCACAATATGCGGGCGGCTTATGTTCATGTGCTCGCCGATGCGGCGACTTCGCTGCTCGTCATCGCCGGCCTGCTCATGGCGCGAATCTTCGGATTCGTCTGGATGGATCCTGTCGTCGGTCTCATCGGCGTCTGCGTGATTTTGAGCTGGGCCTTTGGATTGCTGCGCGATTCGGGCAGCGTTCTGCTCGACGTGACGCCCGACGACCAGCTCTGCGCGACGATAAAGAGGCGGCTGGAGACGGAGGGCGATTTCGTTTCAGATCTTCACCTCTGGCGGCTTGGCCCCGGTCATAAGGCGGCCGTCATTTCAATCGTCAGTGACCATCCGAAGCCGCCGGAGGAGCATAAGGCGAGGATCGCCGATTTGCCGGGCTTGAGTCATGTGACCATCGAGGTTCACCCCTGCCCCGGCGCGCGATGATCTTGCGCGATTCCGCGGGACAAGAATAATTGGCGTCCCATGTCCTGGCGTGATCTATGGTACGGCGAGCATGCACTTTACGTGAACAGCCGACATCGTGCGCTCTATTATGCCGACGTCGGCAAGGATATCGCGACGCTCATCCCTTCGACCGACGCCGAGATCCTCGATTATTGCTGCGGCGAAGCGCTGGCCGCCGATTTCCTCGCCGAGAAATGCGGACGGCTTTATCTCTACGACCCGATCCCGAAGATCGAGGCATCGCTGCGCGCCCGCTATAAGGCAAATCCAAAGATCGATGTGCTCGACAAGGCGACGCTCGAAGCTTTGCCCGATTCGAGCCTCGACATGATGATCCTGAACTCGGTTTTGCAATATTTGAGCAGAGACGAATGCAGCGCGCTCATCTGTTTTGCGGCCGCCAAACTGAAGCTCGGCGGACGGCTGATCGTCGCCGATATCATTCCGCCGCATGTCGATGCCTTGTCGGATTCCTGGGCGCTCGTCGAATTTGCCTATCGAGGCGGATTTCTCTTGGCGGCGCTGCGCGGGCTTGCCGCCACCTTTTTCGCGAAATATCGCCGGATGCACGGCAATCGGGGGCTCACCACTTTCGCCATTCCCGAAGTGCAGCGGCTGCTCTCGACGCGCGGCTTCGAGGCGCGCCGGATCGAGCGCAACATCGGCCACAATCAGGCGCGTATGACGTTCATTGCGAAGAGGGTGTGAGGCGGCGGCCGCCGGCTGTTTCTAGCCGGCCTAGCTCCGCAGTTTCAGGAGAACAAAAGCCGCGAAAGCGCGGCGATCCGCGACAGGAACGTTACCGAAGTTTTTGATTACGGTGCCGACAGCGGCATGCAAAAGCAGTACTTCGGACTTCGTAGTCTTGAAGTGCGGATCATAATCCGCCGAATGTCTTTTGGATTGCATTGTGACGAACATATTCGCAAAATTCCGAATGTCTTGGGGAAACTGCGAGATAACAGCGATATTGCTACATTGCGATTTTGCAAAATTATGTTCTAGCGCCCTGTATACCTGCCTCCACGCGGGGCTGCCTCGTATATCGTTACTTGCGCCTATAACGAGATCTGCGCAGCATTTAGCCAATGCATGAAACAGCGCGTAATAAACAGAGCTAAGAGCCCGTTTTAAATCGGCTTGCTTTGGCCTGTTCGGATGTCGCTTTACGAGGTATTCCGCGCAGGAAAGAAGATCGCCTGAATTCACTGATGTAAATGCTCTGAATCTGCTTTGCTCATCATCCGCACCAATGGAAACGAGTACTCGTTTACCTCGGCCAATTTTTCGCGGATTCGGGTCGCCAGCCCGGGGAGAATTGTTTTTCCTACGTCCGGGAGCCGAGCTGCGTCACTGAGAACGATGTCGATCGAGATTATGTCTTGGTCGTCGAAATCTTCGCCGCGTTCCACGGAGACACTTTCGATCTCGCTCTCTTGCATTCCGATCTTTCGCACAAAGGCGGGCTGCTCGAATAGCTCGCGAACCGTTTGCTCGATAAGCTCAAAAAGTTGCCGGTCAGAAAGTAACTTATTGCTCGCCATAACATGTAGTGTATCAAATCGGACTCTTGTTGAGAATCCCCCTGATCATACTATTCTTAGCCTTGGGGTTTCTGTCCCGGCTGTCCACCGTTCACGCCAATTCCGCCGCCAGCCGGCGCATGAAGGCGATGCCCGCTTCGAGCTGCGCGATCTCGATATATTCATCCGGCTGATGCGCCTGGTCGATGGAGCCGGGTCCGCACAGAACGGCGGGAATTTGCGCCTTCTGGAACTGCCCGGCTTCGCTCGCAAAAGAGACCGTCACCGTGCGGTCCGATTGCACGATTTTCAGGGCCAATTCTTCGGCGCGAGAGCCAGGCATTGGCGCAAGGCCGGGCGTTTCCGTCTCAGTCTGCGTCTCGATTGAGAGCTTCGGGCCGGCCATGGCGGCCGCCAGCGCGTTCAGTCGCACGCGCGCGATGTCCTGCGCCACGCCGGGAAGGCCGCGGAATTCCCACTGGAAGAGGCAATGTTTGGCGAGGATATTACGCGCCTCGCCGCCGCGGATGATGCCGACGTGGACCGTCGAAAAAGGCGGGTCGAAGCGCAGATCGCGCACGGCCTTGAGATCTTCGCCGAATTGATAGAGATCGGCGACGAGTTTGCAGGCCGCCTCGACCGCGCTCGCACCCAAGTGCGGCTTGGCGGAATGGGCTTCGTAACCTTCGATCTTCGTCACATAGGTGGTGATGCTCTTGTGCGCATCGGCCACCTGCATGGACGTCGGCTCGCCGACGATGGCCGCGCCCGGGCGCGGCAAATCGTGGCCGAAACGAGCGATCGTATCGAGCCCGCCACGGCAGCCGACCTCCTCGTCATAGCTCAGCATGATGTGGATCGGCCGGCTTAGCCCAGCCTTCTGAAACTCGGGAATCATGGCAAGGCAAATGGCGTCGAAGCCCTTCATGTCGCAGGCGCCCCGCCCATAGACGCGCCCATCCGCGCGGCGCAGGCCGAACGGATTGCTGGTCCAGATCTGGCCCGCGACGGGGACGACATCCGTATGGCCCGAGAGGATCACGCCACCATCGACCTTTGGACCGATGGTCGCAAAGAGCGCCGCCTTGTCACCCTGCGCATTCGGCACTTTGACGTAATCGACGCCGAGTTCGGCAAGATAGGTTTCGACTTCCGCGGTGAGGCCGAGATTGGATTTCGAGCTTTCGGTGTCGAAAGCGATGAGCCGCTCGAGTATTGCCAGAGTCGCCGCGAGCCTGTCTTCCGCGCTGAATTTCATGGGACTAGTTCAGCACGCGCGCGACATAGGGCGAATCGAGCGAAAAGACCGGGATTTCCGCCTCGAACACGTCGCCCTTCTCGTTCACCATCCGATAAGTGCCCGTCATGATGCCGGAGGGAGTGGAAAGCGGGCAGCCGGACGTATAGCGAAACCGCTCGCCGGGCTTGAGGACCGGCTGTTCGCCTACAACGCCGGGACCGTGCACCTCTTCGAGCCGGCCATTGGCGTCGGTAATCTTCCAATGCCGCGCCGTCAGTTGGACGGTCAAGGCACCGCAATTGGCGATCTCGACCGTATAGGCCCAGAAATAGCTCGCTTCGTCGCAGTCCGAGCGTTCCGGAACGAATTCGGGCGTAACGGTAATTTCGATGCCCCGTGTGACGCGGCTATACATGGCAGTTCCATTCCAATTCTCGGGCGAGAATATCACCGGCCGACTGGTGGCGCAAAAGTCCTCGCCTGGCTCCTCGCAGTCCGCGACCTGCGACATTGGCGCCCACCGCCTTGCGCGGCGGCGGCGGGCCAGCCGCTCGGCAGTGAAGATTTCAAGCTATGATGATCGCGCCAGGAAATCATAAAGAGCAGCAATGAAAGAAGCCCAGCGCTTGCCCCTGCGGGTCTATTACGAAGACACGGATTTCTCCGGCTTCGTGCAACATGTCGCCTACCTGCGTTTTTTCGAGCGCGGCCGCACCGAGTTTCTACGCGCCAAAGGCATCAACCAATCCGAGCTTTTGGCCGATGAAGGGCTCGTTTTCGTCGTGCGCCGGATGAGCATCGATTACTTGCGCCCGGCGCGAATGGACGATGTGCTTATTGTCGAGACCGCCGTCGCCAGGCTGGGCGGCGCTTCCATCGAAATGGCGCAGAGAATCTTGCGCGCCGAAGAGGAGGTCGCGACGGCACACGTCCGCGTTGCGGCGGTGGCCGAAGGTCGCGCGCGGCGGCTTCCTGTGCACATCCAGGCGCGGTTCGGGCAAACATAGTGCAGATCCGCGCTCGCGCCCCCGGCACCCTTTCGGGCTCTATCGCGGATGTCCAAGGCATCGGCCTTGCAGAGCGGTCCGGAGCGCCCGTAAACCCGGTATTAACCTTGGGAATGGCTCAAATCATTTGGTGGTATTTGAGCAACGGACCGCAGGGAAAAGCCCAAGAAATGACCGAATTGCAGGTGAGGAGAAGTCAAATCATCGGTTTGATCCCGAGTTCTGAGATTTTCCCGAATTTCGCATATGGCGGGGTGACGGCGGCTCGGTTCACCGGCGAACGGCGGTTTGGCGGCATCGGCGCGCATTTTTGCCCCGCACCGCCGCTTTGCAAGGACGATTGATATGAATCCTGCCGATATTGCCACTTCCGCCATGGCCTCGCCGGCCGGGGAAGTCTCGCTCTGGAGCATGTTTCTCTCGGCGCATATCGTCGTCAAAATCGTCATGCTGGGCCTGCTCGGCGCCTCGGTCTGGTGCTGGGCCATCATCATCAACAAGGCCATGCTGTTTTCCAAAGTGCAGAAGGCCACCGACCGGTTCGAACAGGCCTTCTGGTCCGGCAATTCGCTCGAGGAGCTTTATGCGACCCTCTCCTCGCGTCCGACGAGCGGCATGGCGAGCCTTTTCGTCGCGGCGATGCACGAATGGAAACGTTCGGTCCAGACGGCGGCGAGTTCCTTCATGGGGCTTCAGACACGCATCGAGAAAGTGCTCGATGTGACGATCGCGCGCGAGGTGGAGAAGCTCGAATCGCATTTGCTCGTGCTCGCGACGGTGGCTTCCGCGGGGCCGTTCGTCGGCCTCTTCGGCACGGTCTGGGGCATCATGACCTCGTTCCGCTCGATCGCCGCTTCGAAGAATACCTCGCTCGCAGTCGTCGCGCCGGGCATCGCAGAAGCTTTGTTTGCCACCGCGCTCGGCCTTTTCGCCGCGATCCCCGCGCTCATCGCCTATAACAAGCTCCAAGGGGACGTCGCGAAGAAACAGGCGCAGCTCGAAGGTTTTGCCGATGAGTTTTCCGCGATCTTGTCGCGCCAAATCGATCAGCATGGCGCGCGCGATCGCGCAGCTTAGAATGGGATGCGCAAAAGTGGACACCGTTTTTGCGCAAATCGCGCTCTAAGTCTTTAGAATCGATCACATTCATGCTTTTGGATCGATCCGATCCAAAAGCATCGTGATCCAGAGGGGCGGCATCTCTCGCCACAGAATGGATGCCGTGCCAGGGGAGACTGATATGGGGTTGAGCACTACGCAGACGCACGCCGGCGGCAGGCATCGGCGCGGCGTGCCTCGCTACAAGGCGATGGCGGAGATCAACATGACGCCGTTCATCGACGTCATGCTCGTCCTGCTGATCATCTTCATGGTCGCAGCACCTCTGCTTGCGACCGGCGTGCCGATCGATCTGCCGCACACGAAGGCATCCGCGCTCAATATCGAGCAGAAGCCCTTGTCGGTCGCCGTAGACGACAAAGGCGCCATCTTCCTGATGGATCAGCCGATACAGGTCGATCAGCTCGCCGACAAGCTGAAGGATGCCGCGCATGACGGATTCGACCAGCGCATCTATGTGCGCGGCGACAATCAAGTGAGTTACGGCCGGATCGCCGAGGTCATGTCGATCATCACCAATGCCGGCTACAAGAAGGTCGCCCTGGTTACGCAGCCGAACAAGAATTGAGTTTCGATGGACGCATCGGGAAAGCCCGGTTTCATCGCTTCGGGCGCCGCGCACGCGGCCTTGCTCGTATTGGCTCTTGTATCTTTTTCGCGCAGCCCGAAATTCGAAGACGCGCCTGAGACGATTCCGGTCGACCTCGTGAACCTGCAAGACGTCAATCAGATCATGCATGGCGACAAGTCGGCCAAGCAGGTTCAGCCCAAGCAGCGCGCCGACAAGGTCGCCGAAACCGTCGAACAAAAACCGAAACCGCCCATCGCCGAAGCCAAGCGCGACGTGCCGACGCCGCCTCCGCCTTTGAAGCGCATCGAGGATCCGGGCGAGGCCGACAAGATCCAGCCGGATAAGCCCGCCAAGGCTGCCGCCGTGCCCCCTCCGCCGCAGAAATCGGTGCCGCTTCCCCCGATTGAGGATCGTGAGGCGGAGGCCGTTTCGCCCAGCCCGAAGCCGCAAGTCTCGAAAGAGCCGAAAAAGGAAACCGAGCAAAAGAAGGAAGCCAAAAAGGTCGAACCCAAGTTCAAAGCCGACGAGATCGCCAAGCTCCTTGCCGATGCGCACGATCCCGCCTCGGCCAAGCCCAAATCGGGCGACGACACCAAGGATCCGGACCGCAAATTCAGCGCCGACGATATTGCGCGTTTGCTGAGCCATGAGGCGCCGCAACGGCGTGCCGCGAGCGCCAAGGAACTTCAGCAGGTCGCTTCGCTCGGCTCGCCGACGGCGAGTGCGGAGAAGATGTCGCCCTCGCTGATGGCGCAGATGGAAGGCTGGTTCGAGGATCATTTCCGCGGCTGCTGGGTGCAGCCGATCACTCTGCCGCAAGGGCAGAGATATGTGCCGGAGATCCGCGTGCCGCTCAACGTCGACGGTTCGCTCGCCTCCGATCCGGTGCTGATGAATCCCCCCGACGATCCGGCTTGGCGGCCGCTCGCCGAAAGCGCCATGCGTGCCGTGCATGAGTGCGATCCGCTTCCGGTTCCCGACATATTCAAGCCTTATTACGATCAATGGAGAGACCGGATTGTTCGGTTCAATGACGAGGACATGTGATCCTCGGCGCATAGCGGGCGTCCGCTTCGCACTCCTCGTGAATGTGGAATCAATCGAATAGGCGGACTTTGACCATGCTTCCATCCATTACCCGGCGTTCGGCCTCCGGGCTCATTCTCGGATTGGCCTCGGGTCTTGCGACTTCCAAACTCGCATTCGGACAAGACAACAAATATTTCAACGTCACTCCCGGCGGAGCGTTCAAGCCGATTCCGGTCGCGGTCACTCCGTTCGACGGCGACAATGGCGCCGCGATCTCCGGCATCATCAGCAATAATTTCAGCCGCTCGGTGTTTCTGGCTCCGGTCGATCCGAACACGTTTCCCGAACACATCACCAACCCGGACCAGGCACCGCAATTCGACTCGTGGAAATCGGCGAACGCCCAATTTGTCGTCACCGGTCGCAGCGCGCCGGGCGCCGACGGAAGGCTGCAGACGCAGTTTCGTCTCTGGGAAGTGGCAAGCGGCACTCAGGCGGCCGGCCAGCAGTACGTGACGGATCCCAATAATGCGCGGCGCGTCGCGCATATCATTTCGGACGCGATCTTTTCGCGGATCACCGGAGAAAAGGGATTTTTCGACACGCGCGTCGTCTTTGTCGACGAGACGGGGCCGGCGGAACGGCGCCGCAAAAGGCTCGCCATCATGGATCAGGACGGCGCCAATGTGCGCTATCTCACGAGCGGCGACGATCTCGTCGTCACGCCGCGCTTCTCGCCCTCCTCGCAGGACATCACCTACATGTCCTTCGGTGTGGCGGAAGATCCCAAGGTCCTGCTGCTCAACATCGAAACCGGACAGCGCGAGATCGTCGGCAATTTTCCCGGAATGACTTTTGCGCCGCGGTTCTCGCCCGACGGACAGAAGATCATCATGTCGCTCGAGGAAAACGGCATTTCCAATCTTTACGAAATGGACATCCGCTCGCGGGCGACGACGCGGCTGTCGCAATCCTCGGCCATCGACACGTCGCCTTCGTTTTCGCCGGACGGTTCGCAGATCGTCTTCGATTCGGATCGCGGCGGCAGCCAGCAGCTCTATGTGATGCCCGCTTCGGGCGGCAATGCGCAGCGCATTTCCTTCGGGGACGGGCGCTATTCGACGCCGGTCTGGTCGCCGAAAGGCGATTACATCGCCTTTACCAAACAGGGTGCCAGCACGTTCGCGATCGGCGTCATGAAGCCGGATGGCTCGGGCGAGCGAATCCTGACCGAAGGCTTCCACAACGAGGGGCCGACCTGGGCGCCGAACGGGCTCTTTTTGATGTTCTTCCGCGATCCAGGCGGGGAATCGGGCCCGCATATTTTCATGATCGACGTGTTCGGCCGCTCCGAGTTCCAGGTGCCGACGCCAGCCTACGCCTCGGACCCCGCCTGGAGCCCGCTTCTGTCGTAAGCAGCCCAGATTGCGGGGAGCGAGCGCGACCGCTGCTCCGAACTGCTCCGCTTCGCTCGCGCAATAGTGGGTTAGGCAACCCGCAATTCGGCGAGGATCGCGTCGCCCATTTCGGATGTTGAAATTGATTTCGCCGCATCGCCCTTGATGTCGGCTGTGCGCAGGCCTTTGGCGAGCACGCCGGCGATTGCTTTTTCGACCCTGTCGGCGAGGTCGCCGAGACCAAAGGAATAGCGCAGCGCCATACCGAAAGAGCCGATCATGGCGATCGGATTGGCGAGCCCCTTCCCTGCAATGTCGGGCGCCGAGCCATGCACAGGCTCGTAAAGCGCGCGGCGCCGGCCCGTCTTGGCACCGACTTCGCCGAGCGAGGCGGACGGCAACATGCCGAGCGAGCCGGTGAGCATGGCGGCCACATCGGACAGCATGTCGCCGAAGAGATTATCCGTGACGATCACGTCGAACTGTTTCGGCCGGCGCACGAGCTGCATCCCGAGCGCATCGGCGAGCATGTGGTCGAGCTCCACGTCGGCGAATTCGCGCTTGTGCAGATCGATCATCACCTCGCGCCAGAGCACGCCGGACTTCATCACATTGTGCTTTTCGGAGGACGTGACCTTATTGCGCCGCTTGCGCGCGAGCTCGAA